>MDTE01147789.1_pt1 | contig 17042 bp, 14 predicted proteins | sample 811231 | NCBI WGS metagenome assembly MDTE01 (sample SAMN05326651, study PRJNA326480) | marine metagenome | isolation source: seawater | place: Indian Ocean: Red Sea | collected 2010
AATGATTAAAAATCTAAAAATTCTTTATAAAGATGTCTTAAAAATATCTAAATTGTCAAATGTTGGAAATAAAAAACTAAGAATTTTTGTCTCAATAGTATTATCCAATGTGACTGTAGGTTTTGATCTATTAATAATTGTTGTTTTTTCACGAATTCTTGGTGAAGAGATTACATCAGATAATCAAATTGTTGCATACGTCCTAGATAATCTATTTCTTTTGCCAATTATTATTGTTTTGAGATTTATATCAATATATGTTGAAAAAACAAATATCCAGCTATTAGTTCTTCAGATAATGGAGAATTTAAAAGATTACATAATAAAAGAAGTTTATAAAAAAGGAAATTTTTCAATTGCAGATGCAAGTTTTTACTCTACAACACTTTCGGAACATATTTCAACTTTTTATGGAAACTTAGCTCAAGTAATTAACAACTTGATACAGTTACTGGTTTATTCTGTTTTCTTAATCTATTTAGATTTAAGAACTTTAAGTTTTTTTCTTATCGGTGGAATAGTACTAATTTTTCCAACAAAATATTTTTTAAGTCTTGGTAGAAAATACATGCACGAAACGTATCTAGTTGCACAAGAAATAATGAGAAATATGCAAAAGGTAATTGATAACATATTTTTAATAAAAATTTTAAAAACATCTCAATATGAATTTGTGGAATATAAAAAAAATCTTAGTGGGTTTACATCAGCTCAATACAATAATGTAAAATTTGGGATTATAAATAGTTTGGTACCAAACTTTGCAGCCCTTTTTATTCTCTCAATACTTGTCGCTTTTTTCAATGTAGCTAAAGTTATTTCTCTTGAGTTTCTAGGAGTAACTTTAAGACTTGTTCAAACGCTTGGCAATGTTAATTTGTCACTCAACCATGTAGTTAATACACAAGTTCATATTGAAAAATTTAACGATTTAGAAAAAGAAATTCCATTTATTCGTGATTATTACACTATAAGTGAAGACCTGGGTGAAAGTGCAGTGAAATTAGATGGCATATCATTCAAATATTTCAATAGTGAAATAGAGATTTTCAAAGATTTGAATTTAGAGATTAAAAAAAATAAGCACACTGTGATTACCGGCCCAAATGGTTCTGGTAAAAGCACACTACTTGGCCTTATAGCTGGTATATTTTATCCGGAAAATGGTAGAGTTATTATTTCAACAAGCCAACTTGGATATGTAGGAGTTACACCGTTAATTATTGAGGGAACTCTTAAAGAAAATATTTTATATGGAAATCAAAAAGATATATCAGATCAAGAAATTATTGAAGCTGTCAATGAGTTTAAACTATTCAATGAAAAAACAACATTAAATCTAGATATGTCAATTTCTAATAGGACTCTGTCTTCTGGGCAAATGCAAAAAATTTCTTTTATTAGAAGCATTCTATCAGATGCTAAAATACTTCTACTTGATGAATCAACATCAAACTTAGACATTGAAACTAAGAATTTTATATTTAATATTTTAAGCACAAAAAATATTACGATAATTAATTCAACCCATAATAAAGAAGATTTTCAATATGATCATCACATAAAAATTGATGTAGGCAAAGAAAGAAATCTATTTTTTACCAAGTAGTTTGTTTAGGTCAGTTATTTCTTTACTTAAATAATTTTCAAAAGAATTATTTTTGAGAATATAGCGGTATGAATTAGTTGAAACCTCTTTCAAATTAACTTCATTACTTTCAAGCCTTTCCAATAATTCAATTAAATTTCCATTCTCAAAGTCAAATAAAAAACCATTTTTTGTATCTTCAATAATTTCTCTATGGTTTGGAATATCACTTGCGATAACTATACAACCTCTTGACATCGCTTCAAGCATAGATTTTGGATTTCCTTCAAAATATGATGGTATTAAGAAGAATTTATATGATTTGTAAACTTCTAATAGTTCCTCATTATCAACAGGTTGATAAATATTAAGCTTAACATTTTTGTTATTTGCAAATTTAACAAGGTTTTTTTTAAGAGATCCTTGACCAAAAATATCATATATATATTTTGAATTAGAAATTGAGCTGATAACACTTTTATAATTTTTTTGGTGCTCTAACCGTCCAACGGAAAGAATAGTGTTATGTTTTTTGTTTACAGTTTTTACTTCCTTTTCTATTTTTATCCAATTTGGTCTAATCTCAATATTTTTGGCAAAGAATCTTCTTCTAAGTAAGTCATTGTCCGACTTCGATGTTACTGTATAAAGATCTGAATATAGAATACAAAATCCTGTTAAGAAATAATATAAAATCTTTTTTAGAAAATTTTTTTTGTTTTTAATTGAAAATTCTAATAAATCATAACCCGTTCTAATAAATAGAGGTTTTTTGTATATTAGTTTTGTTAATAAACCTAGCCAAGATCCAAGCATTTGATTTGTTTTAATAACATCTATATTTTTGAAGAACTGTTTATTTTTAAATAAAAATTTAATTGATTGAAAAATAATTTGGATATTGTTTCTTTTTGATTTGTCTGAATCGAATATTGGAAGGTGTTTAATACCATGAGGTTCTAAATCATCTTTGTAATTTTTATAATCATATGAAACTAAAGTTACATTACTTCCTTTTTTTACAAGTTCTTTGTATAAATTTATTTCACGAGAAAATATACCGTTTTTGATCCAGTCATTTATGGACGTTTTATATGTGAAAAAAAGGACTAAGTTCATATATTCACTAATTAACTTTTATAATATACTTGTTTAGAAAATTACTTTTCCATGGAAAAAATATTAATCATACATAATGAATATCAACAAAAAGGTGGGGAAGACGTAGCTGTTAGTAAAGAAATTGAAATTTTAAGTAAGAATTTTAATGTTGAGACTTTAATTTTTAACAATCAGATTCAAAACTATTTATCCTTATTATTTTCATTTTTCTCAATATCAAACCCAAATTCTAATAGACGCTTAAAAGAAAAATTAAAAACGTTTAATCCAGACTTAGTTTATATTCACAATACTTGGTTCAAGGCATCGCTTGGAATATTTAAAATTTTACAAAAAGAAAATTACAAAACATTTGTAAAACTTCATAACTTCAGATATTTTTGTACAAAATCTTTTCTAAAGTCGAATCATATTAAAAAGGGTTCAATCTGTAATGCTTGTGGTAGCAGTGGTGAGAATACACTTTTCTTTAATAAATATTTTGAAAACTCATTTTTAAAATCTTTACTTGTCAATCATTATGGAAAAAAGTATTACAAAATACTTAACAAGGAATTTGTCACAAAAATAGTTCTTACAAATCATCATAAAAAATTCTTGTTAGAACTTGGTATTTCAAAAAATGTATATGTAAATCCAAACTTTATTCCTGACTTTTCTAAAAATATAAGTGTAGAAAAAGAGAACGTACTTGTATATGCTGGTCGTATTTCTGATGAAAAAGGAGTTCAAGAAGTAATAAGCTCATTTTTAGATTCTGAACTTGATTCTTTCATTTTAAAAATCATTGGAGTAGGACCAGCTTTAGATAGATTAAAAAGAAAGTATAAAAATAAAAATATTGAATTCTTGGGTGCATTAGATAATGAAGAAACATTAAATATTATTAGTAAGGCAAAAGCAGTTTTAACAGGAACTAAACTTTATGAAGGACAACCTACACTCCTATGTGAGGCATCTGCATTAGGAATTGTCTCAATTTTTCCAATGACAGGAGGAATACAAGAATTTTTCCCCACTGATAATTTATTTTCTTTTGAACAATTCAACTATAAAGACTTAATTTCAAAAATTAATCTTTTAAAAAGCGATGATAAAGTGAAAAAACAATCTTTTTCGAATAAAAAATACTTAAATACTTATTTAAGTGAAGAAAAAATAATCAAAAATCTTGAAAAGGCTTTTTATGAAACAAAGTAACACCCTCGTTTCCGTAATTGTAAGCGTTTACAACGGGCAAGATTCAATTAAAAAATCAATAGATAGTTTATTAAGACAAAATTATGAGTATTTAGAGATTTTGATTATGGATGATGGTTCTACTGACAGTAGTCTTAAGACTATAAAATTATATGAATCTCAAAACAACAACATAAAAGTTTTTGTAAATCATGAAAACATCGGTTTAACAAAGTCATTAAATAAGTTAATTGATTTAAGCAGCGGTGAAATAATTATTAGGCATGACATTGATGATATAAGTAAAGAAAATAGAATCAGTAGGCAGGTAGAAGAATTTTCTAAAAACAATATTGATTTCTGCTTATCAAGAGCAACACGATTAGACACAAACAGTTTCATTCCAAAATTTTCTTATTATCTTCCTGATAAATTTGTATTAAAATTTAAAAACCCATTTATTCATGGAACTCTTGCAATTAAAAAAAACGTCTTATTAGAAATTGGGAAGTATGATGAAGACTTCTTTTATGCTCAAGACTATAAACTATTTAGTGATTTAATACTTAAAGGATATAAATACAAGGTTCTAAATGAGTCTCTATATTTGTTAAATATGAAAAATAATATTTCATCAAAAAACAGAATACAACAAAATTATTATGCTGAGTGCGTTCAAAAGGGCTTGAAACCAGAAAAATGAAGATATATATTAATTCTCCAAAAGAAGATTGGGTTGCTGACAGATACAGAAATGAGTGGATTCAGTATAACAAAAAAATATTTTCAAGAAATTATTTTGGCGATAAACTTATATGGATCATCTCACCATGGACTTGGAGAAAAATACCAAAAAATATTCTAAGTACAAAAAGTGTATTATGCACAATTCACCATATTGATGAAGATAAATTTAATGAAGATGAAAAGATAGATTTTCTTGAAAGAGATAATTTTGTTGATCACTATCATGCGATATCAGAAAAAACATACAATCAATTAAAAAAATTAACTAAAAAACCAATATCTATAATTCCTTTTTGGATAAACCAAAATATATGGAATCATATCGAAAATAAAGATAAATTAAGAAAAAAATATGGATTTAACAGGGATGATTTTTTAATTGGTACTTTTCAAAGAGACACAGAAGGAAGTGATTTGATTTCGCCAAAACTATCTAAAGGTCCTGATAGGCTCATAAAAATATATTCAGAATTAAATAGTTCAAAAGATAATTTAAAGGTCGTTCTTGCTGGAAGAAGAAGACAATATATCATTAATGAACTTGAAAAAAGAGAAATTAGTTTTTCTTATTTTGAAGATACAAATTTTGAATCCTTAAATGAGCTTTATAATATTTTAGATTTATACATAGTTGCTTCCCGTTTTGAGGGCGGACCTGCATCAATTATGGAATCAGCAATAACAAAAACCCCAATTATTTCTACAAATGTTGGAATAGCCAGTGAAATTTTACATCCTAAATCTTTATTTGATATGGATAATGCTCATATTGCTATTCCAGATATAGATTATGCATTTGAGAAGGCTCAAAAATATACAATTCCTAAACAATTTGAGCAATACAAGCTTTTATTTGAGACTGTTTATGAAAATTAGTATAGGAACAAATATCAAAGAAGGACCCTGGGGTGGAGGTAATTTATTTGCTATAAATTTAAAAAAATATTTAGAAGACAAAGGTCATGTTGTGACTAATGATCTAAAAGATAAGGATATAGACGTAATTTTAATTACTGAACCAAGAAAAACATCTGAATCATCTGCTTTTACACAAATAGATGTATTGAAATATCTGAGTTTTGTTAAAAAAGATACAATTGTTGTTCATAGGATTAATGAGTGTGATGAAAGAAAAGGCACAAATTATGTTAACAAATATTTGATTAATGCAAACAAAGTAAGTGATGCGACAGTTTTTGTTAGTTCTTGGATAAAGAAACTATATTCCAATCAAGGATTAAATCATAGAAACGCAAGTGTAATTCTCTCTGGTGCTAATCCAGAAATATTCAATAAAGAAAACTTAAATATTTGGGATGGTTTAGAAAAACTTAAAATTGTAACACACCATTGGGGCGGAAACTGGAACAAAGGTTTTGATACTTATAAAAAATTAGATAATTTACTTAATGAAAATAAATGGAAAGATAAATTTGAATTTACCTACATAGGAAATCTACCAAAAAATTTTAAATTTAAGAATAGCCATCATATTTCACCTTTATCTGGCTTTACTCTTGCAAGTGAAATTAAAAAACACCACATTTATATAACTGGATCAATAAATGAACCTTCGGGAAATCATCACATTGAAGCTGCTCAATGTGGACTACCTTTGCTTTATATAAATAGTGGTGGGATACCCGAATATTGCGAAGGTTTTGGAGTCCAATTTGAATTAAATAATTTAGAAGAAAAAATGGATTACTTAATTAACAATTATGAAAATTTACTAGAAAAAATTAAGAATTATCCAAGAAGTGCTGAAAAAATGTCAGCAGAATATGAAAAACTTTTTCTAAATTTGTATGAAAACAAAAGTAATGTCGTAAATTCAAGAAAGATAAATTTGATTGACAGCAAATTATCTAAATTTAAATACAATATATTTAATTAAATATTATATTTTTTAGATTATTAAAAAATATATCTAAATTGTAATTCTCAGTCACTATCTTTTTTGCTTCATGTGCCACATTTTTTAATGTTTTTTGATCATTTACAAGATCTCTAATCTTATCTACCCATAGATCTAAATCATTTTCTTTCATAAAAAAAATATTTTTATTATCTTCAAATATCTCTTTTTGCCAAAAACCTTTTGTATATGTTATTAGTACAGGAGTTCCCATTGCCATCGATTGAAGGGCCACACTTTGTCCAGATGGTTGAAAGGAATCTTTTAACGGTATTAAAGACAAAAGTGATTTATCGTATAATTCTTTTAATTGATCATCTGAAATAACCTCATCGGACCACATACCATTTATAACTTTTACATTATCAAGTCCATGAAAATCTTTATCTTCTATAAATTTTGATAAAATTGTAAAATTTAATTCTTTTAATTTGTATGGAATCTTCTTTAGAAATTCAAAATCTCTTTTTTCATCATTGCCAACAAAGAGGATATTATTTTTTTTGTCAATATTGTTATTTGAATTCCAAAAATCATGATCGATTGAAAAAGGTAGGAAATGAAATTTGTGATCAAATCTTGAAAACTTGAGTTTTGCATAATTCATTTCCTCTTGGCTCAAAAAAATTATATTATCATTAACAAGGCAAAATAAATTAATTAAGAGTTTCCTTAAGAACATTCTTACAAAATGTCTTTTTTGATCAAGGAACAATCCCATTATGAAAACTGTAATATTTAGTTCGCCAGATAGACTTTTGAATATCGTATAAGGAAATAAAGAAAATGAAACTCTTTGGTTAACACATATTAAATATTTTGTATTCCTTAAATCATTTCTAGTTTCTTTGTTTAGTATTTGCTCACTATAAAATGGAATTGTTGTTATGTATCTTAATGAACTGAATATAAAATTTATAACTTTTCTATTGCACTTTTTAAATTCTATAATATTAACATTGTTAAAACTTGATTTAAACAAATGATAAGTATAAAAAAAATCTTTTGCGTAACTTTCAGAAGGACTGTTAAGCCGACTTTTTCTTCCTCCCTGAAAAGCAAAAGTTATGTTATCCTTCATTCTTTAATTGATAATAATCTTAAGAGGAATAATATCTTTGTATAAAAAAATATTTACAAACACGGCAACATCTTTATATGTAGGTATGCTCGCAATGTTTATGCTTTCGGCAAGACCTTTTGCTGGGTTGTACATATTTGGATTTAAATTAGGTGAATTAATTATTGGATTTTGTTTAATCCTTTCAGTCATAATTTTATTTGTACCAAAACGAATTTTTGCAAATTATTTCTCCAATACTGATTATTTAAATGTTCATAAGGCATTAATTTTATCTTTTGTAATTATTGTTTTATTAACAAATTCATCTTTTTCAAATCTATATACATATAGATCTAGTTCATTTATATGGACGATTTGCATAATTTATCTAGGTCTATATTTTTTGAATAATAAAGAATTAGAAAAATATTATTTATTTATTTTTTTACCGATACCTTTTATTAACTTTCTTTTTGCTACAGGTTTTTATCCAAACATAATTATGGATTTTTACATAAAGTTTTCTGACAAATTTCAATTTATTAAAGCTTCTGATTTATTTTTGACAGTAATTGTTGTAAATATATTATTTTTTAAAATTAAAGGTTTTAATAGAAACACAATTTTGTATCTTGTGATTACAACTGGAATATATTTTCCATTAATGTTGTTTAACAGTAGAGGAGCTTTTATTTCATTAGCTTTATATTTACTACTGCAATTATATTTCTCAAAAAGTTACTTCAAAAATAATATTAGAAATTTTATTTACATGATGCTTTTACTAGTTGTTACTTCATTAGGCTCAACACTTTATATAGGAAACTCTTTTGAGATAATACAAGTTGAAGCTGAACCACAATTAATTTCTGAAGCTGTTGAGGGGATAGCAAAGAATAAAATCCCAACAAGAGAAGTATTGGGCTTTTATATCTGTGAAAACAGACTTTGTTCAAAAGACAACACTTTAGATTGGAGATTAGATATTTGGGGCGATCTGGTTAATGATATGAACGATAAAAGTTTAGTTATTAAGGGCTATGGATTCAATGAGATATTTCCTGTTATGCTTGACCCTACGGCTCCTGGAAGGCTTGGAAGAGACGGTTTAAATGAAAATGTTCATAACTATTTTGTTAATATATATGGACGGATGGGGATTATTGGCCTAGGAATTATATGTCTTTTTTATTTTTTATTAATAAGAAATTATCTTGTCTTTAATAAATCACTATCAATTCTCATTTTATTAATACCTGCTTTTTTTAATTCATTTTTCGATGCAAATATGGAAGGAGTACAATATCCATTTTTGCTTTTTTCTTTCCTAGGATATGCTTTTTTAGATAATCAAAGTAAAGAAAAAACTCAAGTCTAATTTTTTTGTGTATAGAATAATATAATTATGCAGAAAGCATTTATTACTGGTGTAACTGGTCAAGACGGATACTACTTATCTGAATTTCTACTTGATAAAGGATACGAAGTCCACGGAATAATTAGGAGATCATCTAGTTTTAATACATCTAGAATTGAACCCCTGATATCAAAATACAATGATAAATTTAAATTATATTATTCTGACTTACTTGACTCATCATCATTAAATAATTTAATAACAAATATCCAACCTGACGAAATTTATAATTTAGCTGCACAATCACATGTAGCAGTATCTTTTAAGAATCCAATGTATACAATTTCATCTGGTAATCAAGGAACTATTTCAATACTTGAAGCAATCAGGAATTCAGACAAAAAAATTAAGTTTTATCAGGCGTCCTCATCTGAAATGTATGGTGGTGGTTCTAAAGAAATGTTAAATGAACAATCAGTTTTTGACCCAAAAAGTCCATATGCAGCTTCAAAAGTATTTTCGCATAATGTAACAAAACTTTATAGAGATTCTTATGATTTATTTGCTGTTAATGGAATTTTATTCAATCATGAATCACCTTTTCGAGGAGAGACCTTTGTTACAAGAAAAATTTCACGAGCTGTTGGAAGAATATCATTAGGCTTACAAACAAAACTTACGCTTGGTAATTTAGATGCCTCCAGAGATTGGGGATTTGCTGGTGATTATGTAGAAGGGATGTGGATGATGTTACAACACGATCGTCCAGACGACTGGGTTTTAGCAACTGGAGAAACACATACCGTAAAAGAATTTGCTGAAGAAGCATTTGAAATGGTAAACCTCAATTGGGAGGATTATGTAGAAACCTCAGACAGGTATTTGAGACCAAATGAAGTAGATTATCTTCTAGGTGACAGCTCAAAAGCTCAACAACAATTAGGCTGGAAACCAAAAGTAAGTTTCAAAGACCTCGTAAAAAAAATGGTTGAAGAAGACTTGTTACTTGCTCAAAGAGAACAGGTATTACTTAAAGAAAATTTAATTTATCCAACTTGGGAAAACCACACTTAAATCTATATATTTTTTATAAACCAATCTATAGTTTTTTCTAGACCTTTATCCAAGGAAGTTCTGCTTTTCCAACCAAGATCATTTATTTTTTTAGAATCGAGTAATTTTCTTGGGTTACCATCTGGCTTTGAACTGTCAAAACTTAAATTACCTTTATAGTCAAGCAGTGATTGAATTTTCTTTGCAAGATCAAAAATTGTAATTTCATCACCACTTCCAATATTATAAAGTCCAGACTCAACATTTGACTCAATAACAAATTCTATTGACTCAGCTAAGTCGTCAACATACAGAAACTCTCTTAGTGGTTTTCCACTTCCCCAAATATTAAATTCCTTTTTACTTTCTTTTTTTGCATCAGACATTCTTCTTATTAGGCCTGGAATGACATGACTATCTTCTCTAGAAAAATTATCGTTTGGTCCATAGAGGTTTGTAGGCATTAAATTTACAACAGTATGACCATATTGCTCATTTAAAGATTTACCTATTTCAATAGCCGCAATTTTTGCAACTGCATAAGGTGAGTTTGTTGGCTCCAATTTTCCTTCCATAAAGTCTTCCTCATTTATTGGATTTTTAGAATTCAATGGATAAATGCAGCTACTACCCAGATTAATAATCTTAATTTCATTTAAGTCAATACATGCCTCAAGTATGTTCATGTTTATTTTTAAATTTTCTAATATGAACTCTGTTCTCTTTGTATTGTTTGCGTGAATACCTCCGACTTTTGCTGCAGCGTTTATTATCACATCAGGTGTATTTTTTAAAATTATATTTCTAGTGTCCTCATAAGAAAATAAATCAGCATCATCTCTAGTAGAAGAAATTATATTAAAATTCGATTCTGACTTAGAAAGCCTTCTCACAACTGAAGATCCCACCATGCCATTACTACCAAAAACAAGTACTTTAATTTTGAATTCCTCTCAATAAAACGTTTTTAATCGTCAACATATATATTAAGGTAACATTAATACAATAGAATGCCAGTTAATAAAATATATGAATAAATTAAATTTTCCAACTCACTTTCAAGATAATCTACATAGTTTTATTGAAAGTTTACAAAAAGAAGATGAAAATTTTTTGTATTTCCCAACAAATATTGGACTGACACAAGATGGTAAAAACCTATCACTAGGTTTCAGCACTTATGTTCTAAAACTTTTTTATATGACTGGCCTTTGGGATGATTTAAGTAAACCTGTGCGGGATAAATGGATAGAAAACATAAATTCTTACCAGAAAAATCATCAAAACTTACCAATAAATTCTTACATAGATCAAACATTATTAAATTTTTACAAAAAACCACCAATCTCAAAAAAGATTAAAAATTCTATTAAGAAACAACTTTCTTTTTTGTCTACTGTTAATTACTACTCATTAGACGTTCAGTTACTAAATGCGATAAGAGCAGAAACCAAACAAGCTATTTCAACAATTCATCAAGTCGGATATAAAAATACAAAACCATATTTAGAGTTTCCAAAAAGTGAATCAGAAATTATATCTTTTTTAGAGTCATTTGATTGGAGTAAACCATGGGATGCTGGAGCTAACTTTTCTTCTATTTGTGTATTTAGTAACACACAACTTCCAGCTAATGAATATCAAAATAACAAAGAGGTACTTTATAAATTTACTTCAAAAATTGTAGATAAGGAGACAGGCAGTTATTTTATTGGAAAGACACCTTCTGAGACAGAGCTAATAAATGGTGCAATGAAAGTAATAACAGGAATGGATTGGTTAAATGTACCCATTCATGAGCCTGAAAAACTTATAGATTATTGCTTAGGTGTAGTACCAAAAAATGAAGGTTGTGATATTGTAGATTTAGTTTACGTACTGTTCAAGTGCTCAGAACAAACAAACTATAAAAAAAATGAGATTATTTTATATATGATCGATATTTATAAGTTGATATTTGATCATTACTTTAAAGATTATGGTGGTTTTTCATATTACTTAAATAAAAGTCAAATGTATTACAGTGGATTAATAATATCTGAAGGAAAATCAACACCAGATATTCATGGAACATTACTTTTATGCTGGGCAATATCAATGATTGATAAAATATCTGAATCAAATAATCTTGGTTGGAATATTATAAAGCCATAATGTTAAATTTTCTTTATTGTTTTGATAATGGTTACAATATTCAAGCTCAATGCTCTATTTATTCATTACTTGAAAATGTAGATGAAAAAATAAATATTTACATAATTCACAAAAATAAAAATGATTTCAATTTTATAAATGAAAAAATTACCAATCACAGATATTTGAACAAGATAAAAGTTTATAAATTTAAATTTGAGAAAGATTTGTTTCCAAATTTAGAAAACGCACATATTACTCAGGCAACATATTACAGATTACATATTGAAAATTATTTAGAAGATGAAATAGATTTTATTACATATTTGGATGGTGACATAATTTGTTTTTCAAATCCAATACCTCAGATAAATAAAGAAATAGAAAATCTTAAAAGAGAATCAAATATAATCTCGGCAAATACTGAGAACTCAATTTTAGATGCTGTAGAAAGGCTAGGAAATAAAACTAGTCGTTACTTTAATGCTGGAGTCTTAATTATTAATTTTCGAGAATGGAAAAACAAATCAACAACACAAAACTTGCTGAACTTGCTAAAAAACGAAAAAAGACTTCTAAAGTTTTGGGATCAAGATTTATTAAATATTTATTTCAATGGAGAGTATGTTGAAATGTCAAAATTACTGAACTATAAATTACATATTCAATCATTTAAAAAAATTAAAAAGAAAAAAATATATCAACTCAGAGATAGTGGAATGATTTTTATTCATTATTCAGGAAAATTTAAACCTTGGACAGTTAAAGGTATTGTTCATAAAAAATGTATATTTTATCAACAGATCTACAAGAGGCTTTTTGAAGGTGATTTTCATCTTGATTACAATTACAAGAGGAATGCTTTGATCGATTTAATTAAATCAATATTTACCTTAACAATTTTTCAGGTTGATAAACCATTGAAATTAACTATCTTAGTGATAATTAGTCTTTTTAAAAAAAATGAAAAATTATATTAAATCAAGAGAAGACTTTATTTCGAGTTATTATTTTGCTCGCTTATCAAATATTTCCTACTCTGAAGTACTTACAAAAGAACAGTTTGAAAATTTAGATATTCAAAATTGTGATATTTTATCAGAGGACAATACAGCTGTTTTTTATAAATTGAATCAATTTACATTGAGGGAAAACGATGTAATTTTTACTAATTATAAGTTAATTAACGAATTATTTTTTCACTTAAGAAAAGCTAATGAATTTAAAAATATAACCCTAATTACAAATCAGCAAGATGAGATGATTAAAAAAAGTTTATATTCTAAAAAACCTGATTGTATATCTAGGTGGTTCTCAATAAATGTCGAGCACATTGCCGATGATTTACTAGTTTTACCTTTAGGACTTTCAAATGAATATTCACCTAAAAATCCAAATGCAGATGATTTTTTTAAACTTTATGAAAATATGAAAGATTCTAAAGATATTTCACTGTATATAAATCATCGTGCAAATACCAATCTTTCAGATAGAAAAAACATATATGATATTTTTTCAGATAAGGAATGGGTTGAAATCGATGAACCAAATTTAGAAATAGGCAGTTATTTAAACAAAATTCAACATAGTTTGTTTGTATTATGCCCATGGGGTAATGGAGTAGACACCCATAGAGTATGGGAAACACTATATAGTGGATCTATTCCTGTCATAAAAAATCATCAAACATTTACTTGCCTAAAGGATTTACCAGCATTATTCATTAATAATTATGAGGAGATAAATTTAGATTTGTTGAATGAATTTGCAGAGAAATATTATTCTAATACTTTTAATTATGAGAAGTTAAAAATGAATTATTGGGAAAACTTAATTAAAAATAATAGAAAAATTGATTCATCACTTGAAAGAATTTTTCAAGAAAGTAAATTCTATACTATTAAAACAAAAGCAAAGCTTTATTTAATTGCAAAAATTGGTCGATATAAAAAAATAGTCATATTTAATTTAAATAAAATTAAGAAAATACCAAAAAAACTAGGATTAATTAAATGAAAATTGATAAAGTCATTCTCTCATGTACGGATGATTCCTACTTTGACTATTATAAAATTGTTTCGTTAGCTTGGGAGCAAATTGGAGTTGAAACAGTTTTATTTTTAATTACTGACTCAAATGAAAAAAGAGACAACGTAATTAATTTCAATGTAAAAAATATTGATAATATTTTTATATCGCAGAATATAAGATTATTAGGGCCAGCATTATTTCCTGATTCAACTTGTATAATTTCTGATATTGATATGATGCCAATGTCAAAAAAATATTTTCAAAATAATATAAAAGAATTTTCAGATGAAAATTTTATTTTATATAGAAACAAAGCCACAAAAGATACCATGTACCCCATTTGTTATAACGCTGCCAAGGGAAGCTTGTGGAGTGAGATATTCTCAGTTAAAAATAAAAACGATATTGTAGAAAAATTAGGTTTTTGGTACGCTGAGCAGAGCAATATCAACGAAAGAAGTTGGTATTTTGATCAAATTATTTTAAAAAAATATTTGGATGACTTTTTTAAAGATAACAATGGTAATTTCAAAAAATTAGAAGATAAAAATACTGGCTGGTTAAGACTAAATAGAACAGACTTAAGATACAGATTCAGTAAATTTTATGATCCAAATTTGAAATACACAGATTTCCATATGCCTGTTCCTTATTCAAGAAACAAAAGAATCATAAATAAAGTTTTTGAACGTCACTTTAATCATTGATTAAAAATTTTAATTGCGTCAGGTACTTCAATATCAATATTCGTATTTCTAAACCAAGGATCAGCAACAAATATTTTTTTGTTTTTAGAATTACTTAATAGGGCTGGTACTAGAGAAAACGTACTATTTCCTACAATAAAATTTTCATAAGACAACATTTCAGCAAATGTTTCTAAAGTATCATCAATCGAATTTGACGAGTAAACAATCTTTTTTGCATCCGTAAAAATATTACTATTTATAACCCAGTCGTAATCATCTGTAAATACAGTGTAATTAAAGTTTTCAATTTTTTCTTTTCCTGCTTTGATAGCGTGAAAATAAAAGCTTTCTTTTAATTCTTCGTTTAATTTTAAATAATCACCTCTTCTAACATGCAAAACTGTAGATCCAGGATTTATTGGTGACATTAACTTATTCTTAACAATCCTATTTCTACTTATTGAGTCAAGAATAAAGTCTTTGTTTTCAATTAGAATACTCGGGTTTTGCCAGTGACCATCAAAAAAATTAACAAAACCAATTTTATTTTTTCTGAAGTTGGTATCGGTATGAGTTGTAATTAATAAATTTTTTGTCAATTTAATTACAATTTTAAAAATTAAAAAAAAGAAATGTGGCAAGGTTTTCATGTTAAAAATCGTGACTGGGAAAATCAATTCCCTTAAATCAACACCCGGATTTTTAATTTTTTTTGAAATTTTAAAATTGCTTAAGCTAATAAATACATTCAAACCTAAATTTGAGAGATAGTTAGCAAATGAAATTTGAAAAATCTGATTTCCTAACCCACCTTTTAAATATATGAGTGCAATTTTTTTCATAATTTGTTTATGATTTATTTAGTATTATAAATGCTCTTTTAAAAAGTTTTGTTTCTAAAAATATATAAGAATAATCTATATTTAAGCAAATTTTTTTTGATACCCACAAAAGTATCTATTCAAAACACTTAATTTACCTTTAGACTATCAAAGATGGATAATTTTTTTATTTTAGTTTTGAAATTTTACATATTTTATTTATTTTTCTTTTTTTATGGTCGTGCTTTAATTTCTACTTTTTTAGAAAAAGATCGAATTCATGATATAGATAAGGTAAAAATCTTCGGAATAGAAATTCATATCTTTTATCCGATTTTTGGAGTCATATTTTTAGGTAATATATCGTTTCTTTTTAATTTTTTATTTCCGCTAAAAAGTAACTTTTTTTATATTTTTCTATTGTTACTTTTAATAAATTTAAAATACAAAATTAATCCAAGTAACTTAAAAAGACTCTTAATTTTCTCTTCAATTTTTTTACCTTTGATAATATCAAGTTACGAAATTGGGTTTCATTATGACTCAGGACTTTACCATCTAAATAATCAATTGTGGCTACGAGAAAGCAATATTGTTTTTGGTTTCATTAACATTTACAGTGTCTTTGGTGTTAGCTCAATTTTTGAATATATTTCTGCTTTATTTTGGATTGATAAATCATTTATATTACTTCATTTTCTCAACTTACTTTTTATTGGTTTTCTTTATAAAGTAATGATGTTCACAATCTTATATGCAAAAAACGAGAAACTTAAAATTGGTTTTTTAATGCTACTTTTATTTTCATTCATGGATAACTTTGGAATTTCCGGTGGTAGAAACGGATTTATTTCTATCCAGTCAATTGGTAAACAAGATATGCCAATTGGAGTAATATTCTTACTCTTGTCTGTATTCATTTTAAGTTCTCTTGTTAATAAAAGTTTCAAAAAAATTGAGCTCATTGTTGTTTCATTTCTTACTTTGTTTCTGTTTCAATTAAAAATTAGTTCTTTCCCTATTTTCTTCTTGTATTTTGCTTATTTGTACTTCTTCATGAAAAATAAAAGTGTAAAAATAACTATTAAATCAATTTCACCAGTTTTGCTATTAGGAATGTTTTGGATTATTAAAACTGTAATTCACACAGGTTGTATAATTTTTCCGCTTTCGATGACATGTTTTGATAATTTTTATTGGGTAAATTTAGAATATATTCAGGTTATTGAAGATGTTTCAGTGGACTACAGTATGTCGTATTATTTTAACGAACCCTTTAGTAGCTGGACTGAAGTGTATTTTGAAAAACCGTTAAATAGAACAATAGCTCTAAATTTTTTA
>MDTE01195296.1_pt1 | contig 17042 bp, 15 predicted proteins | sample 811231 | NCBI WGS metagenome assembly MDTE01 (sample SAMN05326651, study PRJNA326480) | marine metagenome | isolation source: seawater | place: Indian Ocean: Red Sea | collected 2010
CCGTGATTTCTGGTTATAGATTACTTTTTGACATGATAATTAAACCAAAAGAAGAGAATACCAAGAAAACTTGGCGTGGTTATAGGGGAGTTTAACGGTGGATGCGGTAGTCATTGTCCTGGATATAAAGGAGGTGGAGTTCCGCCATCGCCGTTGGATAAAAAAACAATAGAAGAAATGAAAAAAGATGGGTTATTAAATTAGCAGCATTTAAAATTAAATGCGTAATACTTGCACCGCTAATAGTTAGTAATTGAAAGTCGATCTAAAATAGGGAGCAATAAGCTCCCTTTTTTTTTGAAGAAATTTTTAATCCCATTATTAGCAACGCTTACTACGACGCCCATTGCAATTAATGCAGATACTGGTTTTAGTAATGAAGTTAATCTCAAAAATAAAGATTTAAAAACTGAGTGGCAGATACAAGGTCAAACACAAGGTACTGGCGTTCCTAACTCTGGTGGTATTGGAATATTTAAACCTCTTGCTATTAACGAAAAAAGCTTATGGTTTTTAGATTCAAAACTAAATGCTAATTTTGGTGATTTTGATGGTTCCAGTATTATTAACACTGATGTAGCTGGTATATCCTTAAGTACATCAAGTCGTATTGGTTATCGTTGGTTAAATAAAGATAATTCAAAAATATATGGATTTAATTTTGGTTACGACACTCGCAATATGAATACAGGTGATGCTGATAATGCTACCGTGATAAATAAAAAAGAAGTATCTTTCCAACAAGTTGCTTTTAGTTTTGAAACTGCAAGCAAGAATTTGAATACTAATAGTTATGCATTGATTCCTATAGGTGATGTTGAGAAACAATTAAATGATACATATCAAGGAGGTGCGATGAATACTTATGGTTTGGATGTCGGTTTTGAAATCACTGATAATCTAAATTCTTCTATTGGTTATTACTATCAATATCGCGATCAAGAGGAGATAGATGGTTCTGGTGTTAAAGTAAGTATTTCTTATCAGTTAAGTGATGATTTAAATGTAGGAGTAAATGTCTCTTATGATGATGCCTTTGATACTCGATTAAACGGAAATTTTAAATATGAATTTGGAAAAATAAATAAAAAGGAATCAAGAAAAAGTTCAACTATTTCTGATGCATTCACAAAATCAATACCAAATCGTGAAATAAGAGTTCATGACTCTTACATTGTGGATAGATGTTGGAAATATCAAAGTGATAAAATCAATTTGGATTCGAGTTACAAGACTGAAACTTGTTCATATTATTCTACTGGTTATAAAAGTGCAACACAATCTGAGATTATAAAAACTAAGGCTTATAGTAGCTGTACAAAAAGACTTGGTGCTTTTAATTATATCGAAGAGGTAAAAAATGCAGAAGTGAAGTATAAATATTATTGTCAAACTAATAACTGAGTTATTGCAACGTTTTAATCTAAAATTAACAGTCGATCTAGAATAATTGAATTGGTAATAAGCTCCTTTTTTTTGGAAAATTTTTTTAATACCTCTATTAGCTGATCTTGCTTTACCCACTGCGATTAATGCTCAATCTATTTATTTAACTTGTGAACTTAATGAAAAAAAATCAAATAATAATGCAGGTAAGCAAAAATTAAGAGGTGGCTAAATAGTTACAGTATCAAATCCTAATTTTGAATTTTCTGATTGGGAAAAAATGAATTTTATTGTTGAATTTACTTTAAATGAGGAAGATCTAAAAGGCTCTGTATATATTAAATTTTCTGAATACCAGTGTGACTAAAAAATTAGCTTTAGTAAATTTTCAGTTTGAGTCTATAAAAGTTGTAAATGCTGCTGCAACAATCGCGGCGAAGGGAATTAACTTAAGTTATTTCATAATTTAAATGCTATATCTTTATTCATAGCAAGATAAAAAACTCATTGCCCTATTTTAATATTTTTATTTTGGTTTTAAATTTCTTCTCTTCCACATTTTTTTAAATAGTATATTCTTTATAAAGTTAGAAGGATTAATGGAAGATGGGCAAAAGTATTGTTTTAGATTTAGATTTCTTTTCAAAAGGAAGTGGTGTTATCTATGGAACATTACTTTTAATTTTTATTTATTTATTACTCTCTATAATTGAATATTTTTTTAAAAAGAAGAAAAAGTTTTCATTAAAAAATTTAAAAAGGCCTTTATTCTTTGGATTAGCAGGGAGTATTTATTCTTCTTTTATACTTGATTTATTTGAGGCAACCACAAATTTTAAATTGCCATTAAGAAGTGATTTATGGCCATATATTATTCTTCAAATAGGAATAGCAATTTTCTTATGTAATTCTTCTACTTTAATCTTAACTAAATCAAATTTTATTAAAAAATTCATAAAAGTAAAAACAAAAGGTGATCAACAAGAATTAAAAGAATATAGCGAATTTCTTAATAGAGTAATTTGTTTGATAATAATATCAGTCACCTTAATTGTTATTGCCATCACTTTTGGAATAAATACTTCATCTTTATCAGCTCTGTTTGGTGGTTTAGCAATAGGATTTAGTCTTGCTACTCAAAAATTTCTTCAAAATATAATAGGGGGATTAGTGTTGGTTATAACAAGACCTTTTAAAATAGATGACTTTATAGAGACTTCAAGTTTTAATGGGATCGTTGAAAATATTGGTATTTTTTATACCAAAATAAGAACTTTGGAAAATATACCAGTTTTTGTACCGAATTCTCAAATGATAGATAAAAATGTAAGTCAATTAACTCAAAGAACAGAGAGGAGGATCAAAGCAGATGTTACCTTGAGATATGAAGATCTTGATAAAGTCAAAAATATAATAAAAAGTATTAAGGGATTTTTAACAAGTAATTCTGGAATAGATCAAAATAAAACTATTTACGTTAAATTTTATAAATGGGACTCTTCGTCAATAAACATTTTAGTTAAGTGCTACACCAATACAAGCGATTATGAAAAATTTTTGGATATTCAAGAAGAAGTTTTTTTAAAAATTTCTAAAATTGTAATAGAACAAGGTGGAGATTTTGCCTTTAATTCAACTACTATCTATCTTCCTCCTAATTCAAAAAAGGATTCAGTTAAGGATATGTTTAAGAATAAAAAAAGTTAAATATGAATTCTCAATATCATTTTTGATTTGTTTTTACTTATATGGTTTTAAAAGTAATTTTTAAATTTTTTTTTATAAATTTATTGAGACCAAACCTCATGAGCACACTCTTAGTCTGCTCTAAACCATAATACTCAAGTCAATAATAGAAGTTTTTTATTATTTAAATACTATATAATGTAGTTAAGTTATGAAAAATTGTATCTTATTGTGTTTTAAGTATTTAAAATTTTTTTGTTATTGGGATTAACATTTTAAATTATAAATAAATCAATTAGGGTAAATTTATATTAGCAATAATTCCTTAAATACATTATTAATAATGAGGAAAAATGAGTTACTTCTTCAAAGAATTAAGGAACTAAACAATCTTACAAATGATGAGGATATGGTTTTCTGTCTTTATCCTTTTTCTTTCGCATTAAAAGAGCTTATTCAAGCAAATTTAGAAGAAAGTAATTGCGAAAGAAAATTTACATCCACAATCGAAGAAGCAAAAAATATATTGATTTCTGCAAAGAATAAATACATTATTTTTATCTCAGAGTATCTAAAAGATGGACCGGGAACCAAGCTTTTAATGGAATTAAAAAGTTATAAGACTGATCATAATTGCATAATTTTTCTAAACGGAAAGGATAAAAACAATTTAAATGTAGCTCTTCAATTGAAAGCAAAAGGAATGGTACATGAAGAAAGTCTAGAAGAAAAAAATGGTTCCTTAGTAAGGGCTGTGAAAAATATTAAGGAAGGGAAAAATTATGTAGATCCAAAATTAATGAAAATTTTAAAAGAGAATGTTATTAATATTAATTCCCCATTAACTAATCGACACATTGAAATAGTTCAATTATTAAGAGAAGGATTTTCTAATCAAGAAATTTCTGAAAAACTTTTTATATCGCCTAATACAGTTAGAGATCATTTAAAAGAAATAATGAGAAGATTAAATACTAATTCAAGGACAAGTGTGGTAAATATATCTTTGAGAATAGGTCTTATAAGATAAATCCTATATTTGTGGGATACAAAAAAAGATAAAAATAGTAGTTAATAGAAACGTACTTATAATTTATTATCATGAAGTATTTTTTATTTGGATTAGCTGGTGCAAGTGCATTATTTTTAACATTACCATCAAATGCAATGACACAATCTAATAGAGAGTTAAAGGCAGAAGAATCTAACCAAATTATGAATAAGCGATTATCAAATTTAAATCAAAAAAGGAGTTGTTTGAAAAACTCTAGTAATTTTGATGAATATAAAAATTGTCGAACTAAGATGTTAAATTTTCAATATAAAGACTTTGATAAATTCGTTGAAAAAAAGATCAAAAGAATTGATAAGTTGACCAAATTCGTTGAAAAATCAGAAGATCTTCAGGAATTAAAATCTTGTAAAAAAGCGAAAGGGGGGAAAGCATAAAAAATAAATAATTTCTTACACAAAAGATGAAAAGGAAGTTTTACTTCCTCTTTTTTTATATACATATTTAAAAAAATTTTATAAAAATTTTATATATTTCTCATAACTAATATGCAGTTAATTCAGATAACTATTTTATTCTTTTTTGATATTTATCTTATATTGTTGCTTTTGAAAGATCTTAAAATTTTTATTCAATCGAAAATGCCTAGTTTTCAAAACTAGAGCCTTAAACCATTCGATCATCACTCCAGAGTTAAATATTTATTTATTAACTTAAAATAACAGCGGTGTGGAATTCTATAAAGGTTTTCTAATTTAGTAGAAATTTAAAAATGAAAACTCATTTATGATTTATTTTACCTAAAAGGTTTTAATAACCTCTTATAGAAAATACTTCCTTTTTTTAACTTTTAAGGAAGTATTTCTTATTTCTATAAATCTTCAATCTAGTTTTTATTTAAAAAATTTTGTTAAGTGTTGTTCCTGAGACTTTTTAACCCATAAAAACATTTTACTTTTTATCAAGTTTTATCCTCCTCCATTACAAAAATTAACAGCTTTTTGTTGAGCACTTTTATCTCCTTTAGTTATATATTCTTTTTTCATCTTATTAATACAAATTCTTTGTTCATCAATTACTTTTAAATTCCACATGCTTTGCAAAATGCTAAAGAGTAAAAAAATTATTAACTTGAAATGAGTTATCAGCTTGATTGTTTTTTTTAAATTAGGTGATAAATTTATACCCTCTAAATTAAATGCATCTAACATAATTTAAATTTATTTTATTTAAGATATAGCAAGGATAAAAATAAGGAGCAAATTGATTCCTTTTTTATGGAAAATACTGAATTAATAAATATTTTCAATTTTCCCCATAGGGACCAGTCTTGATATCTTTGTAAACTAATTTAATATTACTTGTTTTATAAATTTAACTAGAAATATAAAAATAAACACTCCCAATCCACCACCACCAATTATTTTTATAGTTCTTTTTGCGAGTCCTGAAGAGCTTTTTTTATTATTCATAAATCCTTTTTTTATTATTCTATCATGAAAAAATCTATTAAAAAAAAATAATTTATTCATATTGTTAATATTTGTTTGTTAACCATTTTTTTATAATCCCGCTAAGTTTTTCTCTTGCTGGATGTTCTTTTTTTATTTATAAAAAAATTGCGGATTTTAAATATTTTGTTATATTTACAAAAATTACTTATATTTATGACTGTTGAAAATGCGCACGCCTACATAGAATCGATGATTCAAAATGGACCCTCTGATGATTTGCATGCACAAATTAACGTAAAATTCAAATCAGAACACATACATCAAGCTTTAAAAGAAAGAGGTACATCTAAAGATGAATTACTTAAAAAAGCTGCTGGTGGTGCGTCAACAGAAGGTTGGGACATAGCTCCTACATATGCTGTTGGGGCAGCAACTTGTGCAGCTTGAGTCAATAAAAAGTTAAAGTTTATATTGATATATTTTTTAAGAGAGAAAAGTTGAAAAATTAGATAAGACAAAAATTAGATTAAATTTATAAAAATAATTCAAATTTAATACATATATTTGAACCATTTATGATCTTATTAAATTCAAGTATAGGCAGTTTTTTTATTTAAAAAAATCAAAATTGAGAAGACCATGGTCTATTCATAGATTTCTCAATATTTAATTTTTTTCTAATATCATCTATCGATAAATCTAAATCATTTTCATATCTATAAAATGAAATGTTTTGTTTCGCATTTAATCCAATTTTCAACCCTTCAATTATTGCTTCAAGTATTAAAGGTTCACCATCATGAATAAAATAATCAATAACATTTTTTATAACGTTTACTATATTCAAGAAAGAGGTCTTCTGAGCTAAATAAAAAGCTTGAATTACTAATTCTCCTACTTGACTAGTATCGACGTTAGTCAGTATGTGAATATAATCATGTGTTTGCTGAATCCTAGTTTTTATTAGTAAATGTCTAGGGATTGGATGACTTATTGTAAATCGCATAGTTGGTGGAACAAGATGTATTTTTTCTTGATCCTGAGTTACATATAAAAGGTAGGTAGAGATATGCCTTCCCAAGGAATCCTTCGGCATACACATAAGATCCTCAAGACCGTATACCTTTGGTATCCATTTTTCTTCTAAAATCTTATCAATTTCCTTGTTATTATCATGCAAACCAAATTTTGATGATGCTAACTGATATGCCTCTTCAATTTGTTCAATAAAACTAACATCTCTTAAAAAGAAATCATTTAGCATTAATCTTTTACTTTTAACTGTCTTATGCATTTTTTAAATTCTTAAAAAATTTAATTAATGATTTCTTTTTATTTTAATTAAATTGTGATAATTGGCATCCTTTGAAATTTTTTAAGGTTTTAGTATCTAACTATACAATTAATCAAATTTGGATAAATTTATAATTTTTTTTAATAATAAAATATGTTATGATAAGGTCCTAAATATATGATTTCAAATGACAGTAGAAAACGCACATGCATTTCTTGACGAATTAAAAAAGGATGGTCATAGTCCTGAATTAATGTCTAAACTTGGAACTGACTTCGATTCCTCTCATATGTCTGAGGCTTTAAAAGCTAGAGGCACTTCTAAAGATGAGTTGCTTAAAGTTGCTGCTGGCGGTAGTTCAACTACAGATTGGATAGAAGCTGGAGCTGCAGTTGTTGGTGCTGCTGCTGCTGGTGCATAATTCTAATTTTAAAATAATTTCTAAAACAACTACTTGATAGTTGTTTTTTTTTGTTAATTTTTACGATTCTCAAAATTAACAAAATTATTTATATGATTAAATTATTTGAAAAGAAAAATCAAGAAAATATTTTGGTTTATCTTTAAAAATTTTTTGTAAATTCTAAAAAATTTAATTAATTATTTAAATTTTAAATAAATGCTCCCACATAAACAAATAGGAAAGCCTAAGGAAGAATTCTGGTTAGGATTGATAGACGGAATATATGCTATTTCTATTACCTTAATAGTACTTGAACTTCCAGATATATTCACAAAAACAATTTCTTTTTTTGAGAATACAAAAATTCAAGATCAAATATTTTCAATATCAATAATAATTGGTAATAGTCTCTTTAATTATGTATTTGTCTTTTTGATTATGTATGAATGTTGGTGTTTTCATAGGGCCGCAATAAAACTTACAGGTTTATACGAAAGAGGGCAAAACTTTTTTAATAGTGTGCTTCTTAGTATTATGTGCCTAATTCCAGCAACAATGTCTCTACTTCTTAAGCAAGAATTAGATATTATTAATAATTCGGGCCTTTCAGAAAGTACTGGCTTGATTAAATTTTTCTTTTCGAATTTTAATTCAACTCCCTATATTGAATTTATTTATTTGCAAACTACATTGTTCTTTTTGGTATTAATTTTACTTTTGAAAAAAGCTAAACAGAAAAACAAAGAGATAAGTCATGTAATATTTGAGTCAAAAAAAAGACTATTGATATTTTCAATCCTTTTTACTGTAAATATTTTATTCACTTTACCATTTGATTTAATTAACCTTGGTTACCTTATTTATTCAAATTATGAGAGGAAAGGATCTAAAAGTTAATGTCAAAATATTTCCACTGTCTTAAAAGAGTTATTTATTCATTATTTGCTTAAAAATAAAACAGTGTTAAACAAAATATCAATTAAATTTTTAAATTTAATATTTTTGTTTCTTTTATATTTAAAAGCGTATAAATCAATTAAGATTCTTAAATTTCTTTTAAAGGCAAAAAATTATAAAAGTAGTAAACTGAATTTTTTTTATGCAAAAATTTATCTTAGAGAGAGGAAGTACATAATTGCAGAAATATTTTTTAAAAAATATCTTCTTAATTATCAAAATGATTTTTTAGCAAAATCATATTTAGGTATAACTCAACTTTCTTTAGGTAATTCAAGCGAATGTAAAAACATCATCGATGAACTCGATAAAATTAATTATGAAAACTTAATATTTAATTTACTAAAGGCAGAATATTATTTTTTTGTAAAAGAAATGAAATTTTTTAAAGTAAATGCTGAAAAATGTTTATCTGCTTCAAAAAAATTTAATTATCTTTATGAAAAATTGATCACTAGTTCATTAAAGGAAGGCGATCTTAAAAATGCTGAATATTATGCTAAGACATTAAAAAAAGATAAAAAATTCTTATGTAGTGCTTCATTACATCTTGCTTATATAAGCCTATACAAAGGAAATACTGATCTGGGGAAAAAATACATAACTAATTTAATTTCTAAATTTCCAAATTATTACCAAGGTTATTATCTTTTTGTATCATTATCTCTGCATATAAAATATCCTAAACTAAAAAATTTAATCCTTAATAATAATGAAATTTTATCAAATCTAGATAAGAACAAAATTAGCGTTTTGTTCGCAAGATCAAGAATATATAAAGATGAAAAAAATTATTATTTAAGTTCGAAATATCTAAAAATGGCTAATAATCTTAAATTAAAATATTTTCCCTCGAATTATAAATTTTTAATTCAGCAATCCACTTATTTATTATTAAATTTTAAATCCTTTTATAAGGATCAAGTTAATGTTCCAAACAAAATATGCTCAAGCAAAATTGAATATATTTTTATAGTAGGCCTACCCAGATGTGGTTCAACATTGCTAGAAAAAATTTTATCGGTTAACAAAAACATTATAAGCATAGGAGAATCTACAAAATTTGAAGAACGGCTTTTGAGCTGGTTAAAAGATAAAAAATCAAAGGAGTTCCACTATAGTCCTAACGGTAAAAAAATAATTTTGGATAAAAATTTATATAATTTTAAATATGTAGGATATATTTGCAAACTCTTACCTTCTGCAAGGATTATTCATTGTGTGAGGAATCCTTTAGATAATATACTTTCATTATATTATTCAAATCTAGCTGAGAATAGTTTTTCATCATCAATAGAAGATAGTTCTAATTTCTTATTGCATCAAAGAAAAGTTATGGAATTTTATAAAAAATTATTTCAAGAAAAAATTTTTACTATTAATTACGAAGATATTGTATTTAATTCTAAAAATATTTTATTAGAACTTATAAATTGGCTCGAAATTGAGTGGAGTGATAACTATCTTCAACATCAAAAAATAAAATCAATTTGTAAGACCGCAAGTTATATTCAAGTCCGTTCATCAATTTATAATACTTCTGTAAATCAAAGCAAAAATTATAAGAATATTTTAAAACCAGCTATAAAAATTTTAAATCAAAATATTTCTGATTAATATTCAAATACAATAATAATTATCTTTCAGACTTCAAAAATTTTAAATGAGAACTTACATCATTACGATTCTATTAGCTACTTTTCTATCATATGTTCATATAATTGTAGTTTACTTTTCAAGATTAAGTATTCATAAACAAAAAATAATTACATCAATTGGTGGAGGAATATCTTTATGTTATGTTTTTCTTCACTTAATGCCTGAATTAGCCGCTTCAGCATCTGAAAAGTCAAAATTTGTAATTGATAATTACGATATCATTCTAAATGCAAAAATATTTGAATTTACCATATTCTTAGCTTCATTTTTGGGTTTAACATGTTTATTTATAGTCGACACTTTTTGTGAAAATTCAAATAAGAAAAAATCTCAAATAAGCTTGAAACTAAATTTATTTTATAGCTTTGCAATCAATTTTATATACAGTTTTTCACTTTCAGAAGTTGTAAAAGAAGGTTTAATGTATTCTATTCTTTTTACCTTAACATTATCTGCTCATATCTTTGCATCAGATAGAGTAACTATGAGACATCATGAAAAGCTTTTTAAAAAAAGATTTAGGTGGTATGGTTTTACTGCTATTTTCCTAGGTTTAATAAGCTCGTTCTTTTTTAGTAATCATGACAACTTATTTTCAGATTATGGTCTAGCATTCTTTAGTGGCGGTATTTTATTAAACGCTTTTCTTGAAGAACTGCCAAAAAAATCTTTAATAAATATTAAGTGGTTTTTAATATCTGTTATTTGTACTACAATTTTGATATTCATAAGTCTATTTTTTAAATATTACCAAATGAATTGATGGATAATAATAACTCTGAAATATCACTAACAAAAGAAGAAATTTCAAGATATTCAAGGCATTTAATATTGCCGGAGTTTGGATTTGAATGCCAACTAAAATTAAAAAAAAGCAAAGTTTTATGTATTGGAGCAGGAGGTTTAGGTTCCCCTTTATTAATGTATCTTTCAGCTGCTGGAGTTGGGAATATCGGTTTAGTTGATTTTGACAAGGTCGATGAATCAAACCTGCAACGACAAGTTATACATTCAACAAAGTGGATAGGTAAACTCAAATCAGAGTCTGCGAAATCAAGAATTCATGAATTAAATCCAAATTGTAATGTAGAAATTTATAACGAGCCTTTATCTACGCAAAACGCCTTAGAAATATTTGGTAACTACGATGTGATTTGTGATGGTACAGATAATTTTCCAACAAGATACTTAGTAAATGATGCTTGTGTGATTTTGGGCAAGCCAAACGTATATGGATCAATACTTAAGTTTGAAGGTCAAGCATCAGTTTTTAATTTAACTAAGAATAGCCCTAACTATAGAGATTTAATTCCAGAACCTCCTCCACCTGATATGGTGCCATCATGTGCAGAAGCAGGGGTGATAGGAGTACTTCCTGGAATAATCGGTATGATACAGGCTACAGAAACAATTAAAATAATAACTGGAATTGGTAAGACTCTTGATAGACGATTATTAGTCTATGATGCTTTAGATATGTCTTTCAGAGAGCTTAAAATTGGAGTATCAAAGGATAGACCAATAATAAAAAAATTAATCAACTATAAACAATTTTGCTCACCTAAAAATATTGAGAATAATCAAACAGAAATAATAAATAAAATATCTGTTTGGGAACTTCATGAACTTTTAAAAGATGATAAAAATGCAATATGCCTACTAGACGTAAGAAATAAAGTTGAGTATCAAATTTCTAAAATTATTAATTCAACCTTAATCCCTCTTGGTAATATTCAGGATGGCTCCTCAATAGATAAGATTAAAAATATTTCTAAAAATAAACGACTTATTATTTATTGTAAAAGTGGTATTAGATCAGAAAAAGCAGGGTTAATCTTAAAACAAAATGGAATTGTATCCGAGAACTTAGAAGGAGGAATAGATGCTTGGTCTCAACAAATAGAAAAAGAAAACATTCTCTATTAGTTAAAGTTAAATTTCTATTGTTTGATCAAACAACTCAGTCAAAGATTTATCAGAGGATGTTGTAATTACTGTAGATCCTTTTGACTTATAGAACTCTAATATCTCCTTGATTTCATTTTTATTTAGTTCGGAAAATGTTTCATCAACAAAAATATATTTTGGGGACTTTATTGTTGCTTTTAATAAAAATAACTTTTTTTTGATTTGGATTGGTAAAGCAGCCGCCATTGGACTTACTACAGTACCCAGTCCCATTGGCAATGTTTTCATAAATTCATCAAGAAAAAAGTCTTTCAATAAATTAGAAATCTTATCTGAAGAAACTGACAACCCTCCTGAAAGATTATTTTTTATACTTCCTTGCATAAAAATTAAAGATTGAGGAACATTTGATATATGACTTCTAAATACTCTTGGTGCCATCAATTTTAATTCAGAATTAGAAATTACAATTTCCCCTTCATAAGATTTATGCATTCCTGACAACAATGCAAGTAAAGTTGTTTTACCAGAACCTGGTTTTCCAAGTATTAAATTATTACTGCCAGGTGAAATTTTAAAACTTAGGTCTTTAATAAGATATTTTTCTGATTTTTTGTTTGATTTTGAAGATTGAATTGAAAAAGATAATCTTCTTGCAGTAATACTTCCGTCGTACACTTTTGGAGTACCTTCTAAAGAAGATTTCTCTGCTTCAAGCGAAATAACTTCTTGAGCTCTTTGCCAATATGTTGCTACCTGTACTGCAGATGTAATAGTTTTATCAATTGCTTGTTCAAATTTACTTAGAAAAGTATTAGTACAAGTAAGGAAAGCAATTACAGATCCAATTGTTAAAGTTGCTTCTCCTGAATTTACTAAAAAATATGCAGTTGGAAGTAAAAAAATATAAGTTATATACATAACCATATCTGTAAGTAAATCGACCCTATCTCGAAAAGTTGTTGAATTAAATATTGCTCCAATTAATGGTCTAATAAGTGAACCATATTTTTCAAAATAATCACCAGAAGTTCCAAAAGCTCTTAATTCAGATATTCCATTAATTGCATCATTGGTAGTAGCAAGCATCTTGCCATCCAATTCTGTCATGGCAGAAAAATATTTTATTCTTTTTGTGGCGGCATAGTAAGTTGATATAGCTAAAACTAATGCTCCTATTATTACAATCGTGGCCATTTTTCCAGAAAAAGTCCATAGATATACAAAGTTAAAAATTACTGATAAGTATGCTGTAAGTATTGGAATAAGATTTGAAGTAATAGTACTTCTAAGCGTAGATATTCCTAAAACTCTGCTTTGCATACTCCCGACAGTGTAAGTCGAAACAAGCTCAGGTCTTAGCCTCAATAATCGATCAACCATCATAGTTTGCAAATTTGAATCAGCGATAATTTCAAATCTAACTAAATATCTAGCTTGTATTAGTTGTACAAAGTAAATAAGTGTTAATACACCTAAAGCTGATATGCCAAAGAAGATTAAGGAATAAAGTCCGCCATATGGAATATAAAGAGAAGTTAATTGACTAATAATAAACGCAGGTATTAATGTTGCTGCTGCTAGTAAAATGCAGGTCAAAATAACAAGACTAAAAGGAAGCCAAGCATCTTCCATTCCAATTTTTATAAATTCCCAGGCAGTTGGTTTAGCTGGAGTAGTAGGAAATAAAGTAATAATTTGCCCTTGAGGTATTTCTTCTCCATCCTTAACTATTATTTCTTTTTCTTTATTTAAGATTTTATAGCCTGAACCATACCTTAGGCAGGCACAGACTTTTTCATCTTCAGATATGAATAAGTATGATCTGTCATCAATATATCTGCTGGGAGCTTCTGATACTCGATAAGGAACTCCCGAGGTATTAAGTAATTTTATAGTTGCATCATATTCAGTATCGCAATCTGAAAAATCAACATAAGGATATAATTCAGAAGCTCTAGATTCTACACGCAATATTTTACCAACTGCAAAATATACATTTTTAAATTTACTGCTACTGCCAATATCTTTGGTTTCTTCATCAACAATTTTAGGTAAGAAATCGCCAAGGGTTGCTGTTCCAAAATCAAAACTCTCTTTTTCATCTTTTAAATATTTCAAAGATCTATTTTGAATCGATTCGAAATAGATCTCTGAAATATGATTAAGTGTGTTTAAGAATGCCTTAAATATTTCATCTGGATTTTGATCCAATTGCAATTTATCTATTGATTGAGAATTAAAAGGGGAATTTCCAGCTACAAAATTATAGTTATTTGGAATTAAGTAAGAAATAGGAGAAGAATCCTTATTTTCTAAAAAGTTTGACGATAAGGGAAATAAATGATCTTTATTTCCAGTTATTTTTATTAAATTATTTGTTTTGTTTACAAAAGAAACTGGTTCTTCTTGAGCTGAATAGTCGATATTTAATTTTGTTACTGCTTTAGTATTGATGTTTGTATTGCTATCAAATAAATCTGCTTTTTTATAAAGGGATATTAAAGAATTGTTTATCAAAGAAATCGTATCATTAGGCTCTATAAAATTCAAATTTTTAAGATATTTCTTACTAATATTTTTTATTGGTTTAAACGAAAGTTTTATATTGTCATTTAAAAAATCCCAAAAAGAATTATTTAAATCCCCAGAAGTAATATCCATAAGATGAATACTAAATGCACCGTCAGAAATTTTGATTTCGGCATAAACTCTTGAAAAGCAGTTATTTATTTTTTTTATATTTGAAGTCATTTGATATTTTTAATTAAATTTGCAGTTTCCACTTCAACTAAATTACCCTTATTTAAAACTAGTGATCTGTTTGCGAAGGAAATTATGTCTGGGTTCTTCGAAACAAAAATCACTATTGGAACACATGAAATAATTGAATTGATTAACTTTAAAGATTCTTCACTAGAAAATTGACTTAAAACATCATCTATTAAAAGTATTCTGGGTTGTCTTATTAATGCTCTTAATAGATGAATAGAATTTTTAGTAGTTTTACTAGTGGGACTTATTTGAGAAATTGAAGTTGATAATCCATCTGAAAGTTCGTTAAATATTCCATCAAGATGAAAAAAGTCTATTGTTTTTAAAATATTTTCAACGGTTATTGATTTATCAAAAACTCTTAAGTTATCTAAAACTGTAGCATCATATATAAATTGTGACTGAGAGACATATGCTATTGATTTTCTTAGAGAAATAGAGGAGAAGTCTTTTATATTAGTTTCGGAAATATTAAACTTATCGTAATCAGAATCTAATAGACAAGAAAAGCATTGTAGCAATGTTGTTTTACCTGAACCAGGAGGACCTGTTAAGGAAATAACATCTCCTTCTGTAATATCTAAATTTACTGAATTAAAAATTGGTTCAGAATTAGGAGTGAATTTATATGAAAGATTTGAAATCTCTATCTTTGGATTAGAAGAAATTTGCCTATTACTATCAGTTAATTTTTGAATTTTGCTTTTGTCATCATTTTCAATATCCCTCATTTCTCTAATTGTCACTTTATCATCTTCAGCTTCCCATAAATCTTTAAGCCTATTGACATCTCCTACCGCACTACTAAATTGAGCGTTTACTCCAGAAAGTGTGTTTATTGGCGCTAAAAAAGCTTGGGCAATCATTCTAAAACTTAAAAATTCTCCTAGGCTTAATTTTCCTGTTAAAATAAATATTCCTGAAAGAATAACTATTAAATAATTTGATAGTTGATTTAAATATAATGTAGTTGCAGTATTCCTTTTCTCGATTAAGCCTTTTTTGGTATTCGCATCTAATGATTCTTCAAAGTTATCGCACCATTGCTGAAATAAAGCTGTTTCCTGACCATTTGCTTTAATAGAATTAAAGTTTTGAGTCATATAAAGAACATTGGATGTTTGTTTCCCTTGTGCCATTGACGATTTTTGAGAAAGCTGACTTAAAGAAGATGCGACAGAAATTAAAGCCTTGAAAATAAATAATCCAAGACCTAATACAACAAGTCCTAATATCCAGTTGTAAGAAAGCATAATTACCAAATATATGAGCATAGTCATAACTCCCACAATGGCTCCAGCCAAGCTGCCTGTAAGAATATTTGATAAGTTAATGTTTAGTGTTATTCTCTGACTTATTTCCCCAAGATCTCTAAGAGGATAGAATGTTATTGGTAATGAAATTAATTTTTGAAATGTTTTCTCAATAAGTCTTGTTAGCATTGCTAAATGCAACCTTCTCATTACTATTTTCTGCAAATAATTAAACAAGAAAGAAATTCCAACTATTAGTGCAAGAAGCCATATATATGAGTTTGTTAAATCTTTCTGTTCAAGTAAAGTGTCAGTGAAGTATCCAACGTAACTGCTCAAGGTAATAGTAGGGATTGTTTCAGCAAATCCTAAAATCACATAAAGAATTAAGGAGAATTTATAGTCTTTAACAAGGTTTAAAAGATCAGAATATGGATTTGGTGCTTTTCCACTTTCTTCAAATTTTTCATTTGGCCAAGCACTTATAACTAGCCCAGAGTATTCTTTAGCAAAATCTTCAGGACTTACCTTTCTGTAGCCTTTTGCTGGATCACTGATTAAGAAATCTTTACCATCAAATTTTTCTATAACAATCCAGTGAATTTTTTTTACCCAAGCTATACAGGGATATCTACATTCTGGATTTTCTTGCTTAAGTTCATCAATAGTTGGTTGAAATCCTTCCGAATCACAATTTAAGTTTCTTAATGCAGTAGCAATATTGAAAGCTGTTGAACCATCTTTAGTAATATTTACAGCTGTCCTTGCCTCCTCCGTTGAAAGCCATTTATTGTAATATCCAAGAATAATCCATGTCGCTACAGCTCCACACTCTATCGGTTCAACTTGAATTTTTGAAGGAGTTTTAAATTTGCTCATTATTGAATCCCAAAAAACTTCTTAAGAGCAGGAAGTCCTAAAGTAATTGGAGGTATACTTCCCGTTATTACAGAAACATTCCCCGTAATTCCAATTCTTGGAAACTGGTTAGTTGAATTTTTATTAGGACCATTACCATTAATCCATTCATATCCTGTTGGGTTCTCATCAGTTTTTAAAAGATCAATTCTGACTTGGATACTTCTATTATTACTTGTAAGTTCACTAGCTAATACGTTCGAGCCTAAAATTGAAGTAGCCTCTGCTTGAGAAATTGGGATAGCTGAAATTTCCTTAACAGTACCTTTAAGTTGACCTACAGTATTTGCCTTTACATTATTTGGTAACATTCGTACTGATTGTCCAACTTCTAAAG
>MDTE01054491.1_pt1 | contig 17037 bp, 14 predicted proteins | sample 811231 | NCBI WGS metagenome assembly MDTE01 (sample SAMN05326651, study PRJNA326480) | marine metagenome | isolation source: seawater | place: Indian Ocean: Red Sea | collected 2010
TCAAGTAAATTTTTTTCTATTACGCGCAACTTTAAGAAAAAGATATTTGGTAAAATTGATTACTTTACATCTATTGTAATTAGAAAAATTAATCCTCCTTGTATCATTTTAAGCAGCTCATCAGTTCAAGCTGAAATGGTATCAGATGAAAAATTTCTTTTAAATCATACCTTTGATTACGATAGATTTATCATGAACACAGAAATGCAAAAACCTTCTTATATCCCAGATTTTAAATATTATGTTCTACTACCAAATCATGCTTGGATGGTTCATGACTACATTATTAATAATGCTGAGAAAGATTGTTCAATGTCAAAAAAGAACTATCAAAAATTAATTAATAATACTCTTTGTAAGATTGAGGAGTTATCTGGAGTTAAAATATTAGTAGCAGGCTATCCTAATGCAACTAAGGACGAAGATATCTATATTAATAGAGATTTCTTATTAGGAACTGAAACAGAGCAGCTTGTAAAATATTCTAGTGGAGTAATCACTCATTTCTCTGGGGCTATAAACTTTGCAGTTATCCACAATAAACCAATATGCCTAATAAATTATCGTGATTTCGATTCAGATCCCAGATTTCTTAATCCAATAAGATCATATTCTAATTTGCTAGATATACCAATTAATTATATTGATAACGATAATGATATCGAAGAGCTAGTGTCTAAAGGAATTTTTTGTATGAACTTTAAAGAGTATCAAGAGTATCTTTTTAATTTTATATGTCCTAAAGAAATTTTTTCTGGAAAGAAAGAATTATTTTGGGAAAGAGTAATGAATAAAATTGAATAAATTTTTTAAAAAATTTCTAAAAAAGATTAGTTTATGCTTCAACTTTAGCTTTATTAGTTTTATTGATGGACATGAATATCTAGATAAATCAGATCTTTCAAAGATAAAATCTTTTATTGGCTCAAATAAATTTGATAATACAAAAGAATTTGAAAGAAGATTTGCAAAACTTATAGGAGATGGCGAGGCTATCTCATTTGCGTCTGCAAGAATGGGCTTTTATGAATTTATGAGAATTTCTGGAATTAAAGAGGGTGATGAGGTAATTCTTTGTGGTTCAACATGCTCGGTAATGCCAAACGCTGTTAAAAGATTGGGTGCTAAGCCTATTTATTCGGACATAGACACAAGTACTTTTGGATCATGTCCAAACTCAATCAAAGAAAGCATAACCTCAAAAACTAGATTAGTAGTTGCACAACATTCATTTGGTATTCCTTGTCACATAGATGAAATAAAAAAAATATGCACTCTGAAGAATATCTTATTAGTAGAAGATTGTGCTCTTTCAGTAGGTTCAAAACTGAATAATAGAAAAGTGGGGACATTTGGTGATGCAGCAATTTTTTCAACTGATCACACAAAGCCAATTAATTCAATTATTGGAGGATTTATATATTCAGAAAATCAAGAAATAATTAATAAGCTCAAAAAATGTCAAGAAAGCGCTAAACCCATATTAGTCGAAAAACAAAAAGCTATATTCAGTCAGCTTAAGATTGAATGGATGCTTGCAAGAAAAAAAAGATATGGAATATTAAAAATATTTAACTCTCTAATGTTTATTTTTAACACTTTTTTCAATAAGCCTTCACCATTTTTAGATGAAGATGCAGACTTAAATTTTGAAAATAGTACATATCCTTATCCTGCAAAATTACCAGAATTTATTGCTATATTAGGATTACATGAACTTGATAAATGGGATCAAAAAAAAGTTTCTAGAAAAGTTTCTTTTAATAAATATCTAGAGGAATTGTCAAAATCTAATCTCAAAAATTTTATTCCCGATGCATACTATGATAATAATAGGGAAAATATGCCGCTGAGATTTGTTTTTTCGCATCCACAAGGAAATTTAATAAGAAAATCGCTTGAGAGATTAGTTGATGTTGAAGAAATTTGGTTTACAAAACCAATTATTAATACAAAATCATCCTTACAGGATTTCAACTATAAAAATGGAACGTGTAAGCATTCCGAAAAATATGGAAATGGCATGATTAATTTACCTTTGTTTAATAATACAAAGCTTGAAGATAAAATCATAATTACTTTACTTGAGAAAGTATAATTATCAAATGGAAAATTTAAATAGTATTTTTAAAGATAAAAAAATTGTTGTTACCGGGCATACAGGATTTAAAGGCAGTTGGTTGACTTTATGGTTATCCCAGCTTGGAGCAGAGGTAATAGGAGTTTCAAAAGATGATCTTGGAATGCCTTCAAATTTTCTAACAATCAATAAAGATCTCAAAATAGAAGATATTAGGGAAGATGTATGTAATCAAGATAAATTATATAAAATCTTTGAAGATCATAAACCTGATTTTGTTTTCCATCTAGCAGCTCAGGCGCTTGTTCGTCCCTCTTATGAGATGCCTATGGATACATTTATTACCAATGCTATTGGAACTACCTCGGTATTAGAAGCATTAAGAAAACTTTCACATGAAGTAACTGCAGTCATCATAACCAGTGATAAGGCATATGATAATGTTGAGTGGGTCTGGGGTTACCGTGAAACAGATAAATTGGGTGGAAAAGATCCATATAGCGCATCAAAAGGAATGGCTGAATTAGCTATAAGAAGTTATTTCGAATCTTATTTTAATAATGTAGACACAAATGTAAGGATAGGCATAACAAGAGCAGGTAATGTTATTGGAGGAGGTGACTGGGCATTAGATAGAATTGTTCCAGACTGTATGAAAGCTTGGTCAAAAGACATTGCTGTAGATATAAGAAGCCCAGAAGCTACAAGACCATGGCAACATGTCTTAGAACCAATAAGTGGCTACTTAACATTAGCAGCATCTTTATTCAAGAATGTAGATCTTAATGGTGAGGCTTATAATTTTGGTCCACCAGCAGATCAAAATTATTCAGTTGGTGAGCTTATTGATGAAATGTCTAAGTTTTGGAATAAGGTTCAATGGAATGATGTATCAAATAAAACTGATAATCCTCACGAGGCCGGTCTTCTAAAGCTTAATTGTGACAAGGCATTATCTGATCTTAATTGGCATGCCACACTTAATTTTAAAGAAACAGTTAAAATGACTGTTGAATGGTATAAATATTTCTATGAGCATTATAAGGATTCTGATTCCTCAATGTTTGAATTTTCAATTTCTCAAATAAATGAATATATTAAATTAACCGAGCATCATGGGAAAGATTGATATCAGCAACATTAAAATAAGTGCCTTAAAAGAAATTGATGTTGAAGGTGGTGCTGTTATGCATGCCATGAAAAAATCAGATATTGGTTTTAATGGGTTTGGTGAGGCATACTTCTCAACTGTGAATCCAGGATGTATAAAAGCATGGAAGCTTCATACACAAATGACTATGAACTTAATTGTCCCAATAGGAAAAGTGATGTTTGCCTTTATAGATAGTTCTAGTTCGCATAGAAGTGAAGTAATTGGAGAAGATAATTATTCAAGAATTACTGTTCCGCCTGGAATTTGGTTTGGATTTAAAGGAATCTCGAGCGTATCTTCAATAATTTTAAATATAGCAAGCATAGAGCATTCCTCAAATGAAATAAAAAGAAAAGATTTAGATGATATGAACTTTAATTGGGAGGTATTAAATTGAAAGTAATGATACTAGCTGGAGGATTTGGTACTCGAATTTCAGAGTATACGGAATCAATTCCCAAACCTATGGTTAAGATTGGTGGATATCCAATTTTATGGCACATAATGAAGACATATGCCAAATATGATCATAAAAACTTTTATCTAGCGCTTGGATATAAAGCTCAAGCAGTTAAAGATTATTTCTTAAACTATCAAGCTCTAAACTCAGATTTCTCAGTTGATTTGTCAACTGGATCTGTCAACATTCATAATCATAATGAAGAAGATTGGCAAGTCACAATGGTGGATACTGGATTAAATTCTATGACAGGTGGAAGAGTTAAAAGAATGCAAGAGTACATTGGAAAAGAGACATTTATGCTCACTTATGGTGATGGTTTAAGTAACATCAATATTAACAATCTTTTAGATTTTCATAACAAACATAAAAAAATGGTTACAGTATCAGCAGTTCATCCTGCAGCGAGATTTGGAGAGTTGGATATAAAGGAAAATAAAGTTATAAGTTTTCAAGAGAAACCTCAAACTACAAAAGGATGGATTAATGGAGGTTATTTTGTAATAGAGCCAGAATTTTTTGATCTCATTGAAAGTGATAATACAATTTTAGAAAGGGAGCCTCTTGAAAAGGCAGCTGAAATTGGCGAATTAATGGCTTATCAACATGATGATTATTGGCAATGCATGGATACAAAAAGAGATAAAGATCATCTTGAAGAGCTTTGGACAAAAGATATCGCACCATGGAAAGTTTAAAAGATAACAAAATTATTAAATTATCTAAGTCATGTATTAGTGATGCTGAAAAAATTGCTGTTCAAAAAGTTCTTGATCATGAGTATTTAGGAATGGGCGCAGAGGTAAAGGAATTTGAGGACTTGTTATCAAATTATTTTGGAAGACAAGCTGCATGTGTTGTAAATGGAACCGCTGCTCTTCACTTGGCACTTCAAGCAGTAAATATCGAAAAAGATGATGAAGTTCTGGTTCAATCAAATACATATGTAGCAAGCTTTCAAGCAATTTCAGCAACTGGAGCTATTCCAATTCCTTGTGATATAGATCCTCTGACTCTCTGTCTTGACATCTATGATGCAGAAAAAAAGCTCACTTCAAGAACAAAAGCAATCATGCCTGTACATTATGCTGGTGGCGTGGGAGATCTTGATGAGATATATCAATTTGCATCGAAAAATAAATTAAGAGTTATCGAAGATGCAGCTCATGCATTTGGAAGTAAATACAATTCTAAAAAGATTGGTAGTTTTGGAGACATTGCTTGTTTTAGTTTTGATGGAATTAAAAATATTACCTCTGGAGAAGGTGGATGCGTTGTTTCAAATGATAAAGATGTTATGAATAAAATCTGCGACGCTAGATTGCTTGGCGTAGAGAAAGATACCGAAAAAAGATACTCTTCATCTCGCAGTTGGGTATTTGATGTAAAGAATCAAGGATGGCGCTATCATATGAGTAATATAATGGCTGCAATTGGTATTGAACAGTTTAAAAGGTTTGAATACTTGTCAAAAAAAAGACAAAAGATTGCCAAAAAATATGATGATGAATTCAAAAAAATAAAAGAAGTATCAATTTTTAACCATAATTATGATGAAATTGTTCCACATATTTATGTGATTTTATTAGATAAATCTATTAACAGATCAAAGGTCCAAGAAATATTACACGAAAAAAATATACAAACAGGTATGCATTGGTTTCCAGCTCATGAACTATCATTTTTTAAAAAATCTAACATCAAACTTCCAGTAACTAATGATATCTGTAAAAGAATATTAACTTTACCTCTTCATCCAGATTTGTCAGATGATGATATAGATTTAATAGTTAATGAAATAAAAAGATCTATAAGTATCCAAAAATAAAATGTCTTCAAATACAAAAGCATGGATTAAAGATCCCTTGATAAGTATTGTCGTGAATTGTTACAACGGTGAACGATATCTAGAAGATGCATTACAGTCAGTTATATCTCAGACATATCAACATTGGGAACTGATATTTTGGGACAATCAATCAGAAGATAAAAGCAAAAAAATATTTCAAAGCTTTTCAGATAAAAGATTAAATTATTATTATGCACCAAACCATACAGTTCTATATGAAGCAAGAAATCATGCTCTAAAAAAAATAAAGGGAGATTTCATTACTTTTTTAGATGTTGACGATTTTTGGGAAACAACAAAACTTGAAGAACAAATAAGAGAGTTCTTGGATGACGAAGTCGGCTTAGTTTACTCAAATTTTTGGTTTACTAACGATAAAAAATCTTCAAAAAGACTTGCTTTTAAAGATAGTCTTCCATCTGGAAATATTTCGAATAATATTATTCGAGACTATCCAGTTGGAATGTTAACAATTATGGTTAGAAAGGCATCTCTTGATGATTTACAACATATTTTCGATTCTAGATTTCAGATGATAGGTGACTTTGATTTAGTAGTAAGATTATCCATTACAAATAAATTAGTAGCTATTAATAGACCATTGGCATCATACAGACTTCATAGCAACAATATGAGTAAGAAGTTTAGAAAGCTTCAAAATAATGAAATTGAAACTTGGTTAAATGAAAATATTAACCATCCTATTATTTCGAAACTAGCTGGTTTTTCATATAGAGGCAAACTCTTAACATATTATAAGGGCATTGAAGCTGCTCAAAATTATAGATACATTGAAGCTTTTAATTACATTAAAAAAATACCTAATAAACTTAAAATTAAACTTTTTTTATATATTATTATCCCAAAGGCTATATTAAAAATTATTGGCAGATACTAAATGAGTATTTTAATAACTGGTGGAGCTGGATTTATAGGATCAAGTCTTGTTAATTCCTTGATTAGCAATGAGAACAAATTAATAGTTATTGATAATTTGAGCTCAGGCTGCATCTCTAATATTGAAAAAAATATTGATAAAATTGAATTTTATCAAGAATCATTAGAAGATTTTGATTTTTCTAAGTGTTCTGAAATTTCATCTGTTATTCATCTTGCCGCTCAGATTTCAGTACCACAGTCTATCAAGTACTTTAAAAATAGTTCCTCAGCAAATATGTTAAATACTATAAAAGTTTTAGATTTTTGTAGTTCAAATCATATTCCAGTTGTATATGCTTCGTCCTCTGCGGTTTATGGATCGCTTGAATATGGAGATGATTCAAAAAAAGATGTAGAGCCTCAAAGTCCCTATGCTGCAGATAAATACAATATGGAAATCTACTCTAATGTTTGTAACGAAATTTATGGGCTTTCCAGTATCGGTTTAAGATTTTTTAATGTCTACGGACCTAGACAAAATCCAAAAAATGAGTATTCGGGTGTAATATCAATTTTTATAGATAAGCTTTTAAATAGAAAAGACATTACAATTAACGGAGGTTATCAGACAAGGGACTTCATTCATATTAATGATGTCATTCACTGCATAAAAAAATCTTTAAAAATAGTCTCAGAGAAGAAAGTTTGTGAAAATTTAAATGTTCTTACCGGAAAATCTGTGACTATTGAAAAACTTGCTGATTTAATTGAGAGTAATTTTGATTACAAAACAAATCGCATATATAAAGAATTGAGAGATGGTGATATCGTATATTCTTCAGGATCAACAGAAAAAATGATTAGAGTTCTAGGTTTAGATCCAAAAAAATTTCTATCTATTAATGATGGACTTCAAGACACAATTAATTCTATAAAGAGTAAATAGCAAAAATGATTCAAAAGGATATTTGCATAGGTATTGATGCTTCAAATATAAGTGGTGGAGGTGGGTTAACTCATCTTAGAGAACTACTAAATAATTTTGAACCAAAAAAATTTAACATTGATAATGTGGTTTTATGGACTGGCAAGGATACTAATAAATATTTACCTGATAAAAAATGGTTAATTAAGAAAAGTCCAAATATGATAGATAAAAATATTATTTATAGGATCTTTTGGCAGATATTTTTTTTAAAAAAATCACTTAACAAACATAAATGTGACATCCTTTTTGTTCCAGGTGGCATTTATCTTGGATTTTTTGAGCCATTTGTAAGCATGAGTCAAAATCTATTGCCTTTTGAAAAAAAAGAATATTTAAGATTTGGATTCTCGATAACAACTTTGAGGTTTATTCTACTGAGAATTTTTCAAAGTATCACTTTCAAGAGATCTGCTGGAGTAATTTTCCTGACAGAATATGCAAAACAAGTTGTAAACAAACAAGTTGGCAAAATTCAAAGTTCAGTTTTAATACCTCATGGAATAAATTCTAATTTTTTTTTAAAGCCAAGAAACCAAATTGATTACACCAAGGAGCTTGGACAAAAAAAAATAAAAATAATATATGTATCAATTATTAACCACTATAAACATCAATGGAATGTGGTAAAGGCTATAGAAAAAATACGAAAAGAACATGATTATTTGATAAGTCTTGATTTAATAGGACCAAATTATCCAAGCGCTAAAGTAAAACTAGATATACAAGTTCAACTAAGTGATCCCTTAAATGAATGGATTAACTACCATGAGTCAGTTCCTCATGAAGAACTTAAGAATTTTTATTTTGATGCAGATATGGCTGTTTTTGCTTCAAGCTGTGAAAATTTACCAATAATACTATTGGAAAAGATGGCAGCAGGCCTTCCAATAATATGTTCTAACAAAGGGCCAATGCCAGAAGTGCTAGGAAGTTCTGGGATATATTTTGATCCTGAAGACTATATGAATTTATCTACACAAATTTTGAAATTGATTGAATCTAGGCAATTAAGGACATCATTATCCGAAAAATCATTTCAAATATCTAAGAACTATGATTGGACGAATACTTCAAATGAAACATTTAAATACTTAACAAATATTATTTTAGATAATAATAATATGAGAAAATAAATTAATTGGATTATAAATGAAACAAGTTTTACAAAATATTTCTAATGGAGAGACTCTTATTGAAGAGGTGCCATGTCCTGAATCAAAAAAAGGCAATGTATTAATAGAAACCTCTACATCTTTGATTTCTGCTGGCACTGAGAGAATGCTTATTGATTTCGGTAAATCGGGTTGGATTGAAAAAGCTCGATCTCAGCCTGATAAGGTCAAAATGGTTCTTGATAAGATAAAAACTGAAGGACTTTCTTCTACTTATGATGCGGTTAAGTCAAAATTAGATCAACCTCTAGCATTAGGATATTGTAATGTTGGAAAAGTTATAGATCCAAGTGATACATCATTCAAGAATGGTGATAGAGTTGTTTCTAATGGAAATCATGCTGAAATTGTAAGAGTGCCTAACAATTTAGTCGTTCATGTTCCAGATAAGGTAGATGATGATACAGCGTCATTTACTGTCATTGGTGCTATTGCTCTTCAAGGAATTCGTCTAATAAGTCCTAATGTTGGAGAGAATGTTGTTGTTGTTGGTCTTGGATTGATTGGGCTTATGGCAGTTCAAATATTAAGAGCAAATGGTTGTAATGTTCTTGCTATTGATTTTGACTCATCAAAATGTGAGCTTGCCAGAAAATTTGGAGCGGAAACAGTTGATCTGTCTAAAAAACAAGATCCAATATCAATTTCTAATAGTTTCTCAAAAGGTAAAGGTGCTGATGCGGTTCTTATAACAGCAAGTTCAAAAAGTAATGATGTGATGCATCAGGCTGCAACCATGTCACGTAAGAGAGGAAAGATAATTTTAGTTGGTGTTGTAGGTTTAGATCTTAGTAGAGATGATTTTTATGAAAAAGAATTAACTTTCCAAGTATCTTGTTCATATGGGCCTGGCAGGTACGATGAAAAATACGAAGAACATGGAATTGATTATCCATACGAATATGTTAGATGGACAGAAAAACGAAATTTTGAAGCAATCTTAAATCTAATGGAGTCAGGATTACTGGATGTTAAAACATTAATAAGTCATAAATATAATTTTGATGATTCTATTGAGGCTTACAAAAAATTAGAAGATAAGTCATCTTTGGGAATTCTTCTTAAATATAAAAACTCTCAAAATGAAGAAAAGATGCAATCTAATATTAATCTCAAAAATAATGTGAAAATCTCAAATGATCAGGGGGTGATTGCATTCATTGGAGGAGGAAACTATGCCTCAAGAATTTTAATTCCAGCTTTTAAAAAAGCTAATGCAGATCTAGATACAATTGTGACTGATAAAGGTTTAAGCGCAGTTCACCATGGAAAGAGGAATGGTTTTAGGAATGCAGCTACAGATGTAAATGAAGCATTTAAAGATGATGTCGATACAGTTGTAATAGCAACTCGTCATAATTTACATGCAAACCAAATAATACAATCACTCAAAAAAAATAAAAATGTATTTGTAGAAAAACCACTTGCACTAAAGCATAAAGAAATTGATGAGATTGAAAAAGTTTTCAAAGAATCAGAAAAAAAATTGATGGTGGGTTTCAATAGGCGATTTTCACCACAGATAAAAAAGATGAAATATTTACTTGATGCTAAATCAAAACCAAAAACTTTTGTAATGACAATGAATGCAGGTTATATATCTCCAGATCACTGGACTCAAAACAAAGAGATTGGTGGAGGAAGAATTATTGGTGAGGCATGCCATTACATTGACCTTATGCGCTTTCTTGCAGGATCTAGAATCATTTCTTTTACAGCAAAAAAGATGTCAGATGCTTCTGAAAATAAGATCTTTGATGACAATTGCTCGATTTCTCTAGTTTTTAATGATGGTTCAATGGGAACGATTCATTACTTTTCAAATGGAAATAAATCTTTTCCAAAAGAAAGGGTTGAAGTTTTTTGTGATGGCAGTATCTTAAAATTAGATAATTTTAAAAAGTTAAAAGGGTATGGTTGGTCAGGATTTTCAAGCATGAATCTTTGGAGACAAGATAAAGGCCAATCTCGTTGCGTACACGAATTTATTGAAAGTGTTAATAATCAATCTGATAGCCCAATTCCGTCAAATGAAATTTTCGAAGTTGCTCGTATTACATTAGACATATCAGACGCTCTTAATAAGCAATAGAAGACATTAAGATGATATTTAATTTAACATGAAGAAAATTCTTCTATATTTTCATACAATAAAATACTTAAAATTCTCTCAAATATTTTTTAGGATTTACAAAAATTTTGTAAAGCCAAAAATTTCAGATTCTTGGCAATCACATATCGTTGAAAAACCAAATGATTGGTTACATATCGATCTTTATGAAGAAAAAATTGACGAAAATTATAATTCGTTTTTTTTAAATCATCAAAAAAAATTAAATTTTCCCAACGACTGGCATTCTAATTATCCAAATAAATTATGGGCCTATAATTTACATTACTTTGATGAATTATTGTCCCATAACTCTCATGATAAACATTCTTTTCATAATATATTGATTGAAAGATGGATAGATGAAAATCCTTTCTCTAAAGGCATTGGTTGGGAGCCATATCCCACATCTTTAAGAATAATTAATACTTTAAAGGCATGGCTTGGAGGATTAAAGCTTAATAAAAATGTAATGAAAAACATTTTTATTCAATCAAGCTACCTTTCAAATAATTTAGAGAGGCATTTACTTGGCAATCATTACTTTGTAAATCTAAAAGCTTTAATTTTTGCTGGAATAATTTTTGATAAAGAAAGATGGCTAAGCCTTTCTCAAAATAAACTTCGTGATCAAATAATGGAACAGATTCTAGATGATGGAGCAAATTTTGAATTAAGCCCTATGTATCATTCAATCATGCTAGTCGATTGTTTAGATATATATAATTTATCAAGAGCATTCCCAAAAAAAATTTCAAATGAATTAAAAAATGATTTAGAAACTTGCATCCCAAAAATGATGAAATTTCTTGAGTGTATGAGCCATCCAGATGGCGGACTATCTTTTTTTAATGATTCTGTAGACGGCATTGCTCCCACCAAAGCTATTATTGAAAACTATGCAAAAAGGCTAGGTTTTAAAAAATATAATCTAGATCTAAATAACATTTCTGTTAAAGATAATATTCAAAGCGGATACTTTTCAGCAACTTCATCAGGCAATAAGCTTATTTTTGATGCAGCCAATATTGGTCCTGATTATATTCCAGGACATGCTCATGCGGACACATTGTCATTTGAGTTTTCTATTGGAAGCGAAAGAGTTTTTGTAAATAGAGGAATATCTGAATATGAATTAACCCAAAATAGATTGATACAGAGAAAAACTCTATCTCATAATACTATAGAAATCGATGGTAGGGATTCTTCACAGGTTTGGAGTAGTTTCAGAGTAGCCAAAAGAGCAAAAATTATAGAAAGATCATCAAAAATTAAGAATCAATCGAAAATAATACTCAAAGGCTCTCACAATGGTTACAGTAAAATTTTTAATAAATGTATCCATTCAAGAAAATTAACGTTAAACAAAAATTCCTTAGAAGTAATGGACCAAATTTACGGTAAATTTACTCAAGCAAAAGCTTTTTTTTATATTCATCCAGAGATCGATGTTTCAATTAGTGATGATATCTTAAAACTGTTGGGTAGGGATTTTATTTTGGAGAGCTCGTTACAAAACATAGATATAAATATTTGTGATTCTGAATGGAGCCCTTCGTTTGGAATAAATATCCCTAATAAGTTATTGGAGATAACGCTTAAAAATAATATTTCAATCTTAAGGTTTGAATGGAAAAAAATTGTTTAGCTAATGCATATATTATTTATAACAGACAATTTTCCCCCTGAGTCAAATGCTCCAGCAAACAGAACATTCGAACATGCAAGAGAATGGGTAAAAAAAGGCCATAAAGTTACTGTAGTAACATGTGCACCAAATTTTCCAGATGGCAAATTGCACAAAGGATATAAGAATAATTTGATTTCAAAAGAAACTATTGAAAATATAAATGTCTGGCGAGTAAAAACTTACATAACACCCAATGAAGGTTTTTTTAAAAGATCACTTGATTATGTTTCTTTTATGTTTTCCAGCTCGATATTTGGATTATTTACCAAGAATGTTGATATTATAATTGGAACGTCCCCACAATTTTTTACAGTTATTTCATCATGGTTTTTATCAAAAGTTAAACGAGTACCATTTGTTTTTGAATTAAGAGATATATGGCCTGCTTCAATAACTGCGGTTGGAGCCATGAAACAAAATTTTGTAATTAAACTTTTCGAGAAAATTGAATTATTTTTATATGATGAAGCAAAATTAATTATTTCAGTTACAGAAAGTTTTAAAGATGATTTGGAAAAAAGAGGAGTCAAAAGAGAAAAAATAAAAGTAATACATAATGGTGTTGATTTAAAAAGATTTAATAAGAAATCAAATCAAGACAATACTTACATTGAAAAATTTAATCTAGAGGATAAATTTATAGTTGGTTATATTGGAACGTTGGGACTAGCTCATTCTATAGAAAACATACTACTTGCTGCTGAGAGAACTCTTGAAAATAAAAACATAAAATTTGTTCTTGTAGGAAATGGAGCTGAAAGAAACAAACTTAAAAAGATAATAGAGAAAAGAAAATTAACAAATGTTTTGATGATTCCTAATCAACCAAGAGAAAAAATCACAAAATTATGGAGTATTTGTGATGTATCCATAGTTAATTTAAAAAATACACCTCTTTTTAGAACTGTTATACCATCTAAAATATTTGAATCTATGGGTTCAGGATTGCCTATAATTATCTGTGTTCCAAAGGGAGAAGCAACTAAAATTATTGAGAGTACTAATTCGGGAATTGCTATTGAACCAGAAAATCCTAAGCTATTATCTGATTCAATTTTGAGCATTTATAACGACAAAGATTTATATGATCAACTTGCATCGAATAGTGCTATTGCCTCAAAACACTATGATCGAAAAACATTAGCACTTAAAATGCTACAACATTTAGAGGATTTATTAGATTGAAAAAGATTTTAGTAGTTTTTGGCACAAGACCTGAAGCGATAAAAATGGCTCCAGTTTGCATAGAATTAAATAAACACAAAGATATCAAGCTTGTTGTTTGTGTTACTGCTCAACATAGAGAAATGCTTGATCAGGTTCTGACCATATTCAATATCTTTCCTCAAATTGACTTAGACGTGATGAAAAAAGGTCAAGATCTTTTTGAGATTACCTCAACAATTCTTCTTAAAATGAGAAATGTTTTTAAGAGAGAGAATCCTGATTTAGTTTTAGTTCATGGTGATACGACAACCTCTTTTGTAACAGCTTTAGCTTGCTTCTATGAGAAAATAAAAGTTGGACATGTTGAAGCTGGCCTAAGAACTTACGATATAAATTCACCATTTCCTGAGGAGCTCAATCGTCAGATAACTGGTTTAATTACTGATTATCATTTTGCTCCTACTAAATTAAGTAAGGAAAATTTAATATCTGAGGGCAAGAAAAAAGAATCAATTATTGTTACAGGAAATACTGTAATAGATGCCATGAGTTATGTTTTAAATAATATTGAAAAAGATAAACATAAAAATAATCATATAAATGAATCATTGGATTCTATTTTAGGCTCTAACTGGAAAGAATCTAAATATGTTCTTATTACAGGTCACAGAAGAGAAAATTTCGGAAAAGGATTTCAAAACATTTGTAAGGCAATTCAAAGCGTTGCAAAAAAAAATAAAGATATAAACTTTATTTATCCAGTGCATCTTAATCCAAATGTCAAATCACCAGTCATGAAAATTCTATCGGGCCATAAAAATATATTTTTAATAGACCCGATAGATTACGAAAATTTTTTATATCTTATGAGACATTCTTATGTCATTTTAACAGACTCAGGGGGCATTCAAGAAGAGGCGCCCAGTCTTGGAAAACCTGTTCTAGTTATGCGTGATACTACCGAAAGACCTGAGGGAGTTGACTCAGGAACAGTTAAGGTTGTTGGAACATCTTTAAAAAGCATCCAGAATAACTTAGATTTATTGTTAAATGACAAACTTTTATATAATAAAATGTCTCAATCCAATAATCCTTATGGTGACGGAAACGCTAGTAAAAGAATAGTCAAATTTATATTACAAAAATTAAAAGATGTCTCATAAAAACAAAATTACTGTTATTGGATTAGGTTACATTGGATTACCAACTGCAGCACTATTATCCTCTAAAGGTTATTATGTAAGCGGAATAGATATCAATGATCATATTGTCAGTATTATTAATGAAGGTAAGATTCACATTGTTGAACCTATGTTAGAAGAATATGTAAAATCATCTGTAAAGAACGGTCATCTTAAAGCTTTTAATGAACCAAAAGAGGGTGATGTTTATATGATCTGTGTACCAACTCCATTTCAAAATAATACAAATCCACCATCACCTGACATTAGTTATATAAAGAACGCAATAGAAAGCATAACTCATTTGGTCAAAGATGGAGACTTAATAATTCTTGAATCTACCTCCCCAGTTGGAACTACTGATATGATTCAAGATATATTTATTGCTAACGGCATCGAAACATCTAAAATTCACATTGCATATTGTCCAGAGAGAGTTTTACCAGGAAATATAATGGAAGAGTTAGTCAATAATCCTAGAATTGTTGGAGGTATCAATGAAGATTCTTCGAACACCATTTCAAAATTTTATTCAACGTTTGTATCAGGTGAAATCATAAAAACTGACTCTAAGACAGCTGAAATGTGTAAATTAGTAGAAAATAGTTTCAGAGATTTAAACATTGCGTTTGCAAATGAGCTTTCTTTTTTGTGTGAGTCTAATGAAATTAATGTTTGGAAATTAATTGAACTGGCGAATCATCATCCAAGAGTAAATATTCTTAAGCCTGGACCAGGAGTTGGTGGTCATTGCATAGCGGTTGATCCTTGGTTTTTAGTTGCAAGTGACACAAAAAATACAAAATTAATCAAGACGGCAAGAGAGACAAATGATTACAAGCCAAAGTGGGTTGTTAAGCAAATAAAAAATGAAGTTGAAAAAAGAAAAATAAAAAAAATTGCATGCTTAGGACTTTCTTTTAAACCTAACATTGATGACTTGAGAGAATCTCCAGCAGTTGAAATAGTTGAACTTTTAATCAACGATGGTTATGAAGTCGGATGTGTCGAACCGAACGTAAAGATGCATAATAAATTTAATATAATAGATATTAATACTGCAATAAATGATTATGATTTAATTGTGTTTTTAGTTGATCATAACGAATTTAAGTCAAAAGAAATCATAAAAAAAATTAAAAATAAAAATGTTATTGATGTTTGTGGAGCAACATATAAGGATGATTAAGATTTTAAAATTAAATAATTCAGAGCCATACAAAGTTTTTGACAAACACTATCAAGATGCCTTAAGTTCTGGCGAACAGCATGTAGAGGCTATTTCAGTTTCATCATTAAATAAAAATAAATTTGAAGTTGATTCAAGATATGTAAACTTAAAATATATTAACGACGATGAATGGATATTTTTTTCAAATTATCAATCTCAAAAAGCAAATCAATTTGAGTCACATGATCAGGTTGCAGTTACTATATTTTGGAAATCAACATATGTTCAAGTAAGGATGTTAGCAAAAATAACTAAATCATCAAAAAATTTCTCAGATAAACATTTTTTAAATAGAGATGATAAAAAAAATGCTCTTGCAGTAAGCTCAAATCAATCAAAACCTGTTGACTCATACGATGAAGTTTTAAAAAATTATAACGATACCCTGAATAATCAAAAAATTCTCAAAAATAGGCCAGATTATTGGGGTGGTTATTCATTTAAGCCATTTTCTTTTGAGTTTTGGGAAGGAAATACATATAGATTAAACAGAAGGCAAAAATTTACATATTCAAAAAACGAAGATGTATGGAACAAGTGTTTCCTTCAACCATAAATTAAAACATTTGCGAATTATAAAAATTAGTTTAAAATCATCTCGATGAATTATCTTATATCCTTTAGTCATACAAATCTTTTGTGACTCTTCTATTTAATGCAACTTTAAAAAATAACTAGGTATAAATCATAGCTACTAGATCAAAAAATACTTCTCTTGTTAATACAAAAATTAAAGCAGAAAAACTAATGCTAATTGGTCCTAATGGTGAAAAAGAGGGTATTTTATCTTTTGATGAGGCATACGAAAAAGCAAGTAAATTATCCTTGGATCTAGTTCAAGTATCATCTGAAGACTCTGACCCTGTTGTTTGCAAGATTATGGATTATGGTAAGTTTGTATTTGATAGGAAGAAAAATGCTTCTGCATCAAAAGCAAAAGTAAAAAGGACTACAACAAAGGAGATTAAGTTTAGGCCATCCACAGATGTTGGAGATTATAAAATTAAATTAAAAAAGATTAAAAGCTTTATTCTTGATGGAGATAAGACTAAAATAAGCGTTCGTTTTAGAGGGCGA
>MDTE01122532.1_pt1 | contig 17035 bp, 8 predicted proteins | sample 811231 | NCBI WGS metagenome assembly MDTE01 (sample SAMN05326651, study PRJNA326480) | marine metagenome | isolation source: seawater | place: Indian Ocean: Red Sea | collected 2010
GATCCCACCGAAATAAACAAGATCAAAATGGTAACCCTGGTACAAACTAGTACCACTTAGAAATAAGTGAATACCTTTTGTAACAGGTGGTTTTCCGAGGTCGCATAGGAAACGGGAAAATTTGCGACTATCTTGCTGGCTGGAGATACAACCAGACAAACTTGTGAATGACCTGATATGTTGACCATTTTGGACGCGGGTTCGACTCCCGCCGCCTCCACCATTAATTAAACGCTAGGAAGTGTATAATTAGCTATATGATTAATCGTCTTATGAGAGGGAGTCTGATGAATGGGATCCAGCACTTACAGCTTGGTGGGAAAACATCCCCCCAAACCGAAAAAAGCGAAAGCCAAAAAGAAAGAAGCTGTAATCCCAGAAGAAGATTCTGTCAAAAATAAACCTGTAGGAGATAAAATAATGTCTATGGACAACAGTGGAAACGACGACACTTATATCAACGATGCTGACGACTTTGATTTTGTTGAAGCATATGATGATTCACCTGCCGCTGCTGATGAGCGGTTACTTCCGGAAAATAGTGCACCCAGCGCCATTTCAGCTGGATTTATTGGTGTCGGCGGAGGAGGAGGAAAGCTTGCCAAGGCATTTTTAGACTTGGGCTTTTCGAAAACTCTTTTAGTCAATACAACAGAAAAAGACCAGCCTGGCGGCGTAGAAGAGGGGCACCTTTTAGTTGTACCTGGAGCCGATGGAGTTGGTAAAGATATCGATTTGGGCAAAAAGCTTTTAGGCGAACAAAGCACAATGGTCGAAGACGCTGTTCGAACAAGGCTTGGAAAAGTTGACTGGCTCTTTGTTCTCGCAGGTGGCGGTGGCGGAACAGGAAGTGCCTGCCATAGTCTCCATGGATCTCTTTCAAGATATCTCACATCAATTGAAGCTAGCGGCAAAGTGGTTTATATTGTAACCAAGCCAACCGCGCAAGAGCTTCTTAACCCAACCATTAAGCATAATTTTGATTCATTGTCTGCTGACGTGGCTGGACATCCTCATATCATTATTGACAATGAAAAACAATTACAGCTCTTAAGAGGTAAAGTGGGAATGATGAACATGTTCCCATCAGCAAACAAAAACTTTGCCAAGCTTCTAGCACAAGTTCTTAAGCTAGCCTCAGAGCACTCACCAATTCAAACTTTTGACTCTAAAGACTTAGAGAGATGTTTAAGCACAGATGGAAGAATGGTAGTGGGTAGCACAGTAGTTAGAGATGTGACAAGAAACGACTTAGGATCTTTGGTCTATCAAGGGTGCTTGCGGTCGTCTCCATGTCCGACGCCATCAGGTAACTCTGACACTGGAGTTCTTCTGCTTGTTGTTGATAACAATATGGCCAACGACCCGGATGTTAGTAGAAGACTCGAGTCCGCATTTTCATATGTAGGCGGTCGAGCAAATACTCTCTTCTCAGGTGTATACGTCAAAGACAGACTTCCCGGCCTGATTGCCATTACACTTATGGGCGGTCTATAAATCAGACAGGTCGATGGTTCTAGAACAAAGTTTCTTAAGCACAGACTTTTCAATCTGACATATTCTCATGCGTGTAACACCGAATATGTCGCCAATTTCCTGTAAGGTCATGGGACCTTTGTCTGCTGCTATCATTGTGCAATTTTTATTTGATTCACAATCAATCCAGTATCGACAGCCTGTGTTTTCACACGGGATGCCAGATTCTTTGTGCTCTTTGAAACACGTCGTGCCTTCTAAAACCTCGTCTAGTATCGCTTTGTCATCTAACAAATTATCACTCATGCAGTTGCCTACTTACTTAATGAAACCGTACGTCGAGGAATTAACATGTACACTATCACCGGAAAAGATTGATAATAGAGGAGTCACGTGAGAAAATCACTCATATTAGATACATCAGTTCTTTTGTATGACAAAGAGTCAATTCATTCATTTCCAGGCAATGATGTCATTCTTCCTTTTACAGTTCTAGATGAATTAGATAGGAAAAAAGAAGCACCTGGTCTTCTTGGCGAATCTGCTCGTTATGTCAACAGGTATTTAGATAACCTTCGAAGCTTAGGAAGGCTTGATGAAGGTGTTTCGATTGAAGACATTGATCAAACAATTAAGATCTTAACACAAGAAAAAACAGAACCTGCTAAAGAGTTAGGATTAGATGTCGGGAGGGGAGACAACAGAATTATATCTGTGGCCCTCTGCGTTAAATCTGAGGACACTTCTAAGCCTGTTAAGGTCATCACCAAGGATATTAACCTTCGAGTCAAATGTGATGCCCTGGGGATTTCCGCCGAAGATTACTATAAAGATCATCTTACAGCAGAATTAGCAGAGGATGAAGGTACTGTCATATCGATTATGCTTGAAGACGATCGAGTAACAGCCCTTCATGATAAAGGCTCAACTGATATCACGGATGAAGAAAAAGCAAAGTTTGAACTTTATGAAAACTGCTCTGTTGTTGTTACAGGAAATGCAGGCGGGTCAGTCTTGGCAACATACAGAAAAAGATGTCTAGAAAAATCTGTCCCTCGAGGAAAATTTTCTGCAGCAAAAGTCAACCCTCGAAATAAAGAACAACATTTCGCATTGTCAGCACTAACTGATCCTGATATTCCGCTAGTATGCCTCACAGGTATCGCGGGATCTGGTAAGACTTTTCTAACACTTCTAACTGCACTCAACGCACTAAACGAGGGTCTGTGTGATAGAATTGTAGTTACACGATCTATCCAGCCTGTAGGACGTGACTTAGGATTTCTTCCTGGAGATCTTCAAGAAAAGATGGCACCATGGATGGCACCCCTTGTCGATAATTTTCGGCATGCCTTCAAAGATCTTTCCTACTTTAACAACATGATTGATAGGGGACAGATTGAAATTGCCCCCCTAAGCTTTATTAGAGGTCGAACATTCAATAACGCATTTGTGATTGTAGATGAGGCACAAAATGCAACTATTCATGAGCTAAAAACGATTGTAACGAGGCTGGGAGAAAACTCAAAAGTGGTGTTAATGGGAGATACTGATCAGGTAGATACTCCTTATATTAACAGCAGATCAAACGGTTTGTCAATTGTCATTGATAAACTAAGGAATAGCGATCTTACATGCCATGTACATCTCTCGAAGGGTGAAAGATCTAGATTGGCAACCCTGGCCAGCAAATCGTTATAATTCGAGTCTTTACGAATCTCTGATCTAACCCTGCCTCAGTAGATGCATATTTAGCATAGGATCACTGTGCTGGAGATTATGCATGGCTACACTTAAGCTTAAGGTTCGGGACGCGGCTCGTCTTTCAAAAAAATATCCGTACACTAGACATCTTCCAAAGACTCAGCTTTATAGTAATCAAAGGTTTGAGCTGGAAGTTTTTGAAGTTACGTTTGATGGAGTTGATGAAGTTACACACAATTATGAGGCAGCCTTTTCAGGTTCTCCCAGTGTGACGTGTGCCCTGATTGTTCCGGAAGGGGACCCAGGAGATACGCAAAACGTTAATATTTACGTAAAGCAAGTAGCTCGAACACACGTAGTAATTGCAGCGTCAGATACCTTTACTGGTAAAGTTGCAGTGCATGCGATTCTTATGGACAACTAATGAGACTTACAAGCTTTTCAATGGAAACTGGAAACGGTTCGACAGACGCAACAGGCGAAGGGACAGTAACCCTGACCGGTCAATATTTTTCTCCGCCTATTGTTACTGTTATTGGTCAGGGCGATGCCGATGACACTGCAGCAGCTGATGCGTTTGGTAATACAAATGTCATCATCAAGAGCGTTTCGAAAGCTACGGGCCAATGGGTAGTTACTGTTTGGACAGAACCGAACGTTACCTTTAATTACCAGGCAATGGGACAGATTCTAGAGAGGGTTTAGGGAGCTAATAAATGGCAAAAGACTTTAGAAGCAAACAGATAAGAACATCCAAGCTTATTGGGTCGGGCGGTATTGCAGAAGGAACACCGTACTTAGGATTAGCGATATACGATCATAGACATGCCGTTAATTCGGGTGGCGCACAGAAATACGACGGTACACTACAGCCTTCAATGCTAAATAACGTCGGTAAAGACGTATGGATGTTTGTGTCGGGTTCTCGTGCCTATCCTCAATTTACTTGGCCTGGTGGTGGTGCGGGTGGATCTAGCACTTCAGCAGAATGGCTTGGAAGAAACTTGGTGGGATCTGCAATCGGAGAGCCCGCATACCAAGGGGGTAAGGTAGTTCTTTTCGGTGGTGATGTCGTAATCTCTGGTACACTTTACGCTGATAGACAGGTTGTTGAAGTAGACGAAACAGTCAGAGGCGACTTGCTGGTTCCTAATCACGCCCACATCTCAGGTTCGACCACCGTAAATCGAGGTGCTGTATTTAATCTTTCTAGCGGTTCGACTGACTATACAACTATCGCCGGTGTTGGAAACCCGGGTAACGACTTTGTAGTTCACGGATCTTTAACAGGTAGCCTTCTCCACATAGATGCTAGTGCAAATAGGATTGGGATTGGAGACGCATCACCTGAGAGCTTTGTCAATATTAAGTTTCTCACCAACGATGCGCTTACAGCAGTTAGTGCATCAGCAAATTATCATCTAAGATTAGAAGGAAGTCAAACAACTAATAAAGGGACTGGATTGGCTTTTGGTGCGGACGATAAGGTCGGCGCGTCAATTATCTTTAAGGATAAGGGAGCACATTCCCAGGGTGAACTACAGTTCTATACAAAAGACTCCACTACTGCTGCCGGCTCTGTCGAGCAGCGCTTGGTCATTACAAATGACGGTAAGGTTGGAATCGGAGAAAATGGACAGTCTTACGGATTCGACCCGGATGCTCTTTTAGAAATCTACGGAACAACAACACAGCTTAAGCTCTCAAATAACGCCGCTGATTATTCAACACTCGGAGTCGGTACAAACGGTGATCTTACAATTACAACTGTAGATGCTGCCGGCAGTGCAGCCAACTTTGTTGTTGCTGCAGACGGCGCGGTTGATATTGATGCCAACGCAGGTGCCTTGGCACTAGATGGTTCAACTGCTATTAATATTGGAACTGAGGCAGATGTCCCTATTGATATTAACTCAAGCACACTAGACATCGACGCCTCAGGTGCTATTACTATTGACAGTACGTCGACAATTGTCTTAAGTGGTGATGGCGGGGCTACTATCGGAGATGATACAGAAGCACTGGCCTATGACGGCTCTGGTAATGTTGACTTCGATGCTGTTGCGCTAGACATCGATGCATCTTCTACTATTCATATAAGTGGTAGTAACGTAACCGCAATTGCTGGATCTGGTCCGTTAACGCTACAGGCAGTTAACGGAGCAGTTAATATTGATGCTGATGGGGGTTATCTATATTTAGACGGTTCAACAGGTATAAGCATCGGTACAGAAGCAGATGCCCCTATTGATATTGACTCATCTACACTAGATATCGATGCGTCAGGCAATGTAACGATCGATACAGCTGGAACACTTTCTATCGACGCGACAGGCGGTGTTTCTAACATTACCTCTACGACTGATGCGGCTAGTGAAGACTTTACGATATCTCTAGCAGGAGCCACAGACTCTAGCTTAATTCTCTCATCCACGGGAACGGGTGCTGATGCACTTCAAGTATCGACTAGCGCGGGTGGTATGGATATTACAGTCGCCGGAGCTGCCGCCGGAGAAGACTTAGATATTTCGTCTAACACGTCTATTAATCTTACAGCATCAGAAGATGCATCGGACGCTATTAAGCTTAGTTCTTCTGCTGGTGGTGTTGATATTACGGCGGGTGGCGGAGCTGGTCAAGATATTGACGTTACCAATACAGCAGGATCGATTAATCTAAATGCAGGTGAAGCAGATGCTAATGCCATTACAATCAACGCATCAAATGCAGCGGGTGGTATTAACGTCGATGCAGGTACAGCGGGAATCGCGGTTGACACAACAGGTGCTATTAGTCTAGACTCCACATACAATAATGCTGCTGCTATTAATATTACAACCAACGCCGGTACATCAGAAAAGATAGTAATTCAGAATACTCAAGGTAACACCGAAGCCGCGGCAGCTGATGGTGCTATTAAGTTAGATGCATCAGCAGGTGGTATTTCATTAGATGCTGCACTGGATATTCACTTAGCTGCTGACGGTGGTGACATCGCGTTTAGCGACGGTACAACTACCGTAATGAATTTTGATGTCGACAATGTCGCATTTAAGATGATGGACGATGCCGACACCGGTGACTATTTCCAAATAGCTGTGGCCCAACATGGTGCTACAACGCTTACAACAGTAGACGATGATGCCGCCAATGCAGATCTAACACTAACAATTGATGGTGATATTACTGCAGCCGCTCAAGGCGTTGTGTCCATTGATGCAAATGCTGGAGCAGTCACCATTAATGGATCAGGGGGAATTAATATCGGCACAGACGCCGATGTTGCTATTGATATTGACTCAAGTACGCTAGACATCGATGCTTCTGGTGCTATTACTATGGACAGCACATCTACTATTGTAATTAGTGGTGACGCTGGTGCGACGCTTAGTGATGACACAGAAGGCTTGTCCTATGATGGATCTGGTAATGTTGACTTCGATGCCGTTGCCCTGGATATTGACGCTTCAGGTGCGATTACCATTGACGGAACATCAACATTCTCAGTCGATGCTGTGGGCGCATCTAATGTAACGACAAGGGGTGTTCTAACAGTTTCTGGTTCGACCGGCATGAATTTACATGCTGATAGTGGTGAAATTGATATAACTGCAGCATCTGGAAGTCTTGATATTAACTCAGCCGGCGCAATAACAATAGACGGGTCATCAACAATATCAATTGACGGCGGCGGTGCTCTTAATATAGATACGTCATCAGGCGTACTTTCTGTTGGTACAGCAAACAGTGGAATCGCGGTCAATATTGGTCACTCTACTTCAGAGGTTACTGTTGGTGACAATCTTACAGTACAGGGTAACTTAACTGTTAATGGAACAACAACAACAGTCAACTCAACAACAGTAACCGTTGACGATCCCATCTTTACCCTGGGTGGCGACACCAACGCGGCTACTGATGACAACAAGGACAGGGGAATTGAATTCAAGTGGCACAACGGCTCCGCTGCGAAACGAGGCTTCTTTGGATTCGATGACTCAACCGGTGATTTCGCATTCATTCCTGACGCTATAAATTCTAACGAAGTTTTCAGTGGCGAGGCGGGATCAATTCGTGCTCAAGCAATTAAATTTGCTGACGATGGTTCCCTATATGGTGATGCAGGAAATCTTCGCTTTACAGTTCCTGCCGGCGGTGATGTGCATTTATCAAGTAGCATCGGCATGGTTTTTGGAAATTCTGGTGAAAAGATTGAGGGTGATGGCACTGGAATTTCAGTTAAGGGCGGATACGTCCACTTAGACTCCGAAGACCACGTCACTCTCGATGTAGGAGCCGACGGGGATAAAATCGATTTTAAGGCGGATGGAAATGTAAGACTTAGAGGTTGGGTTTACTCGAATCGGTTTGTATGGCACCCGCAGCAAAATGATTTCGATATCGTCTACAATGGCCTGACCGGTGGGTCGACTACGGAAATTGGTAGATGGGATTCGAGTGCAAGTTCGCTTCTAATGGCCAGCAGCAAGCCAATTCAATTTGGTGATGCTGGAGAATCTATTGTAGGCGATGGAACAGATCTAGCAGTTTCTTCCAGCAACGATCTTCTGTTTGATGTTGCCAGAAACATTCTTTTAGACGCCGGTGGAAATACATTCGACTTCATGGCAGGAGGCAGTAGTAAGTTACTCCTAACACACAGCAACTCCGGTGATATGACGTTTGAGACGCAGACGTCTAATAAAGACATGATCTTTAAGGTCAATGACGGTGGAACTAAAACAGAGGTCTTTAGGTTAGATGGAGATGTTTCATCGCTTCGACTCGCACCCGGTAAGCAGCTTCACTTTGGCGATGCGGGCGAAGCTCTAGTAGGCGACGGAACAGATCTTGCAATTTCTGCTAGTAATCACTTTACCGTTGATGCAGCAGGGGACATCGTACTAGATTCAGACGCAGGATCTTGGGAATTCAAAGACGGTGGCGTAAATCTTTTTGCAATAGAGAATAGCTCTAGCGACGTAGTCCTTCAGCCCAAGGTAGCCAACAAAGACATTATTTTCAAAGAGGATGGTGGGACTGAAATCGCACGTTTTGATTCTTCTGCGGAATCTCTCTTGATGGCATCTAGCAAAAAGGTTATGCTTGGTGCTCCTGAAGAATACCTCTACGGCGATGGGACTGACCTTCATATTGGAGTTGGCGCCGGCGGAGATATTAATATTCCGAGCGCGATTGGTCTTACATTTGGTAACGACGGCGAGAAAATTGAGGGTGATGGAACAGATCTATTTGTCAACTCTAGTGCTATTTTATATTTGAGTGCTTCATCTGACATTAAGATTCCAGCCAGCATTGATCTTATACTTGGGCGCGACTCAGAGAAGATCACCGGTGATGGTACTGATCTAAGCATTGCATCTGCTGGTAATCTTAATCTTACATCGACAGTCAATGAAGCAAATGCTATTTACGTCCGCGCGAATGGTGGCACTGCCGAAACAATTAAAATTCATGCTGATCAGAGTGAAGCAGTGGCAGCAAATGCGGCTGCAATTCAGCTTACTTCTGATGCCGGTGCTATCGGCTTAACAGCAAATGGTGGTACGATAGGAGTTCAAGGGAACGGTACCGGCGGTAATCCGGCATTTAGATTCGCTTCGGATGCCTCTTCTATGTACGTTGATATCAAGGGAGAATTCCACGTAGATGCCGGTCTATATTCAGGTGCCGCAGGATGGAATATGTGGGGTACTGCTGCTAGCTCGTTGAATACAAGCAGTGGTGCGATCACTATCGACGGCGAGAACGGTGTAACAATAAAAGAAAATGGAACGGCGATAATTTCCATTGATGATGATCGAGATGTTGCAATCGGCGATTCCGCTGGTGGCGGTTCTTATGGAGATCCTGATGTCTTGCTGAACGGTTTCGTAAAGTTCAACGGGTATGATGGAGTTGCCACATACGGTGGAGATGTTATTCTCAATGAGGTCGGAGGGAACTACGATTTCAGAGTTGAGACAAATAATGCTACGCATGCACTAGTTGTAGACGGTGGTCTAGACAGTGTAATAATGGGTACAAACACCACATACAATAATTTGCCCAGAGCTACTCTCCATATTCGACAAGATGATAATGGATCGGCTGCCCCAGATGGCAAGAATACTAGTATTTTAATAGAGCATCATAATGCTACGCTTTCTTCTAGCATTATATTTGGTGAATACTCAACTTCAGCTCACACTACAACAAGGTTAGCTGAAATCATATCTGACAAAGATCACAACCTGGTGTTGAGTGCATCTAAACAAGACAAAGATATTATCTTCAAGGTTAACGACGGCGGTTCAGAATTAGAAATCGCACGAGTCGATGGATCAGCCGGTTCTCTTTTAATGGCTACGGGCAAAAAGATAGAAATGGGAAGCGCTAATGTTTCCATGGTAAACACTTCACAAAACGAGCTTGTTATAACATCTTCTCTAATGGGTGTTGACACAGAAGAGGCGTATTTCTCAGGGGACGTATTTGTTAGTGGAACATTGACTCCGGTGGGTCTATCTTTGTCAAACCTGGATCTCAATGCAAATAGCTACATCAGATTTGGTGACAGCAACAATTACATTCAACGTGTAAGTAACGATCTTGTGTTTAGAGATGATGTTGTTGGTACGACAAAAACACTGGCAGATCTTTCTAGCATCGGCGCTGTTGGCAATGCCTTTGAAATATTGCCAACTCAGAGCCCAGCGACTCTCAAGATAAGAACAACAGGATCGTTCAGCGTAGATGGAAACAATCAATATGCAGAGACAGCAGGTGCTGATCTTTTCTTCTATGTGTCGGGAACAATTGATAGAGGATCTACTTCAGATACTAAGACTGCTGCCTTTGGAGGCGACGTTACAACATCCGGATCATTCAAGGCAGGTGCAATATATGATTCGTGGGGAGCGAAACCCGGAACTGTATCATATGCTCTCTCAGCTTCTATGGAAGAGGTAGGTTATCAGGCACCTCTGGTAGGAAAGAACGGCGCAGGATCAGACGTATTCTCAATACTTCCCGGGTACGATCTTAATAAAGCTTCCAATGCAAGCGTAGTGACGTTCTTGGGAGAAGTTTCCGATGGAAATATTATCTTTGGTGTGAACGATGGCGGAACAGCAACAGAGGTGTTCAGGCTTCAAGGTAATAACGCATCGATGAGAATGGCTGCTAATAAAAATCTAGAGTTCGGCGGTACATCGAGATACGTTAGCTCTCCAAACACGACCGTCATTAACTACGTCAATAGCAATGCCGGGGGCGGTCATCAATTTACCGGTCACATATACCCGGCAGCAAATAACACATACGACTTGGGAACTGAGTCTAGTCGATTTAGAAACATCTATACTGGTGACTTAAACCTCAAGAACGAAAGGGGAGATTGGACCATCGTTGAGGAAGCTGATTATCTATGTGTTATCAATAACACGACAGGAAAGAAATTCAAGATGATGCTTGAACCAATCGAGGAGAATGAATAATGCCGATTCATGGAACAATAGGTTGTCTCACAGGAACTGTTGGTAACGCAGTAGGTGATTTGACAGTTGGTAACGATCTTTACGTTGCAGGTGATATATCTGTTTCGGGATCTGTTGATATGCCCAATCTTCGCCTTACAGGGGACTTGCAAGTTGACGGTGGAGATATCAAAGGGTCAGACGGTTCGATTGCGATAAAGCTTACAGGTGATGAAGCTCTATTCATAGGAGACGTCTATACCGGTGAGGGTCTCTTTGTTTCTGGTAACCTTAAAGTCGGAGGTGTTCTCACCGGTGATTTAACGATCGGATCAGATGCAGATGGAACGGATAGAAAAGTTACATTTGGACATGCCACGCTTAAAACATCTATTGGAATTGATGATAGTGCTGATGTTTTTGCAATCAACACTGACGCCAACTTTGAATCAGGTAATGATCTAGAGATAGACGCATCAGGAAATGTTACCATTGGAAATGGTGATCTTAAGGTTGCCGGAGGTGACATTTATGGACCCACTGATGCTCAGCTTCGAATTAGATCAGACGCACACGTTGTAGTACAAATCGATGCTGACGGCGACGGAACTAATAAGTTTGTTATTTGGGACAATGGTGAAAATCCTAAGTTTGAAGTCGATGAATCTGGTAACGTTCAGATGGACGGAAGTGTTACAATTGGTGGAAATATCATTAAAGCCTCCGACGGTGGCTCCACGATCACTCTAGATACCTCAGACAACGTTACGATTGGTAATGATCTTGAAGTTACCGGCGGAGATATTGTTCTTGGGTCCGATGCAGATGGTTCTGACAGAACTATTGTGTTTAGTCATGCAACGCTTAAGACAAGAATGGGAATTGATGATAGCGAAGATCTGTTTGTTATTAACACAGATGCAAGTTTCGAGGGAACATCTACAAACAATTCATTGACGATTGACGCAAGTCACAATCTTGGAATTGCAGGTGATCTTACCATTGGCGGAAATGATATAAAGAACGCCGATGGGGAAACTACTATCACTATGGATGCAGATCAACGGGTTGGTATTGGTGGAATATCTCCGTCCTACAAGCTGGATATTAACGGCGACATAAGAGTAAGAGGAAACGATATCCGCGACAATAGTGGCAACCCAGCAATAACTTTTGATGGGTCTGCTAATACACAAATACTCCAAGACCTAACGGTTGGGGCTGGGACTGCTGCTGATAGAAAAATACTTTTTGATGGCAACGCTCAAGACTATCATGTGGGTCTAGACGATTCAGAAGACAGTCTAGTAATAGGACATGGAAGCAGCGTTGGAAGCAGTACTGCATTGATTATTAATAGCGGCTCAATGGTTAGAATGCCCAAAGGTATGGCTTATTCTCCCGCTGTGCTAGTAAGTGACAGTCATTCTGGAAACTCTCTAAATAAATGGCTCAAAATAGCTACAGGCTACATAGACGAGGCCGGCTCTACTGCTAATACCTTAGGTGCAACCTTTTTGGTCAACTTCCGCGGTATTGGTAGTAGCAATTGGTTCGATATGGGCGACCATTCCTTTATAATCAATGCGCAGTTTTCCCATAATCAAAGCTCTCCATATTTTCAGTCGTACGGTACACAAGTCACTGTTGAGCCATTAAGCGCTGCCAGAATTCCCAATACTTGGCGCCCATTAGACAATGTTATAATGACTCATACAGGGCAGTCAGGGACTCAAACAGTTGAACTCTGGATTCGCCCAGGAATTAGAAATGCTGATTGTCATGTGACGTATTTGGGTGGATATGACAATGTTGGCAATGAAACATATGATCCGAATACTGAACCTTACAACTGGTTCATCCACGATCAGATGTCTTGGGAAGATTCTTTTCACTCTTTAGGTACAAATCACTACGCAAATTGGGCTTCTAAAGACTTTAACTCTGTTTATACATCCGGATCACTCGGTGTCTCGGGCTCATTAAGTCTTGCATCAGGTGTCGCGGTGAGCTCCATTAAAGACGAAGACAATATGTCTTCAGATAGTGACTCAGCGCTAGCAACACAGCAGAGTATCAAGGCATATGTCGATGCCAACGCAGGGAGCTCATACTCAGCCGGCACTGGATTAGATTTATCAGGTACGACTTTTTCTGTTGATGTTTCTGACTTTATGACTAACGGAACCAATAATCGCGTCGTTACAGCAACTGGCGCAGATGCAATGAATGCTGAGTCTGGTCTCACATATGACGGAACATCACTAACTGTTGACAATCGTATTGATATTGCCGGAACACTTCCTACTCTTCAAATTGGAGACGGCGGTGATGAAGACATCAAGCTTCTTTTCAATAGCAACACAAACGACTATTACATCGGATCAGATGCTACAGATGACAAATTACATATCGGTGTCGGGTCTACTATTGGAACAAATTCCGCAATGGTCATTAATAGTGGTTCTTTTGTCGAGTTCCCTAAAGGCCTTAGACACTCTCCCTCTGTTTGGGTGGGTACGACGGCAAACGATAGTTCGGCCCAAAACAGGTTCATGAAAATAGCAGAGCATACGGTCGGTCTGTCTCCGAGTGCATACGCTTCTGCGAACGCTGTTCTTCTAGTCACAATGTGCGGTCTGGGTCACACGGGCTACGACATATTTCAGACATGGATGGTTGTTGTCCAATGGGGAGAAAGCAATAACACAGTAACCAGTGGTGCTCCCGCAACAAAAATATCAGCTCGATTGCTAGATTCTTCTGAGTCAGATGAACTTGCTATGGATCCCTCATTTTTTACCCTGACATACAATGGTACCACAGAAGCCGCAGTCTGGGTGAAGTCACCCTACGGTTATATAGACGTCAGTATAACACACCTGGGAGGCTCTCCTTCTCGCGTGGGTGGTGATGTAGCAATTGGCACCACTTCAGGCGCGGCCGCCGGGTGGGTGTTATGTGATTCTACCGGGGATCAGGATGACTGGCAAACAAGCATTACAAGCTTGGGAGCTGATTTAGTCGCAGACTATGCATCACAGCATGTTAACGAGATGATGGTCGAGGGATCGTTATTAGTTTCAGGATCAGCCACCATACACACGTTGACTCTGACGAACACACAAGATGCAGATCAGACTGACTCTTCGATTCCTGCGCTCCGGATTGGTAATGTGACCGGCCAACATATTCAGTTCGATGACAATGAAATTCATGCAAAGTCTGATGCGACCACCGGAGGGCCTTTGTACTTACAACACAATGGTGGCGGATCACTGTCTATTGGTGGGGGATCGATCAGCTATGGATTGGTTTCTATTAAAGCAAAGGGTGATACCTCTTCTGATGGTCTTGCTGTCTATGGTAACACCTCGACCAATACTGTTAGAATCTGGACAGACGCATCAGGAAATAGAAGAATTTCAGGCGGCTCAGGGGATACCGGTACAATCTACATTAACAATACTGGCGGAGACTTAGTCGTAGGCGACGACTTGTTCGTTAAGGGAACTGGTTCCTCCAACCAAACGGACTTGAGAATTAATACCTCAACAGGAGCTCTTTATCACTATTCATCTACTAGAAAAGTAAAGAGCAACATCCAAAATCATGATGTGGGATTGAACGAAATAATACAGCTTCAGCCCGTAATCTATGAGAGAAATTCAGAGCCAGGTGTTCCGGAAGTCGGACTAATTGCAGAAGATGTGAGATCAGCTTTGGGAGACGACTATGTTATCCTGGGTCCGGACTATACATACGATGAAAACGGTGACTACGTATGGGAAGATGATACTGAGGGAACAGCCGAAGGTGCACCCATGGGTAGAAAAAAGAAGCTCGACAGTGAAGATACAGTTCCCCATGACTGGGACTATCGATCTGTTGTCACAGCTCTAATCGGTGCAGTTAAGGACCTCAAAGAGGAAAATGATTCACTTAAAGCACGAATCGAAGCTCTAGAAAGTTAATCACTCATACAGCACCTCTCAGATAATAGAATTTCTTAAGACATAAGAAAGGTTACATCTGTCCCAGATAGTGTATAATTCTGATGTAAGATAATTTCTTCTTATACAGTTCAGAGATACTGGATATCTCTTATAACTAAGAATAGATTCTCTTAAGACAGTAACAGAATCAGGAATCAGTATACTATGTTCGGAAATCAGAGCCCATTCGACGCCAAACCCAAAGCTAACCTCCCAGAGGGAACAGAAATCGTATTCGTCTCAGACATGTTTGTTGAAGACTACGTTGGAGGAGCTGAGTTGACGTCAGAGGCACTTATTGAAAAGTGCCCATTTCAAATTTATAAACTACATGCTCGTGACGTCACCCTGGAAATTCTAGAACAGGGACAAAATTGTCACTGGATCTTTGGAAATTTCTCTCACATGAAGCATGAGTTAATCCCTACGATCGTGGCGAATATTTCTTACTCAATGCTCGAGTATGATTACAAGTACTGCAAGTGGCGCTCCCCTCAGAAACACGAGTCGATTGAGGGTAAACCGTGCGATGATGGCGAAAGTATTCATGGAAAAATGATATCTGCTTTCATGTTCGGAGCAAGATCTTTGTGGTACATGTCTGAAGCTCAAATGAATCATTATCATGAGACTTTCCCATTCTTAGAAGAGAAACCTCATGTAGTCCTCAGCTCTGTCTTTGATGATCGATATTTTGCCGGAGTCAAGTTATTAAATGAGCAGTACAAAGACGTTGAACGAAAAGGATGGATTGTACTGGGTTCAACTAGTTGGGTTAAGGGAGCCGATGCAGCAGAGCAGTGGTGTAAGGATAACAATAAGGACTATGAGGTTATTTGGGGGTTACCCTATGAGCAAGTACTTGACAAGCTAGCTCAAGCTGAAGGGTTTGTGTATCTTCCGGCAGGGTGGGACACATGCCCACGCATGGTCATCGAAGCTAAGATGCTGGGTTGCAAGCTTCATCTAAATGAAAACGTTCAGCATAAAGATGAGATCTGGTTTAACACCGATGATCCTTTCGACACAGAGGCATATCTTTATGCCGCGCGAGATCGATTCTGGTCTGCAATCAAAGATGACATGAATTGGACACCGTCTATCAGTGGTTATACGACCACACTTAATTGTATCAAGCATCAATATCCATGGCGACAATCAATCAAGTCTTTGCTGGGATTCTGTGATGAAGTAGTAGTTGTTGATGGTGGTTCAGACGATGGAACTTACGAGGAACTTCGAGAATGGGCAGAAAAAGAAGATAACCTAAAAGTTTATTTGGTCGAGAGAGATTGGAACCATCCCAGATTTGCTGTATTTGATGGCGCCCAAAAAGCAGAAGCTAGAAAAAGATGCACAATGGATTACCTTTGGCAGCAAGATGCCGATGAAGTCGTGCACGAAAACGACTACGAAAAAATCAGAAAGCTTTGTTCCTCATTCCCGGGTCAGGTCGATCTGATCGCGCTTCCTGTTATCGAATATTGGGGTGGCGAAGAAAAAGTTAGAATGGATGTCAATCCATGGAAATGGCGTTTAAGTCGAAATATGCCACACATTACGCATGGAATTCCCAAGGCTATGCAAAAAACAGACGAAGATGGTAATCTTTACGCACAGATGGGAACAGATGGGTGTGACTATGTCCACAATGAAACATTTGATGTAATACCACATGCGAGCTTCTATACTTCAGAAACGCATGTGGCTAGAATTCAAGCACTATCTGGGAATGAAGAAGTTAAAACACAGTACGAAGATTGGTTTGACCGATGTACACAGTTGCTTCCCAGTGTGCACCACTATTCTTGGTTTGATCTTCCCAGAAAGATAAAGACGTACAGAGACTACTGGTCACAGCATTGGCAAAGCTTGTATGACATTGAACAAGAAGACACCGCAGAAAATAATTTGTTTTTCGGAAAGCCTTGGTCGGAGGTATCTGATAGTGATATTGAAGAGTTATCAAAAAAGCTAGCCAGCGAGATGGGCGGTTGGGTTTTCCATTCTCCTATTGACTTTTCGAAACCCACACCCCACTTATCTCTCAAGACAAATCATCCAGCTGTAATGGAATTTAATAATGAGTGATGTATCTAAGTTCGAGGACCTTCGAGGCGAAGTAGAAAGATTAGTAGAACTCAAAGGAAAAGATAACTGGACCGGAACCAGATCTGATTCGAACTTTAGACTAGTTGAAAGAAAATATTCTTTTGGCGTGCGTCAATGCTACGAAAGATTAGAAAATGACAACGACGTTTATGTCGATTTGCAGTCTTCTAGAAGCTTAGCAATATATGAAGATGACACTTTAGAAAATGTAATGTCTCAACTAGACGATGTTATGGAGCTCAACAGTGCAGATACTGTAAGAATTAAAGA
>MDTE01001186.1_pt1 | contig 17034 bp, 19 predicted proteins | sample 811231 | NCBI WGS metagenome assembly MDTE01 (sample SAMN05326651, study PRJNA326480) | marine metagenome | isolation source: seawater | place: Indian Ocean: Red Sea | collected 2010
TCAACATTTGTCATCAATAAAAGTCTTCTAGATTTTAATTTTTTTGCAATAGCACTAGCGGCAGTATCCCCATTAATATTATAGGTTTGTTTATCTTTATCTAAACCTAATGGAGCAACAATTGGTATCTGGTTCTGAGTAATCATATTTTTAATTATTTGTATATTAATCTCTTTCGGCACTCCTACAAAACCAAGCTCAGGTTTATCTGGTATTACATTTATAATATTATTTATTTTTGTATTGATTGAAACTGCTTTTGATCCTTTTTTATTTAATGAGTTTACAATGTCATTATTAAAATCAATAAGAACTTTTTCAACTATATCTATTACGTTTTTATCTGTGACTCTTAAACCATTTATAAATTTACTTTTAATCTTTCCTTTATTTAATTCCCTTTCTATTCTTGGGCCTCCTCCATGAACAACCACAATTGAAAGACCTAATTTATTTAATACACTTATATCTTCAATAAAGTTATTAAATATACTCCTATCGATTAAAACATTTCCACCGTATTTAATTACTATTAAATCCTTTTTATATTTTTTTACGTATTTAGAGACATTGTTTACGTCAGGTGCATCTTTGGGCCAAAATTTTTTTATATCGTCTAAACTTTTTTCTTCAGACATTTATTTAGTTTTAACCGTTGTTGATCTCATAATTACCCATTGTTGGGCTATTGTTAGTATGTTGTTTATCGTCCAATAGACAACAAGACCTGAAGGAAATGGAGCTAATATAATTGTTAAAAAAACTGGAAAAAACATAAATATTTTTGCTTGAACTGGATCAGGGGGTGTCGGATTCAATTTTTGCTGCAAATACATTGTTGCTCCCATCAATATTGGCCAGGCACCAATAATTAAAAATGACGGAGGATCCCATGGTATTAATCCAAAAAAATTAAAAATTGAGGTTGGATCTTTAGCAGATAGATCTTTAACCCAACCAAAAAAAGGCTGATGCCTCATTTCTAAGGAAATAAGCAACATTTTATATATTGCGAAAAAGAATGGAATTTGTATTAAAATTGGCAAACAACCCGATAAAGGATTTACCTTCTCTCTTTTGTAAAGGGCCATCATTTCTTGCTGAAGTTTCACTTTATCATCTTTATGTAATTCTTTTAATCTTACTAACTCTGGCTGCAAAATTTTCATTTTTGCCATAGACCTAAAAGAATAATTAGCAAGAGGAAAAAACAAAAGTCTTACTGCTGCTGTAACTAAAATTATTGCTATACCGAAGTTTTTCGTTAATTCAAAAAGGAAACTAATTAAAAAAAATAGTGGTTTAGTTAAAAAATAAAGCCAACCCCAATCGATAGTAAGATCGAATTTGTTAATTTTTTCAGACTCAGCATACCCATCTATAACTTTAACCTCTTTGGCAGCAACGAAAATTTTTGTGTTTGATGTGCTTGAAGAAGAGGGTGATACAATAACTGGTTTATTAAGTATATAGTTAGCTTTAAAAGCATTACCTTTGTAAACAAACTCTCCTTTGAACGATTGGTTTTCCTCAGGAACTAAAGCTGTTATCCAATACTTATCTGTAATACCCAGCCAACCATTTTCTGCATTATGTTCTTTTTTCTTATCCTCTATATCATCATAATCATATTCTTTAAGATCTTCATTAAAGACACCAATAAATCCATCATGCAATATCAAAGTTCCAGACATAGATCCGGCTTCAAGAATTGGTTTTTTATTTCTGGTTATTTGTGCATAAGGATATAATTCCACTTTTTCATTTGATTTATTTTGAATCTCTTGTGTAATTTTAAATAAAAATTTATCATCTAAATAAATTTTCTTTCTGAATATTAGTCCTGATTTATTATCCCACTCTATAATTACTGAATTTCCTATCGAAAGTTTATTGTTACCTTTCACTTTCCAAACCGTTTCAGTATCTGGTAAAGAAATTTTTCCAATGTTACTTGTTGCCCACCCTGTTTCGACAAAATAACCTTTATCTGTTTCTGCTGGATTTAAATAAGTTACTTTTTTGTCAGCTTTTAAAGTCTCATTATATTTTTTAAAGGTAATATCATCTATTAATGCTCCCTTAAGCAAAATTGATCCCTTTATATTTTCGTTTTCGAATTCTATTCTTTCTGTTGACTTAATAGCTACTTCCCTTGAGATATTTTTAGGTTTTTTTTTGTCTAAATTAACACTTGGAGCAGTGGAAGTTTGATTTTTATTTTCAATCTCCTGTATTTTTTTTTGCCTTTCTTCAGGTGTGTCAAACATATATGACCAGGCAACCAATATTGCAAAAGATAGAGATATAGCAAAAATAACGTTTTTAAGATCCATCTAATTTCTTTTTTTTAAAATTTTTTTTTGCGGGACAAAGTCTACTCCTGAGTCTCCACCTAAAATTTTTATTGGATGACATTTAAAAACCCTTTTAAAACCCAGGTATAAACCTTTTATCGGTCCATGAATTTTCAAGCAGTCGATGAAATATTCTGAGCAAGAAGGTAAAAATCTACAATTATTTCCTAACAATGGGGAAATTAAATATTTGTATAGCTTTAATAAACTTATAAGTAAATAATTTATTATTCTCATGATCTCACAGAATCTATTTCTCTAAAACTTTTTTTCATTTTTATTAATAAATTTTTGCTATGCTCCTCATAAGCTTTAGCTTTGCCAAAAATTATATATGTGTAATTTGAATTAATTGCACTATTTATTTTTAATAATTGACGCACAATAGATTTAAATTTTCTTTTTATTCTGTTTCTTTTAGCTGCATTACCAACTTTTTTTCTAATTACAAAGCTTATATATATTTTTTTTCTACCATCGATATTTTTTATGAAATTTTTTGCACGGTAAATTGTGAAAAAATCATTATTAATTACTCTTCTTTTCAAAACAATTCCAAAATGTGAATTTTTCTTTAAACTTTCAAGCTTTATCATTGTCAATTTAAGTCGAAAGTCTTTTTCGTCCTTTTGCTCTTCTTCTCGCCAAAAGTTTTCTGCCACCTTTTGTTGACATTCTTGATCTGAATCCATGTCTTCTTTTTCTCACAAGTTTACTTGGCTGATAGGTTCTCTTCATAAGATTTCTTTGGCTCCTGTCAAATTTTTTGATATTTATATGGAATAAGCTTGTATAAGTACAGTTAAAAGTTGATTTATGAACATAAGTTCAAAAAATTTAAAAATAACTATTGGAGCCATTTATTTAACAGTTCTTTTTGTTGGTTTATTTTTTTTATTTTCATTAGTAGATTTTAGAGACCTATCTAGTTATGAATTTATAAGGTCTAACAAAGACATAATTTTCCATTATAAAAATAATAATCTTTTTTTATTTATATTAAGTTTTTTTATTTTTTGCATTATTTGGGTTTTGTTTCTTGGATTTGCAGGACCACTTTTATTATTTGCAGGATTTGTTTTTGGCAAATGGTGGGGAATTATAATCACTTTAGTTGCAACAACAATAGGAGCTTCACTTCTATATTTACTTGCAGGCATTTTTTTTAAAGATTTGATTAGAGAAAAATTACATCTCAAATTTTCTAAGTTTAAAGATTTTTTTAATAAAAATGAACTTTTTTATTTTACCTTATTTAGATTTATAGGAGGGGGAGGAATACCGTATGGAATTCAAAATGTTTTACCAGTTCTATTTAATATTTCATTAAAAAATTATTTTTTAGGCACACTTATTGGAAGCGGGCCACCAATGTTTATTAGTGTTGCTCTTGGTGCAGGTATTGAAAATTTTATAGAAGAAAATGAAAAATTAAGTATTTTTGGAATTATAACTTCACCAGATATTTATTTACCAATATTAGGCTTTTTATTAGTTATTAGTTTAGCATTCATCGTTAAAAAATTCTTTTTTAAAAAAATATAAAATGAAAAAAAAAGAAATAATTCTTTGGTTAATTTGGTTTTTACTCATTATTATCTGGAATTATGGATACCCTTTAGCATCACCATTTTTGGATGTCCTTATAGCCGTAATACTTTCAATCGTTAACATTATAGCTATAAAAATTTTTTTAAAAAAATAAATCTTTCTTACCTTCTAATGGTGCCCACAGCCTGAATCGAACAGGCGACCTTTTCCTTACCATGGAAATGCTCTACCAACTGAGCTATATGGGCTTATAACTTTGTAAAAATATAATTATTTTACATTTATTAGGGATTATTTACACTTTTTTATGAGACGCTTGCATATTTGAATTCTTCAAAGTAAAACATATTTAATGGTGGAAAAATGGGTATTCATTACGATTATAAATCAACTAGAGGCGAAAAAGCCATGAAGAAAGAGGCCAAGAGAAAAGCACGTCTTGAAGAAAGAAGAGCTAAAAAAATGTCACGTTCTAAAAATCAAGAAACCGAAAATAAAATGCATGACATTCAAAAACCTATCACATTAGACGACTTAACAAACCCAGACAAAAATTAATTTTCATGAAAGCTTCTCAAAGAAAAGAGACCTCTCTTTTAAGAAAAGATTTGGCTTTAAAAAACAATTTAATAAAGAGAAGAAAGTTTAAACAAAAATACAAAACTCTAAAGGACAAAAAAAAATGAGTGTTTTATCAGATAAATGGATAAGAAAAATGTCCAAGACCCACAATATGATTTCTCCATTTATAGCAAAACAGATAAGAAAGGGTAAAATTTCATACGGTCTTTCCTCTTATGGTTATGATGCTAGAGTTTCCAGCGATTTTAAAATATTTACAAATGTAAATTCAACAACGGTTGATCCAAAAAAATTCAAAAAGGAGGGTTTTGTTTCAAGAAAATCAAAGGTTTGTGTTATACCCCCCAACTCTTTTGCTCTCGCTAGAACTGTAGAATATTTCAAAATTCCAGAAAATGTAATGGTAATTTGTTTAGGTAAATCAACTTATGCAAGGTGTGGAATAATAGTGAACGTAACACCATTAGAACCTGGTTGGGAAGGTTATGTAACACTTGAGTTTTCTAACACTACACCTCTACCTGCAAAAATTTATGCTAACGAAGGTGCTGCACAATTTGTCTTCATTAGAGGAAATGAAAAACCAGAGGTTTCTTATTCAAAAAGAAAAGGTAAATACATGAAACAAAAAGGCGTTACTCTTCCAAAGATTTAACTAATGGAAAAATTAGTAGTTAAAGGAAAAAAAAAATTATCTGGGGTTATAAAAATATCTGGTTCGAAAAATGCAACATTACCAATACTTGCTGCCTCGATACTAAATAAAAACAAGATAGAAATAAGCAGAGTTCCTGTTGTTAGAGATGTAATTACCATGGTTGAATTACTCAAACATATGGGATCAAACATCAAGTTTGATTTAAGGAAAAAAAAAATTTTTATTCATAATCAAAATAAAAAATTAAAAACAGTTGCCCCTTATAAATTATTAAAGACTATGAGAGCGGGAGTTATTGTTCTTGGTCCATTATTATCAAAATTCAAGAGAGCGAAAGTATCTTTACCTGGGGGGTGTGCAATTGGTTCAAGGCCAGTCGACATTCACCTTTTTGTTTTAAAAAGACTTGGGGCAAAAATAAAAATTAAAAACGGATACATTATTGCTGAAACTAAAAACGGTCTTCAGGGAAAAAAAATTAAACTACCCTCAATATCTGTTGGAGCAACTGAAAATGCAATAATAGCAGCTAGTTTTGCCGAAGGCACAACACACTTGAGTAATTGTGCTTGCGAACCAGAAATAAAAGATTTGACGCTCTTTTTAAAAAAAATGGGAGTAAAAATTAAATGGATTGGAAGCAGAAAAGTAAAAATTTTTGGAAATCAAGATTTAAAATCAACAATACACAAAGTTATGCCAGATAGGATTGAAGCAGGAACATTTTTAATCGCTGGAGCTCTAACTGGAAAAAAATTAAAAATTTCTGGAATAGAGCCAAAAATACTTAAAAAAGAAATATTTATTTTAAAAAAAATGGGCATTAAATTTCAAATAAATAAAAGTGATATTACTGTTTTAAATTCTAAAAAAATTAAACCTATATCAGTTAATACTGAACCATATCCAGGATTTCCAACAGATCTTCAGGCACAGATAATGGTTTTGATGACCAAAGCTGACGGAGTTTCAAGAATAAAAGAAAATATTTTTGAGAAAAGATTTATGCACGTACCAGAATTAAATCGAATGGGGGCAAAAATTAAAATTTTTGGAGACACATCTTTCGTATATGGACCTCAGCAGCTAAATGGTGCAGAAGTTATGGCAACCGACCTAAGAGCTTCTGTAAGTCTAGTTTTAGCTGGTTTAAGTGCTGAGGATAAAACGATAATCAATAGAGTTTATCATTTAGACAGAGGTTATGAGAATATAGAATTAAAATTAAGAAAGTGTAGGGCCAATATCTTTAGAAAAAAATAGAAAAAATGAGTGTAAGATTTTTAAAACTAAACGCAGCAACTGGAGAAGATCTTAAAATAATTTCTGCACATTTACAGGATGCAATAACACAACCAGGAAATATAGTTCATTAAAAAAAAAATAGAATATTCTTAATACAGTTTAATAGGTTTATGTGGGAGGATATAGAAAAAGGAGTTTTTAGAAAAAATAAAAGAATTTTATGCATATTGAAGTTCGAAAATGTATTATCTGTTTACTCAAAAAATCTAAATCAAAAAAGAAAGGATCATTTTTTGGACTTTTTAGCAATTGAAAGTAAATTATTGTCTGATAAAAGCTATGACATAATTTTACATTTTGCAGAAAATAAACTTATAAAGATAAACGCGGAGGTAATAGACTGTTTTTTAGATGATCAAGGCGAACCTTGGGAAACAAAAAATAAACCAAAACATGACATATTTGATGAATAAAGTTTTAATAACAAAAAGCAAGAGTTTTAAAAGCCAATTGTCTTTCTATTTAAATTCTAGAAACAAAGATTCCAACTCTAAGAAATCGATTGTTAGAAAAATCTTAAGAAGTATTAAGGAAGATAAAGATGCTGCTCTAATAAGATATGAAAAAAAATTTAGTGGAGTAAAAAAGTTAAATAAAGCAGGTCTTTTTTTTTCAAAGAATGAAATAAAAAAAAATATTAAATTTCTTGATAAAAAAACAAAAAAAGACATTGATCTAGCATACAACAGAATTTTAAATTTTCATAAAAATCAAAAAATAAATACTTTTTCGACTACTGATAAATTTAAAAATAGTTTTGCATACAGAACAAAACCTATTCAAAAAATAGGAGTTTATGTTCCTGGTGGAAAGGCAAGTTATCCAAGTTCAGTTTTAATGAATTGCATACCGGCTATTGTAGCTGGCGTTCCGGAAATCTTTATGACCGTTCCAAGTTTAAACAGAAATATAAATCCAGGAATTTTGTATGCAGCAAAAAAATGTAAAGTAAAAATAATTTATAAACTTGGAGGCACACAGGCTGTAGGTGCATTTGCATACGGGACTGATGTAGTTAAGAAAGTAGATAAAATTATTGGGCCTGGGAATGAATATGTATCATTAGCAAAAAAAGAAGTATTCGGAGAAGTGGGAATCGATATGTTCGCTGGTCCTTCCGAGGTAACTATTATTGCAGACAAAAATTCAAACCCAAGATGGATTGCTGCTGACCTTATTGCGCAAGCAGAACATGACGAGCTTTCACAATCTATATTGGTAACTGACAGCAAGGAACTGATTTATAAAGTAAAAAAATTTATAAACTTCCAAACAAAATTTTTACCCAAAAGAGGGATAATATCTAAGAGCTTAAAAAATTTTGGTTTAGCTATTTTAGCCAAAAACAAGTTTGAAATAGCAAATATTGTGAACAAAGTTGCACCAGAACATTTAGAAATTTGTACAAAAAAACCAGAAGACTATTTAAAGTTAATTAATAATGCTGGATCAATCTTTTTAGGATCTTTTTCGCCTGAAGCAATGGGAGATTATTTGGCAGGACCAAACCATGTTCTACCCACCTTAGGAACCGCAAGATTTTCGTCAGGTTTATCTGTTATAGATTTTCTGAAGAGACAATCGGTAATTAAAATTTCAAAAACAGGTATTGAAAGACTTGGCCCATCAGTTATAAATCTAGCAAAATATGAAAATTTACATGGACATGCCAACTCAGTAAGAATGAGAATAAAAAGGTAAAAATTGAACAAACAAGAAAAAATTGAATTTAAAGGAAAAGTTACAGAATTACTGCCTAACGCAATGTTTAGAGTTAAATTAGAAAATGATCATGAGGTCTTAGCTCATACAGCTGGAAAATTAAGAAAGAATAGAATAAGAGTTCTAGCCGGTGATCAAGTCTTAGTAGAGATGACGCCTTATGATTTGACTAAAGGCAGAATTACTTTTAGATTTTAATAATGGCCTTGTAGCTCAGTAGTAGAGCAGTACCCTGAAAAGGTATGTGTCGTTTGTGCGATTCAAACCAAGGCCACCACACCAAACTAAATACCTTTTTTAATAGCTGAATATATTTCTGGTTTTCCAGTTTGACCAATTATTCTTGCAACTTCTTTTTCACCTTTAAAAACCACTATAGTAGTTCTAACACTTACTTTTAATGCTTCCGCAATATCTTTATGCTTACCTTGTTGGTAGGTTAAAAAAACCACATCTTTAAACTCATCTTTTGCATTAATAAGAACTTTGTCTTGTTTTCTGCATGACCAGCACCACGGTTCATACGAATTTACAACAACCGTTTTGCCAGATGCTCTTGCTTTTTCAAGGCTTGATAAAGAAAAATTTGTGTATTTATCAGCTGCATTTGCTGGAAACTGAATAAATAAAATCAATATTACCAATATTTTTTTCATAATTTAAAATAACTAAGTTTTATGGCATAGTCCAAGCCAAAAATAACGCAGGTACCTTATTGACCAAAATTAAATCAGATATTGAAATAGCTAGAGCATCCACTATGAAACCAATAGGAGACGTTCTTGGCAAATTTAATATTCCTGATGATCCATTTTCATTTAGTCCAATGGGTCGTCATATTGCAAAATTGAATTTTGAATATATTGATAAACTAAAGGAAAAAAAAAGTAATCTTATACTAGTAACAGCTATAACACCTACACCTGCAGGTGAAGGAAAAACTACAACATCAGTAGGATTGAATGATGGCTTGAATAAAATTGGAAAAAAATCAATTGTTTGCTTAAGAGAACCTAGTTTAGGACCTTCCTTTGGGATGAAAGGTGGAGCTGCTGGAGGAGGTTATGCGCAGGTTGTTCCAATGGAACAAATAAATTTACATTTCACCGGAGATTTTCATGCAATAACTTCAGCGCATAATTTACTATCAGCTTTAATCGATAATCATATTTATTGGGGCAATAAACTAAATATAGATCCAGAAAATATAGTTTGGAAACGTGTAGTTGATTTAAATGATCGCGGTCTTAGAAAAATAAAAATAAATCTTGAAAAATTAAAAGCAAACGTTCCAAGAGATGATAGCTTTGATATTACCGTTGCCTCAGAAGTAATGGCTATTTTTTGCTTATCAAACAGCATCAAAGATTTAGAAGAAAAAATAGGAAATATTACAGTTGCTTATACTAAAGATAAAAAACCTATTTATGCAAAAGATTTAAAAGCTAATGGACCAATGACAGTATTGTTAAAAGAGGCAATAAGACCCAATGTAGTTCAAACATTAGAAAATAATCTTGCAATCATACATGGCGGACCATTTGCAAACATTGCCCACGGATGTAATTCAATTATTGCCACCAAAACTGCTTTAAAACTATCCGAATATGTAATTACCGAAGCTGGTTTTGGAGCTGATCTTGGTGCTGAAAAATTTTTAGATATTAAATGTCGAAAAGCAGGACTTAAACCAAGTTGTATAGTTCTTGTTGCCACAATAAGAGCTTTAAAAATGCATGGAGGTGTTGAGAAAGATGATCTTAAAAAAGAAAATCTTGATGCACTCAAAAAAGGAATGCCTAATTTAGAAAGGCATATAAATAATATTAAAAAATTTGGTTTAGAGGTAATAGTTGCGATTAATCATTTTATTACTGATACAGAAAAGGAAGTTAAAATTATCCAAGAACAATGTGGTAAACTTGGGGTTAAAGTAAGTCTCTGCACACATTGGTCAGATGGTGGAAAAGGAACTAAGGATTTAGCTAATAATGTAGTAGAAATATGCAAGAAAAGTGATACATCTAAATTTAAATATTTATATTCTGACCAAAGACCAATTTTAGAAAAAGTAGAAAAAATTGCTAAAGAAATTTATTGTGCAAAAAGAATTGAGGTAGATGAAAAAATTAAAGAACAGGTTAAAAAAATAGAGCAGGCTGGGTTTCAAAAATTTCCAGTTTGTATAGCAAAAACACAATATAGCTTCTCTACTGACCCTAAATTAAAGGGAGCTCCCTCGGGTCACACATTATCTATAAGGGAAGTAAGATTATCAAGCGGAGCTGAATTTGTAGTGGTTGTTTGTGGTTCCATAATGACTATGCCAGGACTTCCAAGAGTACCAGCAGCGGATAATATTAAGTTAAACAAAAAGGGTGAAATCGAAGGTTTATTTTAAAATTTATTTCTTTTTGTACTTGGCTGCTTCTTCCGAACCACCTGTTGCGCTTCCTTTGCTATAAGAGTGAGCACCCATTCCAGCAAGCTGACCATTTTTAATGATTAAATATGGATCTCGAATTGGTTTTTTGTCGAAGAAACATTCTAGAATTTCTCTAACACCTGCAGCATATCTAGCTTGTGCTGATAATGAAGTCCCTGAAGTGTGAGGTGTCATACCGTGGTTTGGCATTGATCTCCAAATATGATCGTTTGGTGCCGGTTGAGGAAACCACACGTCTCCCGCATATCCGCTTAATTGACCAGATTTAAGCGCTTTAGCTATTGCTTCTCTATTACAGATTTTTCCTCTAGCTGTATTAACAATGTAAGCACCTTTTTTCATTTTGCTTATTAACTTATCGTCAAATAAATTTTCTGTTTCAGGGTGAAGAGGGCAGTTGATTGTAACCACATCGCAAACCTTAACTAATGATTCTACCGAGTCATGGAATGTTAAATTAAGCTCTTTTTCAACTGAATCAGGTAATTTGTGTCTGTCAAAATAGTGTAGATGAACATCGAAAGGCTTCATTTTTCTCAATGCATCTAAACCAATACGTCCTGCAGCTACCGTTCCAACATGCATTCCTTCCACATCGTAAGACCTATGAACTGCATCAGCAATATTCCAACCACCTTGATTAACGATATTATGTTGATTGTGGTAATCTCTAACTAAAGATAAAATCATCATAACGATGTGCTCTGCTACCGATCTTGAATTACAGTAGGTGACTTCAACCACATCAATTTTATTGTCCATCGCTGCCTGTAAATCTACATGGTCTGATCCAATACCGGCTGTAATTGCCATTTTTAATTTTTTTGCAGACTTAATTCTCTCTTTTGTTAAATAATAAGGCCAAAAAGGTTGAGATATAACTACATCTGCATCAACTAATTCCTTATCAGCTTTACAACCTTTTGCATCTTTATCTGAAGTCACAACTAATTGATGCCCATTAGACTCCAAAAACTTTCTTAAACCTAACTCTCCCGAAACACACCCAAGCAATTGACCTGGCTTAAAATCTATTCCTTTAGGAGTTGGTAACGCCATGCCATCAGGGTATTTATCTAATTTTGGTAAACTAGCTACCGGGTAGCTTTTGGGCATACCCCCTTTAGGATCATCGTATAAAACGCAAAGTACTTTCATTTTCCCTCGGACTTATTTGACTATTATAGCGGCACAAAGTCAAACTCTTCTTGTATTGATTTTTCTGGACAGCCTAAGGGTTCCCCTGATATATCCCGGGAAATATGCATTTTTCTTTAGAGATAACAATGAAGACAGACCTTTCAGTTTTGCCCAAGGTTAAAGATGTTTACATTACTATGTTACCCGGCAACGACTTTAAAGAGGTGGCGAAGAAAGCAAAAGAACTAGTCCAATCCGGGTTTAATCCTGTACCTCATTTTCCTGCTAGATCAATTAAAAACCTAAATGAATTAAAAGATTATGTATCCATGTGTAAAGATTTTGGCGTAAAACAAGCTCTTGTAATAGGAGGAAGCGCAAAACCGATTGGAGATTACCACTGTTCATTACAACTTTTAGAGACAGGTCTATTTCAGGGTTTTAAGATAGGAATCGCTGGACATCCCGAGGGGTCCCCTGATATATCGGATTCTGATTTGGAGAAAGCCATGAAAGATAAGAAACCATTTGCAGACTACATTGTAACGCAATGGCTTTTAAACCCAAATACTATCAATAAATTTATTTCAAAACAGAGTTTACCAGTTCATGTAGGAATTACAGGTCCTTTAAAAATCACCAGCCTAATAAAATTTGCAAATATTGTAGGTGCGAAAAATTCAATTAATTTTATAAAGTCAAATGCAACAAAGGCATTGGATTTATTAAGACCATCTGACCCAAACACTTTAATAGAGCAAATTAAAGACTCAACCAGTAACTTTCATATTTATACTTTTGGTGGGCTAAAGGAAACTAACAAATGGTTAGAAAAAAATAATTATGCCTAAAAAAGTTCCAAATTCTTATAAGGTAGAAAAAGTAAATTACGATAAGTTAAGACACGAAACTTCAGTAGATCAATCAGATAGACAAGTCCCTTATAATTTAAGACAAAGTGGTTCAACGAAAGTAGAAATGCTTATTTCAACACGAGTAAGAAAATCTCCTTATTGGCACTTATCCATGAAAGCTGGATGTTGGAGAGCTACAGTTTATAATCGCGTTTATCACCCTAGAGGTTATGTGAGACCTGAAAAAGGTGGAGCTATGGTTGAATATAAAGCTATAAAGAATCATGTAACTATGTGGAATGTAGCGGTTGAAAGACAAATTAGAGTTAAAGGACCAGACGCAGAAAAATTTGTAGATTATGTAATCACTCGTGATGCAACAAAAATTTCAACAATGCGTGGAAGATACGTTATTCTTTGTAATTATAAAGGTGGAGTGCTTAATGATCCTGTTTTATTAAGAGTAGAAGATGATGAATTTTGGTTCAGCTTATCGGATTCTGATATTGGTTTGTATTTACAGGGTGTTAATGCTGACAAAAGATTTAATGTTGAAATAGACGAAATTGACGCTTGTCCAGTTCAAATACAAGGCCCAAAATCTAAAGCTTTAATGAAAGATTTAGTTGGTAATCAGGTAGACATGGAAAATATTCCATTCTATGGTTTAGCAAAAGCAAAAATTGGTGGAAGAGATTGTGTGATATCTCAATCAGGATTTTCTGGCGAAGCTGGGTATGAAATTTATCTTAGAAATGCAACTTTGTATGCAGAAGATATGTGGAATACCGTTCTTAAAGCTGGCAAAAAACATAAATTAATGGTTATAGCACCAGCACACCACAGAAGAATTCAAGCTGGAATATTATCTTGGGGTCAAGATTTGGATCATGAACACAATCCTTTCCAATGTAATTTAGGCTATCAAGTTTCTTTGTCAGGCAAAGGTCAATGGAACAAACAAACAGACTATGTGGGCAAAGAGGCACTTGAGGCAATGAAAACTCAGCTTAAGAATGGACAGAAACCTTACAAACTCCAACTAGTTGGAATGGAGTTAGGAGGTAAGCCAATAGAAGATTACGCAAATGATTTTTGGTTAATATCAAATGATAAAGGGGGCAAACCAGTAGGGTTTATTACCTCGCCATGGTACCACCCAGAAAAGGGAACAAATATTGCAATGGGATACGTTCCCTACGAAGGAAATTTAAATAGCAATGGTTTTCCATTAGGTAATTTTGGTAAAAAATACAAAGTGCACTTGCCCAAAAAATATTCAAATAAACCTGTAAGTGCGACAGTAGTTCCTATACCTTTTACTCAGTCACATAATAAAAATACGAGAGAAACAAATTAATTTAAATTTTTAATTTGATTTTGTTATGATTGAAAAATTCAACAATATTTTTTACCTTTTAATATTTCTTATTCACTTTTTTGGAGTGGGTTTCTATTCTTACCAATTAATTATTGATACCAAGGGTTTCATGAAAAGATTTGGTATAGACAAGACCTCAGCATTGCCGCTTAGAATGTTAGGCGGTTTTACTTCTGCTTGGCTACTGATGGCTTTATATATATTGCTTGTAAGACCAAACGGCGTCGAAGGCACATGGGCATTCTTTAATACATTATTTATTACTCATTTAATAGTTTTTTTCATTAATTTTTATTCTTTTAAAATTAGTAAAATTGGAGTTACTAAAAAAACTACTAATGAAACTTTTTTATCTCCGCTATTTTTTGGAATTTTAGTAGCAATCCTTTGTTACGGTCTTTCCGACAAAATTTATATTTAAGCTGCTCTTCCACAACAATGTTTATATTTTTTTCCTGAACCACATGTACAAGGTGAGTTCCTAGGTATTTTTTTTCTTTTCTCCAAGGCGGGAGCTTTATTCTCTATTTCTCTGTTTTCTTTTTCAACAACTATATTTACATTAAAAAGAAATTTTACTGTTTCTGCTTTAATTTTAATTAGTAAACTTTCAAATAATTCGAATGCCTCTTTTCTAAATTCTGACAAGGGATCTTTTTGACCATAGCTTCTTAATCCTATAACCTGCCTAAGTTGCTCCAAGTACTGCAGATGAGATCTCCATAAAAAATCTAAAATTTGTAAAAATATACGTTTTTCAATTTCAGTATTTTGATCATTTCCTAAAGTATCTATTCTCTCTTTTCTTTTCTTTTCAAAAGTCTGAATAATCTTTTTACCCATAGATTTTTTATCCATTTTTGAAAATGCTTCGATTTGTTCTTTATCAAATATATTTCCAAAGTTTTCTTTGGTTTCCGATAAGAATTTTTTTAAATCTTGATTTTTTTTAAATTCATCAAAAGATTTTTCTAAATTTTCAGTGATTTCTCTTAAAAAGGAATAAATAAGTGCCGAAGTTTCTCCGGATTCTAAAATTTTAATTCTTTGACCGAAAATAACCTGTCTTTGATCATTCATTACATCATCAAACTTAAGCAGTGTCTTCCTTATTTCAAAATTTCTAGATTCAACTTTTTGTTGGGCTCTCTCCATTGCCTTGTTTATCCAAGGATGGTTGATAGACTCGTTTTTTTTCAATCCTAATTTTTTAAGTACACCATCAATAGATGCAGCTCCAAATATTCTCATCAGATCATCTTCAAGACTTATAAAAAAAATTGATGAACCAGGATCTCCCTGTCTTCCCGATCTTCCTCTAAGCTGATTATCTATCCTTCTGCTTTCATGTCTTTCTGTACCAATAATACACAAACCCCCTAGAGATTTAATTTTTTCTTTGTCAGACTCAATTTTTTCTACTTCACTTTTTTTTGGTATTTCATTTTCTACTGTAAAATTTTTGTTACCCCCAAGCTGTATATCTGTACCTCTTCCAGCCATATTTGTTGCAATTGTTATTGTTCCTATTTTTCCAGCCTCAGCGATTATTTTAGCTTCTTTTTCATGTTGCTTCGCATTAAGAACATTATGTTTTAAATTATTTTTCGACAGAACCTCTGAAATCTTTTCAGATTTCTCAATACTTGTTGTCCCAACCAATACAGGCTGTCCCTTTGATTTACATTCTTTTACTTTATTTAGAATAGCATAATTTTTTTCATCTTCGGTTCTGAAAATTTGATCATTATTATCTTTTCTGATCATTTCTTTATTAGTTGGTATACTTAAAACATTTAATTTATAAATATCGAAAAATTCTTCAGACTCAGTAAGTGCTGTCCCGGTCATACCCGACAATTTTTTGTATAATCTAAAATAATTTTGATATGTTATGGAAGCTAAAGTTTGATTTTCATTTTGAATGCTCACATTTTCTTTAGCCTCAATTGCCTGATGTAGACCATCTGAAAACCTTCTTCCTTCCAAAACCCTTCCAGTAAATTCATCGATGATTTGAACTTTTTTATCTCTAACTATGTAATCCTTATCCTTTGAAAATAGGAGATTTGCTTTCAATGCTTGATTTACAAGATGAACTAAATTTAGGTTTTCAGGATCGTAGAAATTATTATTTTTTAATAAACCGGAACTTTTTGACATTTTTTCTGCCTTGTCTATTCCGCTATCTGTTAGTAAAGCATTTTTATTTTTTTCATCTAGCTCAAAATCTTTTTTGTCCAAACTATTTACAAATTTTGTTGCAAACACATATTGATCTGATTTATCTTCAACAGCTCCAGATATAATTAGAGGAGTTCTTGCCTCGTCAATAAGTATACTGTCAACTTCATCAATAATGCAAAAACCTCTCTTATTTTGGACAACCTCTGACATATTATATTTCATATTGTCACGAAGATAATCAAAGCCGAGTTCGTTATTAGTGGCATAAGTAATATCCAAGCTATAATTTTTTTTTCTTTCTAAATCATCAAGTGAGTTAGTTATACAACCTGTTTTTAGACCCAACCTTTCATAAACTTTACCCATCCACTCAGAGTCTCTTTTTGCCAAGTAATCATTAACTGTTACAATATGAACCCCGTTACCTTTAAGTGCATTTAAATAAGCCGGCAAAGTGGATACCAAAGTTTTACCTTCTCCCGTCTTCATCTCAGCAATATTACCTTGATGAAGCACTATCCCTCCCATAAGCTGAACATCAAAGTGCCTTTCATTTAAAGTTTGTTTGGCTGCCTCTCTGACGAGAGCAAAGCTTTCAGGTAAAATTTCATCTAAAGATCTTCCTTCATCTACATTTTTTTTTAATTCAACTGTTTTTTTGACAAAGTCCTGTACGGAGAAATTAGTAAAATTTTTCTCCAAATCGTTAATTTTGCCTATAATTGGCTTAATTTTATTTAATTCTTGTTGATTGCCACTTTTAAATAATTTATTTAGTGCTTTAGTTAAAAAATTCATTAGTTAAATTTATATAATTATTAGTTTCATATATATATAGTGATAAATTAGAA
>MDTE01025629.1_pt1 | contig 17034 bp, 24 predicted proteins | sample 811231 | NCBI WGS metagenome assembly MDTE01 (sample SAMN05326651, study PRJNA326480) | marine metagenome | isolation source: seawater | place: Indian Ocean: Red Sea | collected 2010
AGATCGTAAGATAAAAGTCTTTCGCTAAGACGTTCTTACTTGACTAGCTTTTTGGTGTTGCGTATAAAAGATTTCTTATACTGATCTTCAAAACTGTCTACATCTACTGATTCGCCAAAGACTTCCTTATAAAGATTGCTTAACAGCATGCGCGCAGCAACATAGGCATAGTTCGGTTCTTTTTCAATCTTTGATCTAGCGGAAAGAATGAGCGCCTTGTTAATTTCAGCTGTCGGAATTTTGTTATATAACTGAAGACTTGCGTCTAGAACTACTTCACTAACTGAAACGTCTTCTAATCCTTCGCATGCCCTCTCTACACATTTATTAACTTTGTCTAAATTTACTTCTTCTAAACGACCGTTTCTTTTTTTAATTTTTATATTCTGGCTCATGCTCTCACTGTTGTAAAAAGGGGTACAAAAAAAACGACACTTATAAAAAAACAGGTAACAGAGCAAGTAAATCTTGATGAATCCTGTGCCTTTCGGCAAGCCGGAGAAAGTGTCGTTTAGCCTGCTTTTGCTTTAAGAGCTGGGCTTCATTAGTCTCCGAACATTTTTATTATACGTGTCGTTGTGTCGATTTGCAAGACAAAAGATTTATTTTCGTCTCATTAGTCGTTGGAAAAATTTGGCTCATCGTCATTAACCTCCGGCTCCTCTACAGGGGCTGGTGCGGGAGCAGGTGCAGGTGCAAAACCTAGTGCTTCAACCATGCTTTCAAAGACCCTAGCTAAATCACGACGGTTATATGTGCCGCCATTGATAGCATCCAACATTTGCAGTACTTCTTCTTTGTTTGCCATAAAAAAACTCCTATTTGTTATTGATCGCTTTTAGTATCTTCTCAGCAACGTCTAGCTGAGTTTGATGAAGCGAATCTTCTAATTTGTCTATCTTATTATCTATCTTTACCTCTAATCCATCAACCTTATTTTCTAAAGAATCCATTCTTCTTTGGATAGAGTCGTTAACTTTCTCCTCTAACATGATTAACTTACTCCCGTGCTTTGTAACTGTGTGAAAAACCCAGCCTATCGCAGGTAGTGCTATTAAGCCTATTAGTTGTGCTATATCGTTGATTGATGCCCAGTCCATAGGGTTTTCCCCTCGTGAAAGAAATAAAGAGGGGGAGAGTTAACTCCCCCTCGGAATTATTACATACCAGTGATTGGCTTGTAGTCGAAGAAGTCACCAGCACCGGCTCCGATGTCGATGGTAACAAAGTCAACTTTCATAACGAATTCACCCGGTACGGCACGGGTAGGATTAGCTGCGCTATCGCTATTAGCGGATGTAGCGCCAGCGGTTGGATCCCACATATTTGTACCATTTAAGGTAGCTGGGGAAGCAGCCGCTGTACCACCGCTATTCAACCATTGAGTTCTCATGTTGGTGATCTTAGCACCACTATCAAGAGTACCTAACCAGCTAAACTGATTTTGTCTCCAAGCAGTAAGGAGCTTAGCCCCATAATCGCCTTGGAATCTTGGAATAGCTTTTCTCTGTCCAGCGCCCATAAAGAGAAGCTTAGTATTAGCTGCCCCAGAAAGCGTGTCAGAAACACGAGATAGAACGTACTTGCCTGCTTCAGAATAGGCGAATGTTCCGCCCGTAAGAGGTTTGTGTACGTTATAGATTCCGCTGGCGGTAATCTTAGGGAGAGTGTTAGTGTCAGCTGCGTCAGCAACTGCGGTAAGAATTTCAAAAGCCTTAGTGATTCTATCTGTACTGGTACTATTATTGTTTAAGATAGTACCACCCTGAGTTTGCACGTTGGCATAAGGAAAGATGTGATGTCCACTTGGAACTGCCATGATATATGACTCCTATACGAAAAATGAATATGTTCCCACAATTATCCGAAAGAGTCCAGTTCCTAATATCTAATACACAAAATTATCGAGTATCTTGTAAGACTTTACCCTAATTCCATGTATTTTTGATTCATAAAACATATTATAATGGTCGTTAGATAGGATGGGCGAACAACTTATGACGGGAAGACCTAATTTATCTTCTATTAGCTTCGATGATATAATATTGTCTAGCACATCATCAACCATAGAGCCTGTGCCTAGTATTATTTCAGAAGCTCCATTTTCCCTGAGAGAAAAGCATAACTCTTCAATGAACATAGTCTCTGCTAATCTATATTCTATTACCGGCCTTATGTGGATTTTATTGACCTTGCAGGCTTCATAGCAGGTCTTAAAGTCCTTCCTTATAGCAAAAAGATTGGAGCTTTCTAGGTCATGCCTGTTTATTACAAGGTCTATTGTTTTTATGCCACGTTTTTCGCATAGCAATATTTCATGCACTCTTATGCGGGTTTCAGAAATACCATATGGAAAATCTACTATGCCAGAAAAGTTGCAGTATTCACGAATGAAAGATTCGTCAATTCTAGGAACTATCCCAGAAGGCGTACATATTTGATCGACTCTTTTCTCGCTGCCCTCAAATATGCAAGCCAGTATATCTGGGTATTTTGGTTCATTGCAAAGTAGTTCTATACGCATTAGGTGCTTTTGTAGTATTCAACCGCTTTCTTTAATCTTCTTCTGGCGGTTTCACGGCTATAGCCGTTCGCTTCGCCAATTTCATTCATGGTCATTCGAGAAACATATTTTTGCTCAATTAGTTTAGCCATTTCTTTAGGCATATCTAGCAAAGCAATGTCAATGTCTACATCTTGACGCTGACGCACGGAGAACGGAATATTTGTATATTCCCTCCTCTGCTTTTTAAGATGATTCTTTATAGCAAATGTGAGTTGCTGATAAAGATAAGTAGTGAATTTAACCTTTCTTTCTGGATCGAACTTATTTAAACATTGCCACAAAGTGTGTAGCCTGATTGAAGACAGGTCGTCTTCGTCAACATATCTGCTATACTTCGAGCAAACTTTATCCATAATTCTTTTGTAATCAATATTCTTAACAGCTTCATCAATATTTTTGTTCATTTGAACTCCTAATTATAATACCACCAATTTTTTGACGTAAATCTTCAAACTTATTTAACTCATGTAGATACTGTTCATCGAGAGCATCAGACATAATATAATCAATTTCACCTACAGAGGAGACAAATATAGACCAATATCTCTTAGCGCTTACCTGACTCTTTATTGACTCTATTGCGTCACTAATTTCATTGGAGACAGCTTCAGGGCTACTTATATGAGTAGTATCGGTAAGTATGTTCTCAATATTTAATCTAACATCCGTAGGATTGAAAAGTTTTCCCACTCCTATAAAAAAAGTGTATCTTCCTAGTACCTTTATGGCTTCAACGCCTTCTGTTTCTTCTAAAATATCCTGAACAGTATGGGTTATATCAAAATTCGTGTAACCCAACCAGCAATTCCATCTGTCTGAAGGCTTCAGGAAAGAATCAACTGGAAACATACCGTAGGGCGTGTAAATCACTCTTGGTGCTGGATCAATAAATTTTATAGGCATTTCGCCATGAGATTCCTGTATCTCTTGAGCTAGCAAAAGCTCTTCAAGCATTTCTATCTCAGTATTCTTTTCGTAGATTTCCTCTACAACGGCGTTCCAGCTTTGCCAAGCTATTTTTTTGTTAACAGACATAGAATACCTCCTTTTGGTAGGTGTTACTACATATTATACACATTATTTTAAGTGTACCATCGAGGGAGGAACAACTAAATCTGAATCTTTATCATTCTTATATTTTAAGTATAACTCCATGAAAACGCTCAAGTCGTTGGTGTCTTGAGTTTGGCGTTTTAGTACATCTAGTATATTGCCCTCATATTCTCCATTATTTATTTTATAAAGCATGAAGGCAAAATTGGCTATATCCTCTAACTCTTGTCCCCATCCGCATTTAAAGAATATATCCTTTGACTCTTTGTCTGTCCAGCATATAAAGTACGCTGAATCAGAGAACAAATTTTCTGGTGGTGTGTCTTGAGATTGTATCAAGATAATAGTCTCCTAATTTTTCTTCTAGGTCGGAACCGAACAGTTTTGTCGGAGTGCCGAGCCTGTTAAATCCTGACGAGTACGGGAACTGGGTAAAGTATATAGCTTCGCAAGTCTTGTCATCTAATTTTCTAAAATCAACTAAGTTTATATCTAACCATTTGAAATGAAAGTTAAGATACTTAGAGCATAGCTTCTCTAGTGCCTCATCAATACTAGCTTCTGAGAGAAGGAAAGTATTAGGAAGGGAATCTTTGTGAAGAAGTACGCTATTTCTGTTTTTGTTGAAAGTATCGTACTTATTGTCAAACGCAACAGCCGCTAGAGTTAACTTAATCTTCATCTTCTTCTTTTGCTTCTTGTGACTTTAGGTACTGACTCTTAAGTTCCTGAACAAGGTTAAACACTTCTCTCGCGTTTTGGAAATCCTCCAGTGCGTTCCTGAACTCTTCGAAAACTTGTGGATGCTCTCCTACACCTACAGGTGAATTCATGTACACTCTCATGGTAAGGCCGGCTTCATCCATCTTTGCTTTGTAATGTGATTCGGCTGCTACAATAAAATCAATATTCATTCTATCTCCTAGTTAAAAAAGAATCCAGCACTTCTTGTGCTGGACTCAGAATCATGATTCTCTATATATATACCTACTCCGTTGGACGAAGAGAATCACCTACAATCCAAGCTACAGCAACTGCTACAATACTGGTCGCCGTCTCTGGTGGAATACCAACAACGTCTTGAAGTGCTACGGTAACAACAGTACCTACGGCAGTCCAAAAACGTCTCGATCTCACCATGCTCTTTAGCTTATCTACCATTTTCTTTCTCCTATTATAAAAAGATTCTTGGTCACTGCAAATATTCTAGCATGTACGCCATGCATTTGCAAATTTATTTTAGTCCACATACGAAATTTTTTGCAGAGTTTTCCCACGAAAACTCTCTGGATGTTTGTATACCATCTATATTCTGATGTGAAAAACCCTGTTGCTTCTGATCGTGTACAGACCTCATGTGGGAAATTATCTGGTCTATTGCGTCTGAATCAAGTGATGCCCACATGCCATTTCCCTTAAACCAGACCCCATCATTAGCTAACTCAAGAGAGTTTATATCTACTAGCATAGAGTTGGATGAGTTGCAAAACTCAGTGTGAGCTGAATAGTTAGTGGCTATTACTTGCTTCCCACAGGCCATCATCTCTAAAAGCTCTAAGTTCCAACCCTCAGCCCTAGCAGGAAATACCCCGCAATCAGTTTGCTTCATTATATTATACACATCCTGATGGGTCTTCTGTCTGGGTATAATTCTTATCTTATCTCCTAGTTTTGATTGCTTATAGAGATTAATCCATTCCCTTTGTTGTTGGTCGTTGTAAAACGGGTTCTCGCACATCATCCATAACTCTACATTATCAGAATGACTGAAGGCAGAATTAAAACATTCCACAAGAACGTCATGACCCTTTCTTATTTCCCACTTTCCGCAGTTAAAAAATATAGTTGCTGGCCTCTTAGACTCGTAGGGTTGAAACAGCTCTGTGTCAACACCCAAAGGAACAACGCTTGTTTCGATATTCATCGCGTTTTTAACAACCGATTCTGCCCAATGAGAGCAGACAAAAATTTTATCATTGTGGGACATGCTCCAGATTTCTTGCTGTGAAAATCTATCAAGCTCAAATATAGGAAATCCAACATGAAGACCCTTGCCGACATGATGATGGATGTCGTTCTGGTGCCATATCTTAACTGACGGAGCCCGTGAAGATGGCAACTGTAACATCATGCTCTTTAGAAAGTCTTGTTCTTCTGGGGGCTCAGGATTTCCAATGGGAAAGTAACTGACCTGCTCGCCTATACCGTAAAGATTTTTAATAATGTTATAGCTGGCTACTCCATAGCCTAGCGTGTTTATAGGTGCTGTTACGTTAATCATTTTTACCTCTTGATAACTCATAGTAATGGCGGACATTACCTAAGTCTACCTTTTTATCTTCAAAAATATCATTATCTAACACTCGGATAAAATCTTCGTGCATTTCATTATCTTGCATCCATATGGCGTGCCACTTATACTCATCCCTACTCCAAGTTCCCCAGTCTGTTAGGATCGCAAAATATATTCCGTCTACACCAAGTAAGGATTGTGCAAACTCTACGGCCTGCGGCATCTCGCTGTAGTTTTGTCGTTGAACAACAAAGTCGAGCCTAAGCCTATCAATTTCACCACATCTCCTGAGTTCGTCAACCATCTCTATGTTTTTCATCAGGATGTCCCACTTACCTCCAACCCTAACCTTGTTGTATGTCTCTTCGGTTGCGGCATCAATAGATATTAGAACAGTACTTATATTATCGTGACATAAGCTCATTCTTTCCCACATATTTTCAGTAAACATGACACCGTTTGTTTGCAGGTTGATAACTACGTTGGGATGTTTATTACCATCAAAACTTGTAAGAAAATCTCGAAAGACTTTTGAACCAAAAGGATCTCCCGATCCAGTTATGTTAAATATTAAGTCACTATCTAAGGGGAGGGTGTAGTCAAGTATTTTATTTTGTATTTGTAGACTGTTCTCGTATGCCTCTCCTTTGGTATTCAATATTGTGGAAACTCTACAACTTGGGCATCTCAAGTTGCAGGATAAATCCCACAAGAAGTTGACATACTTTATGGAGTCAATCTTCGTTTTTTTGTTTTTTATTATATCTAATAGATGTTGGTCTTCTATGTCTTCTATTCTCTGGAGTATCCCGTCGCCGCCTTTTGGTATAGATTGTATTCTGGGGCAAGTTTTTTTGTTACAGTAAGAAAAGCTCCCATCAAGGATGGACTTCCGTATGTCCTGTGCCGTGTCTGAGTTTAGGACATTTTCTGTTTTGTCGAATGTTATATTTCCTAAAGTCTGGTTCATCCAATATGCACAGCATGTCCTAACTTCCCCTCTGGTATTTACCTCTAGGTTAGTGAAGGGTTGTGAACAGAAAAATCCAGCTGTATCAAAATCAGGAATATCTGAATTGGTAACATCTTCATTTATGTTGTCAAGGTTGCTAGGTTTGTTCATCTGTCATCCCCATGAGCCTCAGCTTTTCTTTGTCTTTGCACTCTTGCCAAGAAGATCCGTTCCAGAAAACTACCAGCTTCGTATCGAGAACGACGAAATCTGTATAGTCTATGGAAATAACATCATCATTGTTTACATAGTATACGTTACCGTCAAAAAAAACATCTTTTTTATCAGAATTTTCCTGAATTATGTTTGCTTCCTTCAAGACCTCATCTCTTTGAGAAATATCACGGCCTTCTCTTAGGTCGTATAGGGGGCCAATGTTCATACATAAAGCATCTTGTTCTCTTTGCCCTTTAGACAATCTCATATGATCTGAAAATTTATTAATGTAATCGTCAAAGAAAGGGTCTTTTAGCACTGCTAAGAACTTTTGATGTAGGGGATGTGTTTTTTCCTGTATGGCCTTCTTTTCCCACTCTGTAAAATAATCCAAAAAACCTAAGTCTCTTATAAAGTCTGGCTCTATGATTTGGAGCTGAACTAAACCCGCGCCGTATTTCTCTGCAAGAAGAACAAAATCTTTAATCTCCATAAAGTTATTCTCTTGTACGACCATACTCATAGCAAAGCCATCTATTTGGTCGGATTGTTTTAGTTTTTGAACGAACTCCAAGTTTTCTAGTAGCTGACTCCACTTGCCACCTTTTCTGTTGACAACATACGTTTCTTCTGTCGCTGCGTCAATAGATATTGAAATAGAGTTTATGTTTTCCCTAGAGAACTCACTGAGTGTTTCCCAATATTTTTTAATAAGTAAGCCGTTGGTTAAGATGAGAATCTCACTTAGGTTTGGCGCGTTTTCTTTAGATAGTCGCTGGAGTAGCTTTCTAAATATCGGACTAGCAAAGGCATCTCCTGACCCTGTTACAGTTAAGTGTCTGGCGCTAGGCAGAGCTTCTGATATGATCTTGTCCTGAAGTTCAAGAATTTTATTTCGCTTTTCTCCGAAGACCATTATTAAATCTCTTCTGCATGACGGGCAAGCCAAGTTGCACGATCTGTCGTATTCGCAGCTGATTACTCTTGGGCCATGTTCTAGTTTTGTTTTCTCATTCTTTATGTCGTCATGGACTAAGGGGTTGATGTCTTCAATTTGATGCAGGGTCAAAACGGAATCTGTCTTGGACTGTAGAAATGGACATGAGAGACTGTTGCAGTATTCAAAAGACCCATCTAATATTGAGCGCCTGAAGTCCTGAGCTTTTTCGCCGTTCCATACTTCATCTACGGACTGTTCATAAAGATTTCCTATGCGATAACCATCAATCCAAGGCGGGCAGCACGGAGAAACATCTCCATTGTCGAGGACGGCAAACCACTCAAAGGGTCTAGTGCAATAATATTTTTTATCTTCCACTTGTTACTTCTCCCAGCTTAGCTACTACATCATTGGCGAAGTATCCACCGTTTAACCAAGACTTATCCATGTTTTTGAAGTACTCATGTGCGCTAATGATAAGTTCTCTGTCATGCAGTATGTCAGATGCGTGATCTAAGTTATCAAAGTATAGCGGGTAATCTTCTCCACAATATTCCACAACCGCAGGATGTTTGTTTACAAGCAGCGGTGTGTTTCTAGCTATACACTCAATGATAGCGTTATTTGCTGAGCTATCGTAAAGGTCTAAGAATACAATTCCAGATGTCAGTATGTCGTCATATTCTTCATGAGGAAGCCAGTCTAATATTTCTACACCGGCCCACTTATGTCGGTCATCGAAAAATCTTGTATCAGTTTTATTGTATACGTTAAGCATCTGTAGAGAATATTCATTCTCACTTGGTAGCCATTTTTTTGAGTAAGGGTAGGGTGACTTTAAGGAACATATTGATTCTGGTCTCCTAAGCCAGTAGCCAACCTGCAATATTTTTGGTCTTTCAGACTTAATAAATCTTATAGGCTCCCATTTCTTACAGTTTGTTTGCGTTGGATGTTTAACGGATATTACTGGAGTGTCACAGACACCTCTTACCCAGTTAGCCAAGTAATCTGATAGGCATATTATAGCCTTGCAGAACCTCAAGGAATACTGAAAAACGTCTCTATCAAACATTGCTTTTGGTGAATTATAAACATCATACCAATCTGGTGGATTAGGTGGATTGTGGATTACACCAACCCACGGAAATGTATAAGGTATACCATCAAAACCTTCATATATATATTTTCTTATATGCCAGCTGAAGTTATGCTCTAGAAAGCCATCAAAAAATATACCTGATTTTGAGTGGTAAGGCTTTAGGGAATTTATGCAATATCCCCATCCACTCCTATGTTTTTCAAATCCATAACATTTTGATAAATCCAGAGAGATCATAATACTTTCACGCCCGAAAGACCCTCAAACAAACCAGCTTGATAAGAACATCTAACCATAGCCAGCTTCTCAGCGTATTCTTTCTTTTCTCCCTCTGGTATTGTTTGGTCAAATGTTAGATTACCAAGAACTCTATGGTCTAAACATTCTGGACTTTCAACAAACTGCTTCCAAAATCTTTCAAAGTGAGGCTTTTCAGTCTCCTTTATTGTGGACGCAGCGGTAAATCCAAGTTCATAAAAGTATTTGCATATGTTAGACGTAGAAATGTCATTTGCAGAAAATATGTTTATGGTTGATAACATATTAGAGTAAAGTACCGAACCTTTTTTTGAAAGTGAAAGAATAAACTTTCTGTTGTCTAAAATCTCGCCCTTTGGTGTTTGTGTAAAAGCGTATCCCCCAAGACTGTTGTATAGCCTAGAATTCATTGATATGTTGTAGGCGGGCGGGAGATTGTGAGGCTCGGAAGCTAAGTCATATAGCAAAGTATTTTCTAAAGAATGTAACTTATATGAGTTAAAAGAGGATGCCAACTTACCAGCGAAAAAATCTTTGTTGAAGGAGGAGAAGAGTGTTCCAATGTAACCACACATAATCGCTGACTCTGGGTATATGTTATTTATAGAAACCAAAGAAAGTAGATAGTTGTTGTGCACCAGACAGTTCTGCTTGAATATCGAAGTAATCCTAGAGTCGCTCTTTGTCGGTAGCTCATTAGAATTCACTAACTGAATGTCGCAGTCTAGGCCGATAGTTTTTACCTGCCTCTCTAGTCCGGTTAGAACTGGAGAATATCCTTCGTGTTGCGGGAATTGCTCAACACTTGTCGAGTCTTTAATTACAAAAACCTGAATGTCTTTCATATACACCTCAAAAAAAACTTACTCAATATTCTAGACATGACGAAAACAAAAAACACACGATTTAGCTGGCTCCAGCCCTATACCATGATCGGACTTGTTTGTGCGAGACAAAATAAAAAGGTAGTATAATTACTAAGTGGAGGTGGCGGGAATTGAACCCGCGTGCCACATAATATTATTATTAACTTCTACATGTTTAGTATAATTGTTATCGCCCACTATACTAGGCTATCCGAATTATCGGAGTCAAACAAATTATTGTTATCATATATATTTAGTTCAAGTATATAAACTCTAGCGGAGTTATCTGCGTCATCACTATTTGGTTTACAGGGCTGTGATACCCCTGCCGCATTAAGCGGCTAGTGCGAAATTCTCTTCTACACTTAAAAAAATGAGAACGATTTTTTAAGTAGCCATTCGTTCAACTACTACATGCGATCAATAACTTTATTACTGGTCGATTCCAATTCACCCCCTAATTTTCATATCTGGAAATATCTCATATTTCAAATCTTCATATAACACAGATGCTATAACCATAGAAGCATCATTGTCTGAAGGGTAGTGTACGCCCTGTAGAATTCTAGCTCTACCAGCCAAGTTTATAAGCTCGTAAAACTCTGATGTGTGTTCTGGATAAAGAGTTGCAAGCATCGAGCCTCCAAAGGCCGCATATGCCGTGTGTCCAGATGGATAGGCTGGCGTATGATGTGTTTCAGTTTCGGTAATTTTAATATCTATTCCATACTTCTCGGCTAACTGAAAAGGTCTGGCTCTCCTGAACTTATATTTTAAGTTTGTTATTACTGGGTCAACCTGACTAAAGAAAAACTCATCAAACTTCTCCTTCGGAAACTGTTTTCCAATTCTCTTTAGCAACGGCATAAACACGTTGTTGGGATCATCGTCCACAGCCATAACTAAGTCGTACTCTTCTTGAGAAAGCTCCTTAGTCATCTCAGAAATAAGTTCAAGTTCTCTGCGTGTTATATCTGAACTGTTCTTAGGTGGTTCAGGCAATACATTTTCCCAGTCCACAGTGAGCAGGTTGGGATTCTTCTGTAGTACTTTAGAGTTCTTATCACTGGGAGGTTTATCGTAGGTTATAGAATCTATCTCAGCGCTCATGGCCTGATTGATACCTTTTATGATGTTATCTTTCGAGGTCATATTGATACTCCTGTAACAGTTCGCTTGATGATACCTCTCCACAGTCACAGCACTCAAAGACATATAGTCTACCGCCCGAGGTTTCAATTATATCTGCAAGTCTGCACGCTTCTGAATCTACCTCTTGATCGCATGCCTTACAATAGAAACTAAACATATACTTTCTCCCAGTCAAAAAATCGCCATCTATTTTGATGCTTCGCATCTTCGTCTTCATTTATGTGATTCAAATATTCTAAGACTTCACTCCAGTTTGAAAATACCATCTCGTGTGGTATGACACCAAACATCCAACTAGGAAGTCTATTCTTTCCTTGTTTGCACATTACGACGACTGGCTTCTTTTGACTGATCGCCACAGCCGCTTCGTGATATGATCCGCAAAGGTGAGCATCTACGTCGATGCTCATTACTATAAAATGAGCTATGTCAACCATACGCAAATCAATCGCGCAGATAGGTTTCATATACTCAGTGACTTTATCATACTCACCAGATCGCTTTAGTTTCTCAAGTAAATCTCTAGTCTCTTGATTCTCTAAACCATAGTCGCTTGGTTTGTCGCATGGATTGAGTACACCAACACCCATGTCCTTTAGCTTTGGTGTAAGAACATTTCTCCATAATACGCCACCATCTTTGACACGATCCATAGCTCCACAAAGGTAGCAGAGCGAGTTTTTAAGTCTATTCATAGCATAACCTCTTATACACAAATCAACAGTTTTTGACAATATCTTGTATTAAATCTTCCAGAGATGCGTAATCGTTCTGAGAACACAGTTGATTAGCAACCTTTCTTACGTCACTAGCCTTGTATCCGGCACTCTTGAGAGCATCTACAGCATCGCCAATGAATGGGCTGCCTGTGGATTCAGGGGTGACTGGATCGGTGAATATGTGCTTAGTAACCCAGTCTCTAGCTGCTTTGTCTCCCTGCATCGCTTTTTCCATAGTGGCATCAGCTATAATCTGCCATTGCTCTTCTTTTGTTAGTTTAGGGGTAGTTTTATCCTCAGCAAACTGCATGGTCACAGTCGTATATGTTTCAGTTTCGATCTCAGGCACGCTAGGGACAGACGTAGCCAACACCTGCTGTGGAGCAAATAGAGTTTTTAGTATGCTTACTATGATAGCTAAAAACGTGGGGAGAAGTAGCATGAATAGGAAAAGCCCAGTTAGCTCACCACTCTTGCCTGTATTTTCAAAGGCTATCAATACCAAATCAGCCATCTTTCTGTTGCCTCAAAAATTGTGTTGCGGTCATAGAATCACCAGTGACCTTCTGTAGTAACACCCAGTCTCTTAGTTCAGTCGTAGGCTCCCAACCGAGAAGCTCTCTTGCATTGCTGATGTCTGCTAAAGTAACCCTAGCCTCACCAAGTCTCTCGGGAAGATACTTAAAATTATATCCAATCATCTGCGCTAACTCAAGCACACTAGTATTATTACCAACCCCAATATTAATCGTCTGACCAAACAATTCTTCCTTATTAGAATTAGCGGCCAAGATGTTTGCTTGCACTACATCCTTTACATGCGTGAAGTCTCGCCTTTGATGCCCATCTCCAACAATAGTTAGAGGCTCACCATCTTCAAACTGACGAAGGAAGATTCCAACAACGGGAGCATACTGACCTTTAATTGGCTGACGCTCACCATATACATTAAAGTATCTGAATACGACAGTCTTCAAACCAAACAGTTTAGTATACATTTTACATAGCTCTTCACCCGCAACCTTAGTAACTGAATAAGGATTAAGGCAATCGTTTGGCATGTCCTCAGTTAGAGGAGGAGTGTTGGCTAAACCGTAGGCAGACGATGTAGATGAGTATATAACACGATCCACACCGTTCTCCCTAGCGGCTTGAAGTACGTTACAGGTTCCCAAAACATTGGTAGCTGATGCCTTGCAGGGATTCTTAATGGCTGGCTGAATACGAGCTTCAGCCGCCAAGTGGAAGACGCAGTTGACCCCCTTAAAAAGAGGTTCAATTTTATCGTAGTCGCATATATCTAGGACAGCCTTTTGAGCCTTTGAGTTCCAATAAAATTCTTCATTGGATGTCGCTGACTCATTATCCAACGAGATAACCTCGTTACCATCCTCAATCAGCCTATCAACAATATGACTACCGATAAAACCTGCGCCACCTGTAACTATGTACTTCATATATTAAACTCCTACATTCTCCCCTTTAAGGACTGTTGATAAACGCTCAAGTCGAACACGAATGTCTTCTTTCCAAGCGTCATTATACTTTACCACACTAACATTATCAACAGTAGAACCCAAAACTTCAACAGATTTATCAAAAACATCCTCAAAGATTGCGACCACCTCATAACGGCAGGCTCGTAGCTTTTGGAATCTAGCATCACTCGGTACGCTGACAACATCAGCAGGATTCACCTTACAGATAACGATCTGGTTTCCACCGTCACTATCATTGTCCTCGTGGCTATCCAAGTTGATACCACCATAGCTGGTAACATAGTCGATAGCTCCAACATGAAGACCGGCACCACAGTGTCGATTGCGATTACTATCAACCTTAGAGCGATCAACCTCAACCACTTCGCCAACACTATTGTCAATCGAACCACTGTAAATATCTTTGAAGTCTGGACGCACAGCCTTGTAAGCCAAGAAGTAACCATCTTGTGTAATCGGCAGATTCTTATTCTGCATGAAGTCAAACAATTCTAGGATAGATTTGTCTGATGGATTATCATTTAGATTGCACATGAAGTTCAGCATGGAATCAAAGTCAAAGCCTTCCTTCTTCATATCTAAGATACGATCAGTAAATAGTTCTGGCATTGGAATCCCGTTCCAGTTCAGTGTTCCATTCTTGACATGCACATAGCCATCACAGAAATGTTCTACTGAAGATGCAACATCGTATGCCGCTTCAAAGTGTTCTACATTACCACTCTTCAAATGACGAACGAGAGTATTGTAATTATGATGGTTCTTGTCAAAAGTATATGCCTCACCACCAACAAAAGCATTTACTACACCTGAATCACTAATGATATATTTCATATCACACCTCCATACTATCAATATAATTTGCAATAACTTGTAACTGTTCGTCCGACATCCAGCCTGTAGCAAACTGTAACATCGGATACTTCTCTACTATACTATCATATAATTCGTCAGTATCAAGTGGCTGACTTGAATTTTCTTCCAGATTATCTGCAAAATCTTTCCATACTTTTAGACGTTGAGCTACTTCTTTCAAATCTGACAGCACACCCTTATCAACACTGTAATCTGGATGGAACAACTTAGAAAACTCGTAGAAATCTCCACGACTATTTAGGAGTGGATGTAACTCTTGCAGTGTAGCTACACGCCCTATATGTTCGTTGCCGATAGACCACTTTCCAGTGGATGAATTGTGGAACAACGTAAGATCGTTAGTCATAATGACAAGCTGACGCTTGATCTGGTTTTGGATATATTCTAGTCCATCCTGCCAGTTATCCCGTTCTTCGAGCTTCATGGTCTTAGCTTTGGATGGAGTTACAAAGAATAACTTTTCACTTAGGTGACTTGTATCAACACCAAGCGAATCCAAAACAGTGAGAGCCGATTTGATATAACGAGTACCGACATTGTAACCCTTGATCTCCATGTCACCTCTGCTCTGGATAATATAGTAAGCATCTTCTTCTTTAACACCTACGTTATAAGTGGCTCCACGCCATTCATTGTAGCCTTCACCTTTAGACTTGTATAAGCCATCGAGACCAGCAACGTATGATGAACTAGATGTAGTCTTAGATACTTGCTTTGGAGGAGCAGGCAGAGTAGTCACGTTGGTGATGTCCGTTGGTTCACAACCAAGACATTTAGTAACCTGCTCTAATTTGTCATTAGGAATAAGATATACAATACCCTCTCCTTCTTCTCTCAGTAAGTGCCTTATACGAGCAACACTACCTGACTTCTTGTCCTGATGGAAGACGTAACCTTTGCCAGCACGGATGTGGTATACGTCTTCCCTTGAACAAGTCTCACGCCATCTTGACTTGTCATAACGTACAATCATCAGTCTTTCATCATCATCTGTCTTCAGCTTTATGAATTCTGAACCATCTTCAAAAACCTTCTGGCCGTTGAACTCTATCTCAAACAGAACATCGTCTGCCAAGTCGCCAATCTTACCAACAGCATCAAAGATTTCCATAGCTTTGCATCTTGCGCTCCAAAGATTATCACAGTCAAGTATGTCCTCTTTGGCTTTTTCTCCAATACTTTCTATAATACGATTGATGGCACAGGTAATATTATACTTAGTTCTGCCAGTGTAGGAGATGGACTCACGAGAAGGAGTGATGTCAATGTCACCAATATCCATGTACAAGCGGAGATTGCTAAGCTGACGGAGCGCACGCCAGATGTCGTCTGTCTCTTCGTTCTGAAACTGCATCTCGTCAATAGGGTATGAAATTTGACCCATGATAACATGGTTGCCAACACGACTTTTAAGAACAGACCAGTTCTCACCACTAATCTTAACCTCTTCAGATTTATATTCAAGCTCGGCATTGATCTCTGGACGAACAGCGAAGTGCTGGAAGACCAACTTGGCTTCATTCTCGAATTCCCAAATATCAGTAGACTCTACGTTCATGCTGATCTGCATACCATTAGGCTCATCAGTAGGCTCTTCATGTAGCAATGCAAACTCAGGAGAACCGCCTTCATTCATGTAAGAATTGAAAACGTAGCGAGTGCCGTTAAAGAAAGACTCAACCATGAAGGAGTCAGTATAAGCAAAGGGAGACTTACTGCCAAGACCTAAGCAACCAACAGCATCATTAGAATCAGTCTTGTTGCTACCGAAGTAAGTAGTATATAGATTAAAGCAGTCATCGTAACTAAGACCTGTGCCAAAGTCACGCACGACAAATACCGGCTCTAGCTTTGTTGGAAGCTGAACTCGGAAAGGGGAATCAGGACAGCCTGCCGAGACATGAGCATCATACGCATTGGTAGATAGCTCACGAATAACTGCTTTGATCTTGTTCGAGTAAAGACCATCCGATAAGATAGAGAACGCTTTTGCTGTAGCCTCGATCTTGTAGCTAGTTGACTCAAAGTCGGATGATCGCTGAATAGTGTTTTGATTAGTTTGTAATTTCATAATTTGAAACCCCTATAAACGTGTTATTAACCTGATACGTGTCTTATTATACTATACTAATCGTCGCTTGCAAGATTATTCTTGAATGATTTCTGAATTTTCTTTTGGTTTTCTGACAGTAGTTCTGAGCATCTTATTTCTTTCCTTCTCAAATTCTCTGTCAATAATCCATCGTTCTCGCTTTTCTTTGTCAGCGAAAAACTTTGCCTTCTTGCGGCGAGCCAGTTTTGCTTTGACTCTCTCTTGACGCTTCTTGGCCTTGCGTTGTTTTTGTTTAGCTTTCATAGTTTCTAGACAACCTCTTCTTGAGTTTGGTTCTTTCTTTGATTAATTTACCCTGCTTTTTCAAAAGCTCTTTGGTGTCTTTAGTAGTTATACTAGACTCAATCTTCACTTCCAGTTCTTGTAGTGAGTTATTGATTGTTTCTAATCTATTATATATTCTGTCTTGATTCATAATTAAAAGTCTGA
>MDTE01137870.1_pt1 | contig 17033 bp, 17 predicted proteins | sample 811231 | NCBI WGS metagenome assembly MDTE01 (sample SAMN05326651, study PRJNA326480) | marine metagenome | isolation source: seawater | place: Indian Ocean: Red Sea | collected 2010
AAAATCCAAATTCTCCAGACATTTTTTTCCATCTAAAAAATGCATCTTCTTTATTAGAAGGTTTTCCATAAGCTTTCCCTTTAAATTCAAAGATAGAATCACAACCAAGAATTTCCAACGCTTCAAAATCTAATTTTTTTGATAATGATAATTTTTGGAAATTTTTGGCTACAGAATTAGCCTTTTGGAAGGATAATTCTAAAGCCAAATTATTTATATTTTTTTCTTCTATTAAAGATTCATCAAAATTACTTGATAATTGATGAAATTCAATTTTGCAATTCTCCAGTAGTTTCTTTCTAGATTGAGAGGCAGAGGCTAGAATTAACACAAATTTTTTATCGAATTATAGTCAATACATTGATTAATTAATTTCAAAATTAATATTAATTACTAATGGAATTTTCAGAAAAGTTGAAACCTATTAAAAAACCATTAATGATTTTAGGTACTTCTAGTGGTGCAGGTAAATCATTAACAGTTACTGCTATTTGCAGAATTCTTAAAAATCTAGGAGATGATCCAATCCCTTTTAAAGGGCAAAACATGAGTAATAACGCTTGGGTGGATTGTAATGGAGGAGAGATGGCTTATTCACAAGCCCTTCAAGCCTTTGCTGCTGGGGTTATACCTTCTTCTGAGATGAATCCAATTTTGTTGAAACCTCAAGGAAATTCAATAAGCGAGGTGATTCACCGTGGCAAAAGTATGGGAATAACAACAGCAAAAAATTACTACCAGGATTGGTTCATCCCAGGATGGAGCGCGATAAAGAAAAGTTTAAATTTAATTTACGAACAGAATCCTAACTCTAGACTTGTTATCGAAGGAGCGGGTAGTCCAGTAGAGATGAATTTAATTCATCGAGACCTTACTAATTTAAAAGTTGCAAAGTATTTAGAGGCAAATTGTATTCTGGTAGCAGATATTGAGAGGGGAGGAGTTTTTGCTCAAATAATAGGTACCCTCGAATTAATGAAACCAGAGGAAAAAAAACTTGTTAAGGGGATAATAATAAATAGATTTAGAGGCGACCTTTCACTGTTTGAAGAAGGCAAAAAATGGATTGAAAGTAAAACTAAAATTCCTATTTTGGGAATAATTCCATGGTTGAATGATAAATTTCCGCCAGAGGATTCTCTAGATTTGATAGAGAGAAAATCAAATATATCTAATGCTGAAATGAAGGTTGGGATTATAAAATTGCCCTCCATTAGCAACTTCTCGGATTTCGATCCGTTAGAAAATGAAGGATCAATATTAATTGAATGGATAAAAGAATCCCAAAAATTGAATAAATTTGATTTTCTTATTATTCCTGGAAGTAAACAGACTTTGAAAGATAAACTTTTTCTAGACGAAACTGGTTTATCAAAAGATATAAGAAACTATTCTGAAACAAACGGCAATATTTTTGGTATTTGCGGTGGACTACAAATGTTAGGTACCACTTTAGAAGACCCATTTTTAAAAGAAGGAGCCCAAAATAATTTAGATAAAAGAATAGAAGGAATAGGATTACTACCGCTGAAAACTACCTTCCTTAAAAAAAAGATAACACGGCAAATTTATTCAAAATCATTATGGCCTTGCTTGTCTGAAATTAATGGATTTGAGATTCATAATGGCGAAACTAAAATAGATAGAAGTAAAAATGCATTAAAAATTAATCCGATATTTAAAGATTTAGATCTTGGTTGGTATCAAGAAAATAGTAATGGAGGCACCATTGCAGGGACCTATATTCATGGAGTTTTTGAAAATGATAAATGGAGAGATCAATATATCAATTTAATTAGGAAAAACAAAAAACTACCTATAATAAATTGTAAAATTAGTTCTTACAAAATGAAGAGAGAAAGAATAATAAAAAATCTTGCAACAGAATTTGAAAAGCATTTAAATATTACTTCCTTACTAAATTGAAAAAAACAAATATAAAAATTTCATGGCCTAATAATGAAATCACATATGTTAGTGAGGGTGATGATTGGTTCTTAATGGCAGAAAAAGCAGGTATAAAAATTCCTACTGGGTGTTTAACTGGTAGTTGTGGAGCATGTGAAATCGATGTTAATGGAGAGACTATAAGACCATGCATAAGTAACATAAGCTCTAAGAAAGAATATTCTTTAAGAGTTACTTTCGCTTCTGATCCTTTCTGGGAGTAATAGTTTCAATCTTTAGTATAAAAAATTCAATCTCAAGCCAATTTTATACTCATCATTTTCAAACAATTGTCCAATATCGTGAGTCCCTGGTGCGTTTGAGTAATACAAATCAATTGATTTTCTTGGGGTGTAAAAATATCTCAGCACTAAAGAGGAATTAATATCTCTTTTGTGTTTATTTCTAAATGAGGTATTTAATTCGGGAATAAGATATAAATTATCAAAAACTCTTATGTTGGTTGAAATCCCAATTCCTCCGAAGCTTTCAACTCCGCTTACAAAATATTTTGGGCTTATATTTAAATGAACACTATCGTTAATTCTAAATGTGTTTAAAAGCTCATTGAACATATACCCTTGATGATTATCTCCTTCATTTCTTCCTACTGAAGTCCTTAATGACATCCAAAACGAATCAAATTTCTGAGGACTTAAAATTAGTAATTTTCCGCCCAATCTATAATAATAATTCTGTTTATTTAAGTAGGTTCCTCGCAATTTTGAATGATTTTCTCCTGCCAAATTAACATCCTTAAATACACCACTTTTAAGTTGTATTTGAAATATATTTGACAATGAATATCCATAAAATCCAAATATATTTCCTGATTGATCAAAATCCAGAGCTACTTGACTTTTTCCTCTTTCTGGGATCAAAGCATTCCCAACGGTTAAGCCACTAAAAAGCATAGACTCATCATTACTCTTAGTTGGAAATAATTTAGTATCTGCCTTAAAGGGTCTATATATACCGCCCACATAATAAAGAGGTTTGTTATCTGAGGGTAAGGTTAACAAACCAGTTGATGGGGTATTACCGTATCCATTTGTAATTTTTCCTTCAAGTCCAATAATTGGGCTGGCATCCCAAAAGAAACCATAACTATAAATAGGTTTTTTGTGAAATCTTAAATTATTATCAAAACTATTATTACCTGGTCCAAATAAATAGGAATATGATCCAACCAGTTGAAAATTATCTGAAACACTAAAGTTAATGCCGGTTGCTAAGAAATAATTATTTCCATAAAAATTTTTTCCAATATTTTTATCTCCTAATTTCCCAGGAAGAAAAGTTGCACCTGGCACTATGGTTAGGTCAATTTTATTATTTAATGATTTCGAAAATGGTATGGAGAGAGAATAAATAATCGTTTCATACTTATCGCTACTTGGAGAATTATCAACTTCATTAAAAATGCTTTTAATATTGCCTGTTCCGCTGTGCACTTTCCAATACTCAATAGAACTTGCTATTGAAATAGAATCCTGCTGATTATCGCTTTCAAAGATCTTTTTCCTATATGAAAAAGCGACGCTTGCCCAATTATTTGGGGTTTTTACTCCTTTGATGTAGTTATAAAGAGGGTCATCACTCTCTGCTAAATAAAGAGAAAATAAAGAATTATCACTTATACCGTAATCAAACCTAATGCCAATATTTTGATTTCCACTACCACCTGAATCTCCGCCATCAAAAGAAGATTTCCAGTAGACAGAAGCATCGAAAGTCTTGGAATCTAGATAATTATTTAAGGGAAGATAGGGTTGAATTTCTATAGGTTTTTGATTTTTTTTTGTTTTATTAACTAAAATATTTTCTATTGTTAAAATGCCTTCTCTTTTTTTATTGGTATTTATCTCTGAGTCAATTTTTTCAAAGAAATCTTTATCTTCATCATACGATTTCCATATTACGTTGACATCTTTATTATTATCTAGCTTCTCCCATTTTACCGAATTTGCATTATTAAAAATTTTTTCTTTCTCTTCTGAAAAAAGGCTTAAAACGTAAATTAATTGGCTAATTATTAATAACTTAAAAAGCAATCTCATGTGAGAGGCAAACCCTTAATTTTTTTCAACCTAACCAATAATACACTCTTAAGAAAGCAGATTAATAGTCTGAATTAACTTTTCAAATTATTATCGCAAGATTAAATTCAAAATAATTGAATATTCAAATTTAAAAATCACGATTTATTAAATATTTCAAAAAAAGTAATTGTCTTGTTTGCTTTTTAACTTTTATTAAGTAAGTACTATTGATTTATTTCCTCAAAAACCTAGCAAAGTAAACTATTAATATTTTGCAGTCCATTAAATAAACTATAATTTCATTATTACTTAACTCATATTTATGTGCGGGTTTGTAGGATTTATATCGCCAAAAAAATTAATACATAGCTCTATTTTGATTAAAATGAATGAAAGAATTATTCATAGGGGGAGAGATGACTTTGGATATACAGGTATAAATTATGAAAAAAAATCAGATTTTTTATCGCAAGAAGAAATATTAAAAGGTACTGAATTTTCTGCAGGTATTGGTTTCAGAAGATTATCAATTAGAGATTTAAGTAAAAAAGGACATCAGCCGATGTTTTCTTTTGATAAAAATATTTGTTTAGTGTTTAACGGTGAAATTTATAATACAGAATTTTTGAGAAAGATTGCTGAATCAAAAGGATACTCTTTTTCAAGTAATTCTGATACAGAAATTATTTTAGCAATTTATCTTTTAATGGGTCTAGATTATTTACTATCCTATTTAGATGGAATGTATGCAATTTGTATTGTTGATTTAATTAAAGAAAAGTTTATCTTCATAAGAGATCATGTAGGTATAAAGCCATTATATTTTTATTTAAATAATAATTTTTTATTATTTTCCTCTGAAACTAAAAGTTTTAATGAATTTCCCGGTTACCTGTTTGAAATAGAGCGAAATAACTTAGATGAATTTTTATTATTTAGAAATGATACTTTAGAAGGTAGTACTCTTCAAAAGAATATATTCCTTTTACCTCCAGGAAATTATGTTGAATTACCTATTACAAATCGAGATCAGAGCTTGATTTTAGAACCAAAAATTTATTATGAATTACCCAAATGGGAATACCATAAGAAAGCCAATTATAAAGATATTTCCGATAATATTTCCATTTCCGTTCGTAATCAAATGCTCGCAGATGTTCCTGTTGGTTGTCAATTATCAGGAGGAACTGATTCTTCATTAATTTCACACATAGCTTCAAAAATTAATGATGACTTAAAAACTTTTTCAATAATTTTCAAGGAAAATGATTTTAGTGAAGAAAAATATATTGATTATGTTTCAAATAGAATAAAGTCAAAGCAATATAAAAACTTAATACTTTCAGATGATTTTCTTGAATTAATTGAAAGGGTAACATACCACTTAGATCATCCTATATGTCACCCTAGCAGTATCGGAGTATGGACTTTAGCAGAAAACGCCTCACAATATTTAAAAGTTTTATTATCTGGGGAGGGTGCTGATGAAGTGTTCGGAGGCTACGGGAGATTTTTCTTTTCACATTTCGGTGGTCCTCAATTTAATAGGTTTTTAAGATATTTAGCGAGAAAAACCCAAAATCAGAAGCTAAAGCTATTTGGAGTATATCCTGATCCATATATCAACTATGTGTCTAATACTTTCCAAACTAATCCTTTTTTTATAAAAGAAGTAATGCCAGATTTTTCATTTGAGAGCGCAATCTCAAGAAGGTTGAATATCTTAAAATCCTGTGGTGATAATTTCAGAGATTCAATTTTTGATTATGAAATAAAAACTTATTTACCAGCTTTACTAATTAGGCAAGATAAAATGTCAATGGCACATAGTATTGAAAATAGGGTACCTTTTTTGGGAAGAGAATTTATAAACAAAATAAGAAGTTCAACCCATTATAAATATATGAACAAAACTTTCTTTCACTTTAAACGTCAGCAAATAGTTACTAGAAGTACAAAGGCCCCTTTGAAAAAATATTGTTCAGAGATATTTGGTGATAAATTCACCTACAGACCAAAATTCGGTTTTGGGTTCCCACTTGAATCAATATTATCTACTACAAAGGCTAATGAAATGTTTCATGATTTAGTTTTACCCGCATTATCTAGCTATTCAATATTCGATTCAAATAATCTTAAACGACAATGGAATTCTTCATTAACCAACAAAGAAGATCTTTTTTCAATCTTTTCCTTAGGGATATGGCTAAATAATCAGTAAGTTAGATATTAGTTCTCATAATATCTTCATCTTGAGTTGGTTTAGTAAATCATAAGCAAGGAGATATTATTGAAGGAAATGTTTAACAAAGAGTTTATATCTTAATTTTAAACACTTAGATTATCGCTTATTTTTGAATTTACATTATAAATTTTTAATATCATCGAGACTAATCATCCCTCCGATTCTTAGATTTAGTTCTTCAGGTTTGAATGTTGCAGATCCACCCTCAGGATAAAAAGTTACTTCTCCAAATCTAATTTTGACGTCACCATCTTTTTGGATATTAAACAAGTCAATTCGACAAAAGGGAAATGATTTACTTAATTTCTTAGATATTTCTATCATTTTTATTAGGCCCTTTGGTTTTTTGATTTTCTTTACCGAATTTGGATAACCGAATTCCCATCCAAGAAAAATCCAGTTCAGATCATAAAAGTCTCGTTTATGATTTTTGAACCTTGATGTGTCAACTTGAATAAATTTTGGATTCCCGTTGAAGCAAAAAAACTTATAGTCAATGATCTCATCTTTTTCTAATGCAAAAATCTCTTCTGCAAAGACACATCGATTAATATCTTTATATGCCCATTCTCTTCCTGATTTGTAATGATTTTTTTTTAAAGCTTTTTTGAAGTGTAAAATCGCCTTTTTAAGAGTTTGAATATCATTATTTTCCACAAAAAAAATATCTCCACTACTGTGATTTGTTTTTAGTACAAATTTCTGTGGAAGCCCTTCAAAAGAAATACTTTCTGCTGTTGTCCACTTCCTAAGGGTTGGAGTGATGATCGATTCGTCAATAATACTTTGGACAATTTTCTTTGATTTCAACTTGTCTGCCATAAAGGTATAAATAGGTCTTCTATCAAAAAGAGATAAGTATCTAATCTTTTCATTGAAAGACTGTGGTTTTTGCAAGTTTGGACTATTAGAATCCCATCTTTTAAGAGATAGATATGAGTAATAGCGATCACTTAAAAATTCTCTTGATAATTTCCAGAGAATCTTTTCGAAAAAATTAAAATTATCTTTTCTATACATTTGACCGCTCAAATTTTTTAATCGAACTTTTAATCACAAGACTATGTTATACAAAAAGTATCTATGGAACTATTTTTTGTAAGATTTTATCCTTGAGACTATTGGTTATTTCTTACAAAAATTGGGAATACTAATTTAAAAACTTTTAGGAATTTATTTTGAAATGGACTCCATTTTTAACTAAATATTTCTTTACTAAAGTAAATGTAGGTATTCAATTCTTTTAAATAATTTTATTAAATTTTCTCTCGAAGAATTAATGTAATATGATATGGCAACTGTTATAGAGTTCATATTTTTATGATTTAACTTCCAAATTCAAATTTATCAATGTTGAAACTATTTAAATCATTTGCTCCAGAGGTAGAGACTTTAGATCTTTTTAAAAGGGTCATTAATTCCGGCTATATGGCTGAAGGACCCATGGTTAAAGATTTTGAGGGTAAATTAGCAAAATTTTATGGAGTAGATGAAATCATGTGTACAAACTCTTGTACATCAGCTATAACCATTGCATTAAGATGCATTGGAATTAAAACTAATGATGAAGTCATCACAACCCCTCTTACATGCATCGCAACCAATATTCCAATCGTTCAACTTGGAGGGAAAATAAGATGGGCTGATGTTAATAAAAGTAACGGGATGATCAATAGTGAATCAGTGGAGAAACTTATAAATAGTAATACAAAAGCAATTATCGTTTTACATAAAGAAGGAGATTACTGTGACTTAAAGAGAATTAGAGAATTAGCTAATGAAAAAAATATACCTATAATCGAGGATTGTGCTCATGTGTGGAGAACAGAAAATAAAGGTATTAGAGTACCTTTTGGATCTGATTTTGCATGTTTTAGCTTTCAAGCTATAAAGCACATTAATACTGGGGATGGAGGAGCTCTGTATTGCAAACCTAAATTTAGAGAAATTGCAAAAAAATTGAAATGGTTTGGAGTTGATAGGAGTAAAAGATCATCTGCTGTTTGGTTAGAAGATATTAAAATTGATGGATATAAAATGAATATGAATGATATAACCGCTGCAATGGGTCTTGCACAATTAAAAGTAGTAGAACCACTTCTAGAAAAAAATTATTCAAACGGTAGGCTTTATGATTTAATTTTTAAAAACAATAGGGAAGATATAATTACATCAACAGATAGAGATATTAATAGAAGTAGTTATTGGGCTTATCCAATAAAAGTAAATAACAGAGCAGAACTTATTAAGTATTTATCAGAAAATAATATAGAAGCTAGGCAGATTCATCCAAGAAACGATAAATTAACTTTATTCAGGAATTATAGAGAAACCACATTACCGAATCTTGATGAATTTGATGAAAAAGATTTATCTCTTCCTTGTGGCTGGGGGGTTAGCCATGAAGATGTAGAGTTGATAAGTTCATTAGTGATAAAATATGCAAGGTAACTTTTAAAAATGAAGATAATTACTATACTTGGTACGAGACCTGAAATTATCAGGATGGCATGCATTATAAAAGAATTAGACAAATATACAGAAAATATAATTGTACATACCGGTCAAAATTATGATAGGAACTTAAAAGATAAGTTTTTTGAAGATTTAGATCTACGTTCTCCTGATATACAGCTTGATGTAAAAGCGGAAAACTTGTATGAACAGCTATCAAATATAATTAGAGAAACAGGAAAGGTATTTAATGAGGTTAGGCCTGATGCTGTGATAACTTTAGGTGATACAAATAGTGCCCTAAGTTTGATTAATGCCCGAAGGATGAAAATTCCAACCTTCCATATCGAGGCAGGAGATAGATCATTTGATATCAATGTTCCTGAAGAATTAAATCGCAAAATAGTTGATCACACAGCAAATATTAATATTGCTTACACTGAATATAGTAGAAGAAATCTATTATCTGAAGGAATTCATCCATCCAAGATTTTCGTTTGTGGTAGTCCAATAAAAGAAGTTTATGAGAGTATTTCTAAGAAAATAAGTAATTCAAACATTTTGGGGAAACTTAACTTAAAAAAGAGTAAATTTATTGTTGCGAGTATTCACAGAGAAGAAAATGTAGATACTATAGGAGGATTAAATAAAATGATAGATACCTATAAAAAACTTTCTGAACATTTTGGTGTAAAAATAGTTGTTAGTACTCATCCCAGAACTAGAGCAAGAATAAAGAAACTTAATTTGGCAGATTTAACTTCAAATGATCCAATAAATTGGCATGAACCCTTCGGATTAATAGATTTTTTATCATTACAAAAAAATTCATTATGTGTTGTTTCTGATTCTGGAACGATTCATGAAGACTCTGCTGTCTTGAGATTCCCAGCAGTTGCCATAAGGAAATCATCAGAAAAGTATGAATCATTGGATAGTGGATTTTGTCCTTTTACAGGGTTAGATTCTGATAATGTAATTAGATGTTGCGAAGTAGCTATAAATAATAAAAGTTCTATATTAGAAAATACAATTGCCTATGAATATAATACAAATAGGGCAAGTAGAGTTGTCACTAACCTAGTGACGAGTTTAACTGAATTAGTTAGAAACGAATGGTCTAAATCTTACATTTAAATGCCAATTTCCAAAAAAAATAAGGTTCACATTGATAGTAGAGGTTCTCTTCACGAATGTATGAATATTGGTGGAGAATTGAGCGATGTCCCTATTGGTGGCCATTTATATGCTTTTACAATACAACCCAAAAATTCAAGAGGAAACCATTTTCATAAGAAAAAAGAAGAGTGGTTTATGTGTTTACATGGAAAGGTTGAAATTGTTTTAATTGATGAAAAAACTCAAATAAAACAAATTGATAAAATGGAAGGTATGGATGGAAAACTTCACCATATCCCTGCTCTAACTAGACATACTTTTATAAACAATTCAGATCAAATAGCCGTCATTCTCAGCTATGGTTCAGAAATATTTAATCCCTCTAATCCCGATACTTTTTTTAAAGATATATAAATTTTAAGAGAACCCCTCTGATACCTCAGACAATAAAAAACCGGAGAGGGTGGGATTCGAACCCACGAATAGAGTTAACCATTAAACGATTTCGAGTCGTTCGCTTTCGACCACTCAGCCACCTCTCCACTATAGAAAATATATTAACTCTAAAATCATTTACTAACTAAAACCTTTTTAATCCCAACCAGCATTCTTCATCAATTTAATTGCAGCAGAATTATTGTCCCCTAGATCATTAATCGTAATATTATCAGGTGTAAATTCTCCAAAATTCTGGACTATTTGATTTTTATTAACTTCCTTTAAAGGATGTTCAAAAGTAGGAGCAGCTAAACCTTTACTTCCCTCAGGAGAGGCAAGAAACTCAAGTAATTTTATGGCTTCGGATGTATTGGCTGAATATTTAGCTACTCCACCTGCACTTATATTGACATGCGCTGGGTTGGGAGTAATTACGGATGTTCTTTTTGCATATAAGGCATCTCTCCTTCCGTTAACTCCTGCTAACATTCTTGCTACATAATAATGATTAACAATGCCTATTCCACATTTTCTTTTGGAAACTGCCCTTATTATTGAGATATCGCCTGAGAAAAATGGTTGAGAAACATTTCCAATCATCCCATTTAACCAAGATTTAGTTTTCTCTTCGCCATGATTAACTATTTGATTAGCAACAAGGGACTGATTATATGGACTTTTTCTATTTCTTAAACAAACTTTACCCTTTAGTGAAGGATCAGCTAAATCTAAATAATCATTAATTTTCTTAATGTCTACAACCTTTGGATTGGCGACCAAAACCCTAACTCTTCTGGTTAATGCGTACCATTTTTTACTTGGATCTTTTAAACCATCTGGAACATCATTTTCTAGACTTAAAGAATCAATACTCTGAAGCAAGCCAGATTTTGAAGCTTTTGTAATTCTAGCCGCATCAACCAGTAAAATTAAATCAGCTTTTGAATTCTTACCTTCTCTTTTTAATCTCTCAAGCAAAGAAATACCAGCCGCTTCAATTAGTCTTACTTTAATGCCGGTTTGTTCAGCAAATTTCTTGTAAACTTGCCTATCAGTGTTGTAGTGCCTCCCCGAATAAACTCTAACCTCTCTCTCTGTAGCATTAGCTGAGAAAATATTTATATTAAATAAGAAAGAACATGTTAAAGCAGAATAAAACAAACTTTTAATTTTTTGCAATTTCAAGAAATAGTATCTATGGTTACTTTATATATAACTTTAAAAAAAAGGCTAAGAAGGTATTTTCTATACGCGACTTTGTAGCATTTTTTATATTGTAAATGAATTATTTAACTCATCAATTATTAAATCCTGAAGAATTAGAATCATTAAAAATAAATCTTAATCAATCCGACTTGCCTTGGGAGGATGGAAAAAAAACTGCAGGGAACCACGCATCCTTAATAAAAAATAATTTGCAATTGGATAGAGGATCAGATCTTTCAAAGAAATTCTCGTTACTAATTACAAAAAAGATGTTAATTAATGATTTAATAAAAAGTTTTACCTTACCAAAAAAAATTCATGGAACCATGTTTACAAAATCAAAAAAAGGTATGGGGTATGGCAGACATATAGATAATTGCTACATGACATCAGGGAGGGCAGACTTATCTTTTACTATTTTTCTTTCAGAAAAAAATGAATATGAAGGAGGAGAATTGTTAATTGAAAATTTGAATTCAGAAAAAAAATTTAAGCTTAACCCTGGAGAGTTAATAATTTACCCAAGTACATATTTGCATTCTGTTGCAGAAGTTCTAGATGGAGAAAGATTAGTATTTGTTGGATGGATAGAAAGTTATGTTAAAAGTATAGAGGAAAGAGAATACTTCTTTGATTTAGATGCAGGAGCGAGATCATTATTAGCCAAACATGGCAGATCTGAAGAACTTGATCTTATTTTTAAAGCTTATTCAAATTTGCTAAGAGTAATAGGAGATTAATGAAGAAACATTTTATACAACATTTTAGATATCAAATAGAAATCGATTAAACTTAAATTAAATAAATTAATCAAATGCTTAAGAAGAGTTCAATTGCAATGTTTATAGCAGCGACAAGTGCACTAACAATTACTACTTCAAATTCAAATGCTGTAAAATCAGATGAAAATGATTTAGGAGGTTTGAAAGAATGGAATACTGATATGCCCTTAGATGCTGATTTCAAGTTAGATTCTGATGCACAAAGGATAGCTGATGAAGCCGCAAAATCAAGTGCATGTATTCCTATTGGAGAAGGAGAAAACTGTTGGTAAAATAAAAAACATCAAAATAAAAACGCCCCAAGTGGGGCGTTTTTATCAACTATTGAGTTAAGTTAGAATTTGAAAGTTGTTTCAAGAACATATCCAAAGACATCAGTATTTTTTGTTCCATTTCTATCAGATCCACCAAAAACGGCTGGTGTTACAGTCAGAGAATCATTTGGTTTGAATGAATAATAAACTTCATAAGCAAAAGGATCTGATATTTCATCCTTATTTTTTGTTGGTTGTCCAAAAGCAACTCCAATCTTGTCATCAGCTTGGAAAGTATCAGTCCAGTTCAACCCAACAAAATAGGCAGAAGAAGCATCTGTTTCATTTGTTGCACCATCATAGTTAGTCGTATCATAACCAACTGAAATTGAAGGGACATTAGTACCAGATTCTTCAGGTCTCCACCAACCTCTTAAACCCACTGAAGTAAAATTACCAAGTGAATCCCCTGCCGCAGCAGTTCCTCCATGAGAAGCAGTGTGATAATAAGTATCACTCCAACCATTGCTTTTAACATTAACAATTGCTGAGGCTGAAAAAGTAGGTTGTGTATAACCAACCTGGGTAGCCCAACTCGTTTTACTTTCGTCTGTTAAAAGGCCTGTATTAGTGCCACTTGTAGTTGTAGTTGATTTAGTTCCAATATTTGAACTCACCGCAAAACCATTATCTGCTCTGTAAGCCCAACCAGCGCCTGTATCTGTGCTTGCACCATATGCCTCACCATTTCCACCAAGAGTAAACTGTTTTGTTACTGGTTTATATATTGATGGAGTTGTTCCATGCATATAATAATTTTCAATTTTTGGACCAATCCAGAATGTATTGTTATCTCCTAAAGGAAATTGATACCAAATTTTGTCAATTTTCAGAGCGTCAGCACTTCCTTTCGCAGAACTTAAATATGTACCAAAAGTCTTACTTTCAAAGATTGTATCGTCGTGATTACCTGTCTTAATTCTTACATAAAGATTGTCATCACCAGTAAAGCTAGAATTCAAGTTCAAAGTATAAGAATATACGAATTTTGTATTCTCTTCACCAGTAATACTAGAAGGATGTCCATCATCGATTTGCGCAGCACCTAAAGTGAATATGGCTTTACCATCCATAGTTGTAGTATCAGAGAAACTACCTGCTTCAAATTTATTTTGCTTAAGCTCAAGACCATCTACACGGTCTTTAAGAGTCGCAAGTTCTTCATTAACTTCGTTAACGAATGTTTTATTATCAAATCTTGGGGAAGATTTTTTGCTAGTTGCGTAGCTATTTAAACCATCAAGATTAAAAGTGTCAGAAGCTTGTACAGCTAAAGGAGCTACTAGGCTCATTGCCGCACTTGCAACCAACATCTGTTGGAAGAGTTTCATTTTACCTCACACGTGAAAAAACCCATAGAAATGGGTAACTCTACTGTATCAACAGTAACTATTGAGGAAAGAATGAATAGTTTCATTTTTAAGTATCTTTTGATACTTAGGTACTTAATTATTTGGATTTACTCCTAACTATGAAGTAACTTTAATGGATATCCCAAAGATTCTCTCTCTTCATTCCAAGATAATGCAACATCTTTCGCTAATTTTCTAATCTTTTCAATATATTGAGCACGATCTGTAACTGAGATTACACCTCTAGCATCAAGCAAATTAAATGAGTGACTGCATTTAAGTACAAAATCAAGCGCGGGATAAGTAAGCTTCTTTTCAATAAGCATATTCGCTTCTTCATAATATATCTCGAATAATTTTCTTATATTTTCAGGATTTGATTCACTAAAATTATAGGAACATTGACTTTTCTCAAATTGCAACCAAATATCACTATATTTTAATCTGTTATTCCAATCTAAGTCCCAAATACTCTCCTTATCCTGGAGAAACATTGCAATTCTTTCTAAACCATAAGTGATTTCTATCGGGATAGGACTACAGTCCATGCCGCCGCATTGTTGAAAATATGTAAATTGAGTGACTTCCATGCCATCCAACCATACTTCCCATCCAACTCCCCAAGCACCAAGGGTAGGTGACTCCCAATTATCCTCTACAAATCTAATATCATGATCCTTAGGATTTATACCTAAAGATTCTAATGAAGATAGGTATTTTTCTTGTATTCCTTCTGGAGAAGGTTTAATAATAACTTGATATTGGAAATAATGCTGAGCTCTATTTGGATTCTCACCAAATCTGCCATCCGTTGGCCTTCTACATGGTTCAGGATATGCTACTTTCCAAGGTTCTGGTCCTAAAGCTCTTAAAAATGTATGAGGATTCATCGTCCCTGCACCCTTTTCAGTATCGTAAGGTTGCATAATCAAACATCCTTCTTCGGACCAGAAGTTATTAAGAGTCTGAATTATATCTTGAAAAAACATATTAATAATATACTAGAAAGTTTAAAGCAAATACCATTGATAATGGTAACAAAGCTTTTTAAATAAAAAATTTAATTTTTCAATTATCTTATTTTCGCTTCAGATGATATCTTTTGTAATAAGCTCTTAGAAGTAAATAAAAAATAATCCCAAAAGACTTACAAAAGTAATAATCAATTTACGTTACTAAGAGAAATCTTTGGAGCAAAAAATCTTGTTTTGCAGATCCACCGCATAAAAATTAAAAATTAATTAGTGAAAAAATCCAATGGGAAGGGTCCATAAGTAAAAGATTTAAAAGCTGCATCCTCGTATTGACATGTTAATAAAATTCCCTCCCCAAGACCACTTTCAGATCTGATAAAAACATTTCCAGTTTTTTGATTACCTTTTAGAAAAACACTTCCATCCGCACTTAAAGAATTTAAATCTCTAAATTTTATATTTGAATATTTTTCTGAAATTGATGATAAAGCCTTTATAGCGGCTTTATCATTTTCTGCCATGATTCCAATTGTGACCCAATCAGATTCTAAAATATTAAGTTCTAGCTCAACCAAAAGTTTTTCTTTTTGAATTTTACTTAATTGTGGCGCGGATCTAAAACTGTTTAAATCATTTAGACATTTTATATCCATTTGTTTGATCTCAACATTTGAATTTTATCCAAATGTCCTTCCATTCCATCCCCACATTTCAGGAGGGACATCATAAAAATTAATATAAATTTTATCTATTGGAATACCCATCTTTTCATGAATAAAACTACAGATAGGATTTGCCATTTCTGAGGGATTTAAGGATCCAATTGACTTTATTTCAAAATAGCAACAAGGGCTCTCATCATTGAAATAAAGATTGGCGTTATCTTCTAATTTTGCCATAACAAATCTTTTAGATTTTTTTGTTAAAGATGAAATTAATGTAGAAATCTCATCGAGTAATTTATTCTTATTCTCTATTTTCTTTGAAGTAGAAATATTAACGTAAGGCATATTTACGCTGCAAAATACTCTTCTTTAGAATTAGTCTTTATGTTTATGATCTTATCTCTACAAATACTTTTTTGAGATGATAAATATGCCATATCATATGTGCTTATTCCATTTTTATATGGATTGAATAGAGCACTTTTTGATCTTCTTTTTTTGCTCCTTTTAAATTCAATCATTATTAATTAAATTATTAATTAATAATTTAACTTTTTTTAATTGTATGTCTAGCTTTTTTTCAAAATTTTAAATTAATTAAATATAAAACTACTTAATGAAACACACTATGAATTCTTATTTACTAAATTTAAAATGTTTATATCTAATATTTTGGAAGTTTTAAATAATTATCAAAGAAAAAAGATTGACGAGACTAATGATGAAGAATTTTATTCTGAGCCAAAATTTGTCTATCACCTAGATTCAAACTTTAGGCAAAATCTATCAAATCTTTATAGAGATGAAATTGACGATTTTTCAACTGTCCTTGATTTAATGTCTAGTTGGGATAGCTATCTGCCCAAAGAGAAAAAATACAAGAAAGTTTTAGGGCATGGATTGAACAAGCAAGAACTCGAAAAAAACAAAATTTTCGATTTCTATTGGATACAAAATTTCAATCTAAATCAAGATATTCCTCTAGAAAATGGAAGTATTGATTGTTGTTTAATGGTCGCTGCATGGCAATATTTACAATATCCAGAAAATTTAACTAGAGAAATCTCAAGAGTTTTGAGAAGTCAGGGCAAATTTATTATTGCTTTTTCAAATAGAGCATTTTGGCATAAAGCTCCTAAAATATGGACTTCATCCAACGAAGAAGAAAGAGTCAAATATGTAAGAAAAGTATTAATAACAAACGGATTTAATGAACCCAAAATTATTAAAAAGTTTAATGAACCAGCCCCAAATATTTTTAATTTTTTAAGTAAAGATCCATTTTATTGTCTAATTGCTCATCGAGACTAAAAAATAGAGAAATTGCATTTGCGAAAAAATTAAAATATCAACGAATAGCCATACTTTCAAATTTTTACTAATATTGGATAGTTAGAATTAATCATATGGGTTCTAAAAGAGAAAAATATCCTGAAAAATGTCCTTGGGATCTTGGACCTAATCAACATTTAGCCAAAGAAGAAAACTGGACTTT
>MDTE01196426.1_pt1 | contig 17029 bp, 10 predicted proteins | sample 811231 | NCBI WGS metagenome assembly MDTE01 (sample SAMN05326651, study PRJNA326480) | marine metagenome | isolation source: seawater | place: Indian Ocean: Red Sea | collected 2010
AGGGGCTGGCAGAAGCAGCGGCTGCCTCACTGACTGGTCTGCTGGTGCGTGCCGATCCACGCGTTTTTTGTCCCGGAAAAGCACCGACTTGACATGAGGTGACCTCGAGATCCGTCGCTCGCGTCGCGCCGGCACAACCGAGCGCACGTCTTTCCACGGACCACCGCACCACTCTTCCAGGACGCACCAACACGCCGCAGTGAAAGCCCGCTTTCGCCGCTCGCCGACCAAACGCTTCTGGGTAGCGACGAACCCACCGCCCGAGACCAGATCTCCGACCACTTATTCACGAAGATGACCACCACCGAGAACGACGCCCCCGTCAACATGGACCCCGTCCCCGCCGATCCCGAGGCTAAGCCCGACGCGGTCAAGGACGCTCCGGTCGCCGACGCCGTCACCGACGACGCCAAGGAGACCAAACCCGCCAAGGAGATCCCCAAGCCGGAGAACCCGCGCCTCCCCAAGCCCGACCGCTCCGCCATGGATCGGAAGATTCAGGATCTGCAGGAGGCCGCGGACGTCAAGCAGGCGCGCATCGAGGAGCTCAAGAAGCTGATCGGGAACCGCCGCGACGCGCAGAAGAACATCATGTCCGGATCCTCGGGTACCAGGACGAGGATCGGCGAGCTCAACGCCGCGTTCCAGTCCCTCATGGTGCGTCACCGCGCGCGATCCCTCGGCCGCGGCCTCCCCGATCTTTTCTTCCCCCGCGCCGGCACCGTTTGTTCTTTTTTTCTCCCGCGGCCCAGATCTTCGGGACTTTCCCCGCCTTCACCCCCGCTCCGACGACGATCCGCCCCGATATATGCGCGGCACTGACGACGACGCGCATGATCCGACGCGATCGACAGGACGAGCGCAACGCGATTCGCAAGGAGCTCCAGGCGTTCGACGCCACGCGCGAGCGCATGCGCGAGCAGGTTGTGACCATGAAGTCCAAGCTCAGGTTCACCACCATCGAAGCCGTGGACCGCGAGATCGCGCGGCTCGAGGAGACCCACGCGCACACCACCATGTCCCTCAACGACGAGAAGAAGCTCATCGCGCAGATCAAGGACCTCAACAAGAGCCGAGACACCGTCAGGGAGTTCGCCGAGGCGCAGGGCAAGGTGTCCGGCGACGACGGCGTTCGCAAGTCCATCATCGAGCGGCTCCGCGCTAAAGACGACGCCATCACCGCGGTCAAGACGGAGCAGAACGGTTTCCGCGAGACCCTCAACGCCGCCAAGGAGAAGAGCGATAAGGCCTTCTCCGACGTCCCCAAGCTCCAGGAGGAGCGCAACGCGTGCTACGAGGTCATCAAGGCTAAGCGCGAGGAGATCCGAACGCTTCGAGCCGAGTTCAAGCAGGCGGAGGATGCGTACTGGACCCGAGAGCGCGAGTGGCGCGGGTACCTCAAGCAGGAGAAGCAGAAGCAGTGGGAGGCGTCTCAAGAGGAGCGCAAGGCTCGGGAGGAGGCGCGGAAGCAGTGGGAGCGCGAGAACGCGCCCGAGCCCTTCGAGGCGGAGGTGACCGCCGCCGACCAGCTCATCGCGTACCTGGCCAAGTGGGATCCGCTCTCCGCAAAGGCGGCGGATGAGAAGGCCGCGGCGGACGCCAAGGAGGCTGAGGAGAAGAAGAACGCCGCGTTCGCGGGGCTCCAGATGATGAACAAGAAGATGAAGGACGAGGACGAAGATGACCTGTTCTCGCTCTCCGGCACCAGCAAGGGGAAGAAGGCGAAGAAGAAGGGGAAGAGCGAAGCCGCGGGGCCCGCCGGGCCGAACCCCAACGAGAGGCTCAACATCTCGTTCGACGCGTACCAGCACTTCGCCAAGCTCTCGCTCGCGGCGCCGGGCACCGTGGGCGAGGTGCCCGCCATGCTCACCTCGCTTAAGGAGAAGAAGGATCTGTTCCTGGAGAAGAGGAAGATCAAGAAGGAGCGCATCGCCGCGGGTCTCGAGGATGAGGACGAAAAGAAGGAGGCCAAGGAGAAGAAGGACGCCGGCAAGGGCGGCAAGGGCGGTAAGGGCGGCAAGGGCAAGGGCAAGGGCTCCAAGAAGGGGCCGTGCTCCGTCAAGCTCGAGGTTGACGGCGACGCGGTCGTCGTGGTCATCGAGGTTGCCGACGAGTAATCGGACGGCGCGGGTTTATCGCTCTGAGTTTTTACTTCGAATTCGCCGGCGCCGGCGTTTTATAACGTTGTCATCGCTCCGCCGAGAACCTCTTCGCGTGCTCGCACTCGTCGAGACAACCTCACCGCTCGCCGCCACGCGCCGCACGCCGCTCGTTCCCGCGCGTCCCGGCCAACAGGTAGTACGACGGATCCTCCCGCCGCACCAGATCCTCCGCGTACCCCGCCCAAGCCCGCGCCACCCGCAGCCTCACGTTGAAAGCGTTGGCGACCCCTCGCAACAGCACGCTCACCCTCGCGATCATCACCATCTCCAGCGGCGCCACCCGAACCGGATCCCTCGCCTCCATCTCATCGATGAACTCCTGCAGGTTCAGACCTCCGGTGACGTCCGGGGTGTCCCTGTCGTTCCAGAAGACGCACAGCCTGTACGCGACGTCGACGTCGTTGTCTCGGCTCTCGCCTCCGAACCCCTCGGGGGGCGCGGACCTCAGCAACCTCGCCACCTCGGCCTTGTCCTCGGCTAATATCGCAAGCGTGAGCTTGGCGTACGCCACCCTCGCGCCCTTGTTCACGCGCTTCACCTGACCGTAGTCTATCAGTCCCAGTCGACCGTCGGGCATCAGGAGTATGTTGCCCGGGTGAGGATCGCCGTTGAAGACGCCGTGGTTGAAAATCTCGTCGGCGTGGACGTCGAGCATGGTCTGGATAACCTCGCCGACGTTCACCAACGACGGGCTCGGGACGTACGGCGCGCCGGTCAGGAACGCGATCGGTCGCCGCCACAGCCAATCGCCCAGGCGGAGCGCGAGGTTGGCGCGTCTCGTCGCCGCCGCCTCCGCCCGCGCCGACCTCGGCTGCAACTCCCCTCCGGCGATTTTCTCCTTTTGAACCCTCTCGAGCTCCTCCGGGTCCACGCCGCGGGACGCCGCGAGCTCCCTGAACCGCGCGCGTATGCCGTCCACGAGCTTGACGCCCGGTATCGCGTCCATGACGAGCACCTCGCGCGTGCACAGCTGGCGCACGGGCGCGGGGATCTCCACTTTTTTACTCCACCTGGGCATGACGTTGCGTCGCACCTCCTCGAGGTTCTTCGCCTCCTCGCGGTAGTCGAACTCCGTCAGAAACTGCTTCTCGATCTCCTCGAGAGGCGGGACGTGCTGGGGCATCGCGAGCCTGCAGAAGTCGATGCACGTGCGTATGTCGCTTCGAAACTTTCGCTCGATGCCCGGCGCCTGCACCTTGACCACCACGTCCTTGCCCCCGTATCGACGCGCGAGCCTCGCGCGGTGCACCTGACCGATGGACGCGACGCCGCAGGGCTCTTCCTCCCACCACTCGAACGCGTCCGGGTGGCCGGCCTCGGCGAGCTTGGCGCGCGCGATCGCCTCGGCCTGCCCCGGCGCCATCTCGGCCGGCGCCTGGTCCTGCGTGAGCTTACACCACTCCAGGTACTGACGCGGCACGAAGTCGTCCCTGGTGCTTAGCAGCTGCGCGTTCTTGAAGTAGAACCCGCGCATGTCAAACACCAGGTCGCGAACCTTGAGCGCGTGCCGCTCGTGCAGCCGCTCGTACGCCGCGTCCGCGTCCGCATCCCCGAGCGTCAGGCCCGTCCAGCTCGGGACCCCGATCTTCGCCAAGTCGCGGTTGCGCCACTGCACCGCGCGGTACTGCGCCCAGACGGGAAAGGCGTGGTACCAGAACGTCACGGATCGCGCGGTGCCCTCATCGTATCGGGCGTAGGCTCCGACGCCGACGGCGCCCGCGGCGGCGAGCCTCAACGCCGCGCGCATGGCGCTGCTGATGATTTCGCGGTCCACGTTTCTCGTTGCACGGAAAAAGGCGGAGGTCACCAGCAGCGCCTGTGCGCGGCGGAAAAGAAGGGGGGGAGGCAAGCGCGACGCGACGGATCGCGCTGACGTACTTGGCGCGTGTTCGTAACTAACGTAGACTAATCTTAGCTATGGGGCCGCGTCCTCCTCCAGGCGGAGCACGTGCTCCCACTCGGCTCGAGTCACCGGCTGCACCGAGAGCCTCGCGCGGTGTAAGAGCGTCATGGACGCGAGGGCCTTCGCGCCGTCCGCGCCCGTGACTCCGTCTCCCGCCGCCTCCCGCCGCAGCTCACTCAGCGTCACCTCCCTGCGCATCGCCCGGATGAACTTGACGTCCACGCAGAGCCATCTCGGGTTCGTCGGGTCCGACTTTGGGTCGAAGCCCGGCGCTTTTGGGTCGAGCGCGGTGGGATCGGCGTAGGCGCATCTCACAACCTCGCAGACGCCCACGACGGCTGGGACCTTGCACGACGAGTGGTAGAAAAAGGCGCGGTCGCCGACGCGCATGGTCTTCATGAGGTTTCTCGCCTGCGCGTTGCGCACGCCGTCCCACTGCGCGACGCCTCCGGGGGAAGCGCGGAGGTCGTCGAGGGAGAACTCGTCCGGCTCGCTCTTCAACAGCCAGAGCCCGGTCGCGTCGCCGTCGTCACCCGGCTTGGGCTTCTTGGTGGACGTCGAGGCGGACGCGATGGCTCGGGCTCTCTTGGGCGCCATCGAACGACGAACGAGCGCGGCCCCGAGGTGCGCGAGGGGGGCGCCGACCGGGCGCATGCCCCGCCGCGGGGCGTTGTGCGATTTTTGCTTGTGGGCACCTCGGTGATTTCGCTCGACAACTTTGCCACCACGCGTCCCGGCCGGTCACTGGACACCGCGATAGTCGCGGACACGATGTCGGGCTCCACGCTGCGTCTGTACCGCCACATCCTCAAGGCGGCGAAGACGTTCCCGAGCAAGAACCGCGCGGGTCTGATCGAGGAGATCAAGACGGAGTTCAGGGAGAACGCGGGAGCGACGGACGCCGGTGACGTGCAGAAGAAACTCGCGCTCGCGAGGGACGGACTGGATCGCATGCGCGCGTTCACCGGTTTGGATCAGGGCGCGAGCAAGTGGGACGTATCGCTGAAGGGACCATACGACGGGGCGTGAGAACGAGCGACGCGGGTGAACGTGTCGCCTGTCTCTCACGGCGCGGCGTCGGGCGGGAGGGGGGGAGCGCTTGCTCAGGCGCGAATTAGGTATTTTAGTGCTAGCTAGCTTTGGGATCGCTGATATAACAACAAGGGACGCGACGTCTTCCGTCACGCACGGCACGACTCCCCAACGACTCTTCATCCTTTCTTCTTCCTTTCCCTCTTCCCTTCCTTGACCATCTCTTTCGCCTGTCCCCACCGAAAGTACACCTTCCTCCGCAAATCCGCAAACGCGTCCGTCTCGATGGAATCCAGCCGGCTCGCCGCTTCGCAATCGTCGCAAGCGCCGCCGGCGTCCCCGGCGTTGATGCGGCACTGCGCGCGGTTGGACAACGCCACGACGTACAGCCTGTGCACGCCAACCTCCGCGCACAGCCGCCCGTTCTTGGCCATGCCGGGCGCGAGCTCGTCCACCACCTCGCCGTACTTGGCCGCCGCGCCCGCGAAATCGCCGTGCGCGAAGAGATCGTTGCCCTCGCCCTTGAGCGCCTCCAGCGCCGCGAGCGTCTCCTTCGACACCGCGAACATCTCCTCCTTACCCTCCTCCTGCTCGAATCGGTCGAAGTTTTGGCCGGGAAACACCTGCATCCGCGTCCACGCGGGATCCGCATCGGGCGTGGACGAGAAGGCTATCCAAAAGTCTTTGCGCTCGGGTCGGCACATCTTGCGCATCGTCTCGATCCCGCCGGGGATCTCCGCCTTCTTCGCCAACGCCTCCTCGTCCTGGTTCTCGATCTTGCACGGTAACCACTGGCCGTTGACCGTGTGCAGGTTCGTGGGGAACTCCACGACGATCACCGTCGTCTCCCCCTCGACCGCGCTCGCGCGCTTCTCCATCGCCTTCTTGTAGATCGAGAACCACTGCTCTTTAGCCTCCATCTTCTCGAGCCAGGCCTGAACCTCGACCTCGCCGGGTCGGGTCAACTTCTGCGGCGCCCGATTGGCGCCGTCGCCCGTGTTCGGCGGATCCATCGCGCCGAGACCCGGGTCAGCCGCACGGAGCCCACGCCGAACCGCCCCGACGATAGCTTGTGTTGAACACGTCCGCTTTCTTTCGTTTCTCGCTACGAGTTACCTCGTACGTGTACGAGCGCTGTCGCGCGCTGCGCGCTGTGATCTGACGAGGCGGATTTTACTTCCTTTTCGGGCTCGTCTATTCTTCCCCGTCCACCGCGTGTGACCGCGTCCGCACGAAACGCAGCGTCACCTCCACGCACATCTCCCCGCGGAGCAGCGACGGCGGCCACGACTTCGCCCTGAACCCGCCGCCGTCGCCGCTCCCGCCAGGAATCGATCCCCCGACCTCAAGTACGCCGTCTCCCCCCGAACCCCCTCCGAGACCCGCGGGAACCACCAACGGAAGCGCCCGCGCGACCCGCGCGTCGACGCCCCTCAGCGGCGGAATCCGAGCCTTCGTGTCCACGTAGTACGCGCCGGGTGACGCGTGGGTATCGGTCAGGGGTAGCAGGTAGGTGATCTCGTTGCGGAGGATCGCCCAGACGTCGAGAGGCGCCGCGGACTCCAAAGCCGCGACGCCCTCGCAAACGCCCTCCCCGCGCCTCCAGTTCGGAACCACCCGCGCCGTGATCGTCCACGGACCGATCCGCGTGGGCTCCGCCGCGTCTAACCCTATCGTCGTCCCCACGGGCTCGGACCACGCGCTCTTCTCGGTCCAAGGGTAGTGCGGGAAGAACTCGCTCGAGAACATCCCGAGCGTCTTCCCCGTCACAAACGTCTTGTTCAGCTTCTTCAGCGTGATCCAACCGTCCTTCGCGACCCGTCGCTTGGCGAGGGTGAACCGGTCGATGAGCTCGCGCACGGACCGCTCCTTCATCATGCCCGATCCCAGCCCGTGGCACATCCGCTTCAGGGCCTCTTTCCAGAAGAGCATCGGCTTATCCTCGTCGCCGGAAAAATCCGCGTACGCTCCCGAGTCGGACAGGCGCATCCGTTTCGAAAACGGGCCCAAGACGGAATCCTCCACCATCCTCCCGAGCTGCGCGCTGTCCTCGCCGAGCAGCGACAGGTTACGCAGGAAACCGTCGCCGAACATGTCCGCGAGCAGCGGGAGGAGCTGGTTTCGGAGCTTACCCCTGGTGCTCCAAGTCGGAGTGGTGTCCAGAAAGTACGGCACTCCGAACGTGTGCGCGAAGTCGAGCACCGGATCCTTCGAGTGCGGCAGCATCGGCCTCCATATCCGAACGCCCTCGACGACGCCTTCCTCGTTCATGCCGTTCATGCCCAGCACGTTGGCGCCGCGGAAGATGTTCGCGATGATGTTCTCCTGCACGTCCCCTTCGTGGTGACCGACGAAAACCGCCGGGAACCCGTGCGTTTTCGCGCACTCCTTGTACAAACCGTACCGAATCGCCCGCGACTCAGCCTCGTACTGCTCCCTCGGCGTCACGCCCCTCTTGACCTCGGCGATCCTGCGCACGACGCAGACGATGCCCTTGCGCTCGCACCAGCCCCTCACGAAATCCGCCTCCTTTCCCGACTCCGGCCTGTTGGCGTAGTCGATGTGCATGGCGACCACGTCGAAATCGCCAAACGACGGCGCCGCGGCTTTCAATATCGTCGCGAGGACCATCGAGTCGACGCCGCCGGAGAGCGATATCGCGACGGATCTGGGCCTTCCTTCGGCGCCGGGTTCCGTGTTTACGTCGTGCTCGATCAGCTTGCGGCGGAGAAAAGACTCCACCGTCCGGTACACCGGGTGGGACGGCATGGACCGCAGGACTTCGGGTTGGGGCTCGAACTCGTGAAACTCTAAGATGTCGTCGCCGTCGACGTGCTGCTTGCCCTCGAGGTCCTGCAGGCACCGCAGCGTGGTGCGGCGAAACTTGGCGAGCAAATCCGCGCACTGCGCCTCGATCTCCCGCCTGGCGTCCAGCCTCTCCAGAGCCAGCCTGAGGCGCGGCAGGTCCTTCTGCGTGTGGCGAAAGGGCATGAGCAGGAACACCTGCTGCGGCGTGGGCACCCTCGCGTCCCAACCCCTCTCCACGCACGTCTGCACCACGCCCACGCACTTGGCGTCGCACTTCCCCACGCGCGCGTCCCTGTCTGGCGCGTGGCGGTACACGTGCCGGGAGAACTGGTCGAGGGTCACGACCAAAGCGACCGCGTGGGAAGGGGACGCGTCCGCCCAGGCGTCGAGGTCGCCTCGCTCCGCCGCGGCCAGGGTGGCGCCGAAGCGATTCGAGATGGCGACGTCGACCCTCTTCTGCATCTCGCCGGTCCTGTCTCCGGCTGGGAACCACTTGCGCTTGTAGTTTTCCTGCGATGCGTGGTCGGGTGTGGGGCGCGGACACGTGAGATGCGCGCGCGGGGACGGACGGACCGAAGGACGGAGCGAGAGGGGCGAATCAATCAGGCGGCGGTGGTTTTTCACTCGTCGGCGGTGCGGGTCCGGGGCACTGTCTTGCACTCACATCGACGTCTCCGTCGAACCAGAACTCCAGCACATCCTCGTGGGACGCCACCGACGTTACGGGTGCGTCGTCATCGGCGGTCGCCATGTCGCCGACGACCGGAGGCGACTCTGCGGAGGCCGAGGCGTCCGCGTCGGATTTTTTAACTGCGGTTGGGGGGCACGCACCAGCAGCCAGGACGAAATCACGCCAGATTGATGAGAGACTCGAGAAGGCGAATCGAATCGGAAGCACCGGATTCGTCAACCGGGAGTTATTTGCCGACGATAAAATATCTGACGGACCGTTATACTCCCCAACGTTCACTTCGCCGGCGGCAGGGAACGCGAAGGGCGTCGGGAAGGATGCGGCGGAAGGAGGACCCGCTGGATAACATCTTCGCCGTCATACAGGGCCACACGGGACCGCCCCTGGCGCTCCTGGTGGTCACCGCGGCGACTGTGGGCAGCGCCCTCACGACGCTCGCGCTGCGCCGATGGGGACCCGAGGCTTCATCGTCATCATCGTCGCCTCGCGACGAGGACCACGAGCTCGAAGACCTGGACGCGAGATCGGTAGACTTCGCGCCCGGACGCGCGATGACGTCGACGATGAAGAGGGCGGAGGACGAGGAGTGGGACAGGTACTTCGCGATGGACGCCGCGACTCCCTCGGACCGGGAGGACCGGGGCCGGCCGCACCATGATGATTCGGACCTCCTCGACATCGACGAGGAGACGCTGTGGCGGGGCGCGTCCGAGGCCATGAAGACCCTCTCCGGGGACCTGGGAACCTCCGGATTCAGCAACGACCGGTCGTCGTACGACTCCCCTCCCGTCAGCGAGGGCGCCAGACGGCGGATGGACGGCAGGCGGAGACGAAGCGAGGACGGCATCGGCCAGGCTTCGGCGTCGCCGAGGGTGGAGACCATCGAGGAGGATGAGCGCGAGGGCGGCGTGTCGTGGCCGACGAAGGAACCGACGGTCACGGCGAGGGTCACGCAGAAACGCCTCGACGTCGTCTTCGCGGCGCAGCGGGAGGAGTCCCCGAGGACGGTGCTCGGGGACGTCACCAACGCGCGGCGTCGATGACCGTCTCGCTCTCGTTCCGTCGCTCGTCGACGGCGTGTTGTTTCGTATTTGTATTGTGTTGTATTCCGTCGAGAAGACGTCGAGACCGTCTCACCACCCCCGCGTCGTCGCTCACCTCTTCCCCGTCTCGGACGCCCTCCTCGACGCGCGCGCGGACGCCGCGCGCAGCCCGTGCGCCCGCAAACCCGCCGCCCGCTTCGCCTCCCAAGCCTCGGCCCTCGCCGCCGCCAAAACCGCCCTCTCCGCGTCGTGCCGGTCCATCTCCGCCGCCGTCGCGCCATCCGCGTGCGCCACGCTCCGCCGCGCGTCCGCCAATAACGCCGTCACCCTCTCGTCCGTCGGCACTCGCGCGTGCAGCGCCTCCAGGTCCGCGAGCGCGCCGCGAAGGTCGCCCGCCGCGGTCCTCGCGTCCGCGCGTTTTCGGAGCGCGTCGCTCCTGCCCGGGTCAATCGCGAGCGCCGCCGTCGCGTCAGCCTCGGCGGCGGCGACGTTCCCGCGCCTGAGGTGCGCGGCGGACCTGTTGGCGAGGGACGTCGCGTCGTCCGGCGACGACTCGAGCGCGCGGGTGTACGCGTCGATGGCGGCGGCGTAGTCGCCCCGGCGAAAACTCGCCGCGCCCTCCGACCGAGCCGACTCGGCGGCTTCTTCGAGCGACGCCCGCTCCGACTCCGACTCCGGCGGTGATTCGCCACCTGTGCCTTCGTCACCGCCCGGTGCCGTCGTCTCCGCCTCCCGTTCCGTCTCCGTCTCCATGTCCGTTCGCGCGGAACCGGCGTCACCCACTCCACGTCCCGGTCCGAACCCCCGTCCCGCGCTCGCCGCCGCTTCCCCGTCCGACGAAACGTCCGACGAAAAGTCGAGCCCCCGAAAAGTCGGGACGGACGAATCGATCGCGACTCGCCGCGACTCCCTCGCGTCCGCCTCGGCGTTGGCCCTCGTCGCCGCAGCCTTCGCGGAGGCCGCCGCGGTGATGGCCGCGGTGGCGGCTTCGTCCGCGGCGACGGCGCCGGGCGACGACGGCGTGACGGTCGGCGCGACGGTCGGCCGCCGCCGCGAAGCCAGAGCCGATTCCGGTCTCGCGCGGGTTTGGCGGAACCGACGCCACTCCTCCATCTCCTCGTCCACCTCGCCGTCCGTCTCCTCGTCCGCCGGGTCCGCGGTGCCCCGCGCGTCGATTCGAATCGTCGTCGCGGGGTCGATTCGCGTTCCCCGCGCCGCGCGGGACGGCGATTCGTTCGCCGGGGCTCGAGGACCCGTGCCGCCGAGCGACGTCACCGGCGTCGGACCGCCTGGCGCGTTGGACCGCCTGGCGCTGCGAAGCCTCGCGTTTCCCCGGCCGTACGGGTCCGTCGCGGGCGTCCGTTCCCTGGGAGCGCCCGCGCCGCCGAGGCCATCCGTGGGGTCGACCCGCGGCGACCTCTCGTTCGCGACGACAAACGCCGACCGCGGCCTCGACCCCCGGCCCCGCCCCCGCCGGGCGTGCTCCCTCGCCCACCCCTCGTCGGACTCGTACCGCCCCGCGCCTCCCCATCCTCCTTCCCGTCCGCCGACGATCGACGACGCGTTCGAGTGCCGCGTCGCCGTCGCTCGCGCAGACGACGAAGCCGCCTCTGCCCTCGCCGCCGCCGTCGCCGCCGCCGGCACCAACCCGGGTACCGCCGACCCGTCGTCGTCGTCGACCAGGCCAAACGCCACGTCGTCGGCGCGCACCGCGTCCCCGCCCCCGTCCCCGTTCCCCCGCGTGCGTTCCAACTCAAGCTCCGCCAGCCCCTCCGGCGTTCGAAGCCTCGCGAGTAACGCGTCGAGATCCACGCCGCCGAGGGACCCGTCCAGGTTCAGACTCACCGACGGCCGCGGCATGCCCGCGCGGACGGCGCCGGGCAGGTTACCGTCCGCGTCGAGCGTGCCGCGCGACGCGAACTCGCGCTCCACGCGGACGGTATCGAACGACGACGACGACGGGTCGGCCGCGGCTGAATCGAATCGCCCCTCGCTCGTCGTCGTCGTCGTCGTCGATCGAACGCCGCTCGCCAGTCGACCCGCCGCGCCGGAAAACCACCCGTCGAAGAGGGAGCTCATGGCGTCCGAGACGTTCGTCGTCGTCGTCGGCGGCGGCGGTGGCGGGGCGCGACGCGCGGTGGCGGGGCGCGGGGCGCGGCGCGGTCTCGCTCGGACGGAGCCGCGAGCCGCGTCGGAGTCTGAGTCTGAGTCGTCGAATGGGTCGTCGTCGTCGTCGTCGTCGGGTGGGTGGCGGTGGTGGTGTTCGTCGGGCGCCAAGTGCGCGGCGACGATGCGCGCGGATCGTTCCTCCTCGCGGCGCAGCGCCTCTGACGCCGCGCGCTCGAACGCCGCGAGCTCGTCGCTCTCGTCGCGATGGACGGGAGCGGCGCGCGCGGTGTGCGTCGCGCCGGAGGAGGTGGAGTCGGCGCCATGGCGAGCGGCGGAGGACGACGGGGCCCCGGGCTCGGTCGAGGTGAAGAAGATGGGCAGCTCGCCGTCGCTCGAGCCGTCGTCGTCGCTGTCCGCCTCTATACTCGGTATGAACTGCGGCGTGGGGATCGGTGGGGCGCGGGGACGGAGGGTAAGTCGGAGAGCCGCGCGTGCGTCGGGCGTTCGGGTTGACCGATCTCTGGAGAATATCTGAAGACGGAGAGACGAAGGGGCGCGGGTCGAGAGGGAGCGCGCACGCACCCGACGCGTGCCCTCGAAGAGCGCCTCGCGGTCCCGTCGGATGCTGTCGTGGACGATGGAGAACTCGCTCGGGCCGTGGCCCGAGGCCTCGCCCACGTCCGCTCCCATCTCGCGCCTTCCTTGCTCGTTGTTGCGTTGTTGTGGTGGGCACCTGGTGGAAAAGCAAACGATCCAAAAAAAAGAAGTCCGACCGTTTACGACCGACCTTACGAGCTCCTCGACCAATCAGCGACGAGCACGTCGTGCGAGCGCGTAATAACTCAAGAATAGACCGTCGAACTCGAAAAAATCTCCGAGATCTGCGCCTGTGAGCCACAGCCACAGAGCAAGAACCTAGCGGAAAAGGGTTAACGACTGTCGCCGGATTGACGCGGCAGGCTCCCCGCTACCTCCACTCACGTCCGCGCGCGCGACGAGAGCAACGCACACGCACACGCACCGGCGTTCGTTCGACCCCACCGTCGACCAACACCGAAGGCGTTCCACCGCGAAGGAACGAGGACGACCGCACGCACGGGCGCGAAGTCTCGGAGCTAAAAAGCGACGAGGATAGAATCCACCAGAGGCTCTTCGTTGGGCACGGCTGCGGACCACGAGCGCGTGCACGCGAACCCCTCGAGCTCGCGAGAATGAGCGCTCACGCGTCCATGTTCGCGGTCACCGCGGCGCGGGTTAAGCCCGGAGACGCGTCGCTCGGCGCGCGCCGCTCCTGCGCGCTCGCGCCCGGCGCTCGCGCCCTTCGCGGCGCGGTCGACCTGGCCGGCCGCCGAACAACCCGACGCGACGATTCCGTCGTCGTCACGCGCGCCATGGCGGAGACGCAGCGCAAGAGCCGATTCGTCCGCGACGAGAACGGCAAGCTCGTCCGCACCGACGCGCCCGCCGAGGACGACGAGCGCCGCCGGGGCCCCGGCGGCGGTCGCGGCGGCGGTCGCGGCGGCGGCAGGGGATTCGACGGCGGTCGCGGAGGCGGCAGGGGGATGGGTCGAGGGGGCGGACGCGGCGGCTTCGGCGGTCGCGGTCGCGGCGACGGGCCCTCCGCGTTCCGCGGCGGCGGCGGCGGTCGCGGCGGCTACGGCGGCAACCGCTCCTTTGGCGACGGCGGCGGCCGCGGCCGCGGCGGGGCGGACTCGAGGACCAAGAACTTTGGCGCCAACGCGCCCAAGGGGGGCCGAGGCGCCGACGCTTGGAGGAACAAGCGCGGCGGCCGCGGCAGGCCCAGGCCGTCCTTCTCCGACGCCTCCGGATCCGATCAGATGGCGCGCAGGCGCAGCGGCAAGGCGGCGCGCGCCGCGAAGCGCCGCGAGACCGCCGAGGCTAACAAGGCCGTCGCCGTCGAGATCCTCGAGATCCCGCCCGTCGGGATGGACATGGATCGGCTGTGCGAGGACCTGGCGACGACGCAGGCGGAGGTGATCAAGGTGCTCTTCATGAAGGGCATCGCCGTGCAGATGGGCCAGGTGCTGGACAAGGAGACGGTCATCGCCGTCGCCGAGGCGCAGGGCGTCGAGTGGATCGACGAGCAGGAGAAAGGCATCGAGGACGCGGCTCGCAAGACGACGTCCTTCTACGAGGACGAGGACGACGACGACCTCGGGGACAGGCCCCCGGTGGTCACCATCATGGGCCACGTCGACCACGGCAAGACGTCGCTCCTCGACTATATCCGCAAGTCCAAGGTGGCCGCGGGCGAGGCTGGCGGGATCACGCAGGCGATCGGCGCGTACCAGGTGAGCACCTACGTCAACGACGAGGAGCGCAACATCACCTTCCTGGACACCCCGGGGCACGAGGCCTTCTCCGCGATGCGCGCCCGCGGCGCCCGCGTCACCGACATCGCCATCGTCGTCGTCGCCGCGGACGACGGCGTCAGGCCGCAGACCAAGGAGGCCGTCTCGCACGCGCGCGCGGCGGGTGTGCCGCTCATCATCGCCGTCAACAAGATGGACAAGGATGCGGCGAATCCCGACAGGGTTCGAGACGAACTCGCCGCGCTCGAGGTTGTGTGCGAGGAATGGGGCGGCGACGTCCCTTTCATCCCGGTGTCGGCCAAGACGGGCATGGGCATCGAGACTCTCCTGGAGACCGTCGCGCTGACCGCGGAGGTGGAGGAGCTCGTCGCGAACCCGGAGTCCAACGCCAGGGGCACCGTGGTGGAGGCGTACCTGGACAAGCAGAGGGGCGCCATGGCCACGCTGCTGGTCCAGAACGGTACCCTGCGCATGGGCGACGCGGTGCTCGTGGGCTCCAACTGGGGCAAGGTTCGCGCCATCCAGGACGCCTACGGGAACAAGCTGGAGGAGGCCGGGCCGTCCACGCCCGTGCAGATCATGGGCCTCGGCGGCGTGCCGATGGCGGGTGAGGAGTTTGACGTCATGGACAGCGAAACAGAGGCGAAGGACATCGCCGCCGAGCGAGCGTCCAAGGAACGCATCAACACCATCGAGGGCAACACCGTCTCGCTGTCGAACCTCGCCGCCGCCAAGGACGACGAGGACGGCGTGCAGACCATCAACCTCATCGTCAAGACGGACGTCTCGGGCTCGGTGGAGGCGGTCAAGGCTGCACTCGGCGCGCTCCCGCAGGACAGGGTGCTCCTCCGATTTTTGCACACCGCCGCGGGCGAGGTGACGGAGAGCGACATCGACCTCGCCGCCGCGTCCGAGGGTATCATCCTCGCGTTCAACACCACCATCAGCGAGAAGGTGAACGACCGCGCCAAGGGCGCGCGGGTCGAGTTGCGATCCTACGACGTCATCTACGGCCTCGTGGACGAGGTCAGGGCCGCGATGGAGGGCAAGCTCTCCGGCGTTAAGGACGAGGTGTTCGTCGGCAAGGCTGAGTGCAAGGCGGTCTTCGGCGGCGGCAACGCCAAGGTGGCGGGCTCGCTCGTGCTCGAGGGACAGCTCACGATGGGCGCGAACCTCCGCGTGACGCGCAAGAAGAAGGAGATGTACCTCGGCAAGGTTGGCTCGCTTCGCAGGATCAAGGACAAGGTGAAGAAGGTCGAAGCCGGGCTGGAGTGCGGAGTTGGCGCCGATCCCGAGTGGGGCGACTGGAAACCCGGCGACATCATCGAGTGCTTCGACCTCGTCGACAGGGTCCAGACGCTCGAGAGCGCATCCGACGATCTCTCGAAGAAGGTTGACGAGATCAAGGCGGCGGAGGAGAAGGCCAAGGCTGCCGCCGCCGCTGCCGCCGCCGCCGCAGCCAAGGACAAGGTTGAAGACGATGAGGACGGGGACTCCAGCCTCGGCGGCCAGGGCGGCGGCAGCAGGAGCAAGGGGAAGAGCAGAAGCAGGCAGAAGGCCGGCACTCGTCGCTAAGGCGACACGGGGGGAATCGATCCTCGCCCTCGAGAAACCCTCGGGGCGAAGGTGTCTTCAGTTGCATTTTACATTCACACATTCGAACCGAAGCGTTGTACGTACGCACACCGAGGGTATCACACAGCTGTGCGCGCCCCAAGACCGCGATGCCCCGTCCCAAGTTGCGCTACCTCGCGGTGCCGGACTTCCGCGCGAAGGGCGTCGCCGACGCGCGCGTCGCGCCCATGAGCATCGCGGTGCTGCGACCCGAGAGCGGCGAGAAGCCGGTCCACGCGCCGACGCTCCTCCTCGACACCCGCGGGAAGGAGTTCCCCTCCGCCCGCGTCTCGGTCGAGGAGGCTCTGCGGACGTGCGTCCCACCCGCCGCGCACCCGGATCCGCGCGCCGTGGCGGCGGCCGTGAGCTTCATGATGGAGGAGGAGCTCGAGGATCTCGCGACCGCGTACGACGGCGCCGTGGTGGACGCCGACCTCGCGCCCCTGCCCGTCCCGCCCTCTCCCGCGCCGAGCCACGACGACTGGAAGAACTTCCTCCTCGGCGCGCTCGACCGCGAAGACGCGCGTCGGGAGCATCGCTCCTCGCGCGCGTATCTGGAGCCGGTCGAGACGCCCATCGCGCCCCGCCGGAACGTCCTCGACGACGCGTCGCGCGTCGCCGCGCCGACGGGCTCGCAGCTCGCGACGGCGCTGGAAAAATTCTTCTCCCGCTCCTCGCGCGGCTCCTCCCCGTCTCCCTCTCGCTCGGACATGTTCGCGCCGTTCACATCCAGGGACAGGCACGAGGCCGCGCGGGCATCCGCGGAGCGCGAGACGCGCGCGCCGTTCGAGAAACGCGCGCGTCGAGCGCTCGCGGCCGTCCACGCCGCCGACTTCACCGCCCCCGCCCGTCGAGGTCGCGACGAAGGCGGCGATGAAGGGCACCCGCCGCGAGAGCTCCCCGTCGTTCCCGTCGTCTTCGACGCCCTCCACGACGACGCGACACGCGCGGACCGCACGGAACCCGTCGCGCTCGCCGCGCGCATGGGGTTCGCGCCGGTGACCGTCCCGAGCGTGAGCGTCGAGTGGCCGAGGGATATCCTCGCGAGCGTCGCAGCCGCGGTCCGAGGCGGAACCCCCGAGCCGATCCAGCTCCCGACCGACGACGACGACGCCGACGAGACGGAAAACGGATACGACCTGCGCGATCTCGTGCGGGAGATGGGGGCTGACGACGTCCACGTCGGACCGCCGCGTCACGCCGGGTCCGTCGTCGCCGCGCTCGACGAGATGGCGGCGCGAGCTGCTCGAGCCGCCGCGGTCGCCGTCGAGATCGCCACGACGGAGGAGGCGGTGCGAAGGGACGAGAGCTTTCAGCGGGCGGAGCACGAGCGG
>MDTE01176084.1_pt1 | contig 17027 bp, 13 predicted proteins | sample 811231 | NCBI WGS metagenome assembly MDTE01 (sample SAMN05326651, study PRJNA326480) | marine metagenome | isolation source: seawater | place: Indian Ocean: Red Sea | collected 2010
ACTTTGACTTACCGAAATTACCGAACTCATCGGAACCAAATCACCTTTTGCTGATCTCAGGTAATATCGCTCGAGCCACTCTTTATTCAAGCGGAAATTTTTGTCGGCTTGCAAAATTACTTTATAACTCTGCCCCTCGACGCTAAATCGGTTCGTCTCTCCTTCACCCAACATAATCTGCAACGTGGACCCAATTTGTTCCATCGAGACCCCAAGCCTCGAGGCCAGTTCTCTGTCGATTATTACTTCTAACTCAGGACGAGAGATTCTTAAACTTTTATTCACGAAAGCAAAAACTCCAGAGTCCCTTGCCAGGTCTAGAAGAGTTTCAGCAACCTGATCTAACTCAAAATAATCCGCGTTGGAAGAAATAACGAATTGAACAGGAAGACCGCTATCTGCGCCGGGTAATCCACCCCCTGAGAACGTAAATATCTCCAGCCCACCGATCCGATCATATTTCGACTGAAGTTCAAGACGAATTTCTTCAAGTTTTCGTTCTCTTTGATCCCAAGGCTTTAATTCGACTCCACCATAAACTTGAGAAGGAAGATTTGCTTGCCATGAATGGACAGCTTCTGGAATCTCCCTCCACGCATCTGTCATTTGATCAACAAAGAAATTGATATACTCTAAATTGGCGTAGTCGGGTGGTGTAGCGTAGGCGTAAATGTGGCCACTATCCTCTTGAGGCGCGAGTTCTTTTTGAGATATCAAAAGAAGTAAAGGAAGACTAACAGAGATAACAGCGCAGAAAAACAACATTGCTCCCTTGTTTTGCAGGGATACGAGCAGCAGGCTCCGATAAGACTCGTTTAATCTTCTAAAATTAAATTCTAACCAACCAGGAAAACGTCCCGGTTGGCCGGTGGTTGGAAACATATATGCGCACATAACAGGGGTAAGCGTAAGAGCTACGAACCCAGACACGACAACCGCGCCAGCTAGAGTAAGCGCAAACTCACTAAATAGCACTCCGGTCAACCCACCGAGAAAGCTGATTGGTAAGTAGACAGCTACCAGTGTGAGTGTCATCCCTATTACCGGCAACGAAATTTGCCGCGCGCCCTTAATCGCAGCCTCAAAAGGCTTCTCTCCAAGTTCGCTGTGCCGGTGAATATTTTCGACCACTACAATAGCGTCATCGACGACGAGTCCAATGGCGATCACCATAGCGAGAAGAGTGAGGAGATTAATGGAGAAACCCATCAGCCAAATAAAAAATAGAACACCGACCAAGGACAAAGGGATTGCCACAATCGGGATCGCTACTACACGCAAAGAACCAAGAAAAAGAACTATGACCATAACTACGATGATGCTTGCTTCAATAAGAGTTTCTTGTACCTCCTTTATGGCTTCTCCAATAAATTTCGACTCATCAAAATCAAGGAGCAGCTCCAAGTCTGCGGGGACACTGTTTTTCAATTCCTCTACCTTCTCTTTCACTCGTTTGGCGACTTCAAGTGGGTTAGCTCCTGGCGCTTGATAAATTGCGAGAAATACTGCCTCTTTGCCGCTCGAGTAGATGGCCCCGTCGTAATTTTCGCTCGCTAATTCAACTCTCGCAACGTCAGTGAGCGTGACTCTCCTGTCACCCTTTTGCTTTATCACTATTTCACTAAATTTCTTTGGGCTTTGGATGTCTGTTCTCGCATCGACGGTAAATTGCACCAATGGCCCCCGAGTACTTCCCGCTGCACTGATATAATTTTCCCGCCGTATCACTTCATTAATCTCGGCCGCTGTGACATCCAACGCTGCCATCCGAGAAGGATCCAACCACGCCCTTAACGCAAACGCCCCGCTTCCCATAACTCGCGCTTCACCTACTCCCTCAATGGTGCTCAAAATTGGTTGAATAGAGCGTGTTGCGAAATCAGTCCTTTGCTGAACCGACATTTGCTCACTCAAAAGAGCGTAGTAGATCATGGCCTCATCGCCCGTTTGATTAGTCACCACTGGGTCCTCTACTTCCAAAGGCAATTCAAAACGAGCCTCATTGACTTTAGTAACTATTTCGGCGAGCACTTCCGTCGAATTTTTTCCCAATCGCACGTGAGCCTTTATTTCGGACTGTCCAGGCATACTCTCGGACGTGACGTAGTCGACTCCTTTTGCTGCAGCGATTTTTTTTTGCAGGGGCGAGGTCACAAAACCTTGGACGGTTCTAGCGCTTGCTCCTGGGTAAGTGGCGTTAACATAGATTACGCTTTTCTCGATCGCTGGGTATTGTCTTAAAGATAATTCAATGCCTGACTGAACACCGACAAGAATGAGAAACAGGGTTAGAACAAGCGACAAGACAGGGCGCTTTATAAAAATATCGGTAAATTTCATTTAAATCCCGAAGAATTATCGAAGCGAACTTTAGCTCCACGGTAGAGTTTGTTCTGTCCCGCGGTAACGATTAGCTCATCTTCGGACACTCCAGATAATATCGCTACCTTGCCATCTCGAGCGGGTCCTACTTCAACAACTCTTGGAAACGCAGTCGCAACCTTTTTGTCCTCGTGGACGAAATAAACTACGTTCCCTTGAACAGAGTAGGTGACCGCTGTTTCCGGTAACGTCACCAATTCTTGTGTTTGCCCTAAGTCAAGATTGAGGCTACCGAACATTCCAGGCATCAGCCCTTGAGTTTTATCAAATATAGCTCTTATTGAAAGTGTTCTGGTGGAAACGTCAACGCGGGAATCAATGGCGCTAACTTTCGCCGTGTAGGTGCTGTCAGGGAAAGCGTCAACTTTAACGTCGAGCGTAAGTCCCGTTTTGAGCGATGCTCGGTAACGAGAAGGAATAGAAAAATCAATTTCAAGCTGTGTCAGATCCTGCAAGTTTGTGATTACATCACCAAGCGATAAATAATCACCTAAATCTATCCGGCGAAGACCAATCACTCCGGCGAACGGAGCAGAAATAACCTTTCTACTCAAAACAGCTTCAATTTCAGAAAGTTTCGCTACCGCGCTATCCTTATTGGCTCTCGATTGGTCAAACTTAGACTGAGAAATAGAGTTATTTTCCAACAAGGCTTTATCTCTATCGAAGAAAACTCTAGCCAGCTCAAGATTAGCCAGTCGATTTTTCCTAGTAGCCTGCTCAACATCATCATTGAGTCTCACTAAAGGCTGTCCGGCAGAAACAGTTTGTCCCGACTCAAAATATATTTCGGACACCTCCCCAGCAGTTTCTGACTTAAGCTCAATTCCCCTAACTGCGTTAATTGTGCCAACGGCATTTAGACTCTGTGACCACGAATCAACTACCGCTCTCTCTACCGCAACTGTAACGGGTGGAGGTGAAAAATCGAGTTTAGAAAATTCCAGATAACGTTTTGTTAGGTACCCTCCTATAGCTCCAAAGATAATCATGAGAACAAGAGCTACATAAAAATAACTTCGCAAGACAATCTAGCCTGTTACAAACAATTCGTTAAGTTTGTCATCCTCAGTTTCAAGAATTTTGTCTACCCAATTATGAAAATACTGTCCTCCACGTTCGTTACGCCCAAACAGCACATGGTCCCTGGAACCAAATCGAAGATTTTTCTGCAACGCGATGCCAGTTGCGTAATCTTCCTCCTCAACCACGTACTCAAGAAATTCAAATTGAGCCTCTGCCTCTCTAATTTGTTCGGCTGTCTTGGGCTCATCCTGCATAAGAAAAATTTGATTGGTATGAGAAGTCTCCGGGGTTTCTCCTGGAAAAAGTTGAGAGATCATCACGGAGCGGCCCCCACCATAAAAACTCGCAATAGAAATATGAGGGAATATTGTCCAAACACCCGCCAAGATCCTATCATCTGGCCAATCCTCATCGGCCATATTTTCAAACTCTTCGAGCGTTTCATCCGGCCGACCCATTCGCGTGTGCGGCCCCCAGCTGTAATAATTCGCTTTGTTCCCGATTTCAGTGCCAAAAGTTTCCCGATGCAATATGGGCAGGTGGTAATAATCTAGATAACCATCATAGGCAACCTTCCAATTAGGACCTTCCACTCTTTGAGTTTTTTGATGATGCCATTTATCAAAACCAAACTCGCTAAGCAGACTGTCATATCCAGAGAGAAACAAGCTGATATCGAGCTCGGAGTTCGGGGTCAATGTAACCCAAATTAATCCTGCCCGCTCTAAACAAGGAAGTTCTGTGAGCCCATAATCTTCTTTATTTAGATCCCCAAACTCTCTCGCCGAATAAATGGCCACTAGCTCCCCAGTTGGACTGAACGTCCATGCATGGTAAGGACAGGTGAATCTATGAGCTGATCCACAAGCGTCCTGCACAAGCCTGGCGCCGCGGTGGCTGCACATATTGAAAAAAGCTTTAACGCCTTCCTTTGTCCTCGTGATAAGGATTTGCTTGCCAACTGCCTCTATAGTTTTAAAGTCACCTGACTCTGGAAGCTCCGAGCTCGCCGCAAGCACAAGTGGCAAGCGATGAAATATTTTCTCTTTCTCTTTCTGAAAACGCGCCGGATCGAAGTAGTGCGATGCGGGCACCTTAAAAATATCTTCAGCTTGGTCCTGAGTTCCCTTGCGGCCATAATCAAGGTCGCGTCTGGCCATCTCTACAATTTGCGCTCTCGACATATATAATCCTCGCTTTTCTGTTGAAATATAACACTTACTCCCTAATCTTATGTCTATTTTTCTGTATAAAAAACGCAGAAAGATTTGAAAAGCTCGTAATGAAGTCTAACTGCGTGATCACTTTGCGAAACTAACCGAATTGATATGGTCGTGAACTTCGTTGTTAATTAATAGAATTCAATGAAGCTGATACAGATTTTTTGCTGCTAGAAGCCAAGGTTTTGTATCCACAAAAAATTATCAGTCAATTACAACTTGAGCGAATGAAAAGCCCGTAACTTCCGAAAAAAAAGGGCCAAATTTGGCCCTTTTTTCTTCTCGTCGTAGCATTTTAGAAATCGTATTTGAAACCGAATATGATCTCATACCGGGATGCATCTCCAATCCTTGGCTCGGGTTCATCACTACCTTCCCTAACTAGATTAGGGAAATTGACTTCATTCAGCACGCCCCAGTCATCGTTTAAAAGATTCGTAAGGTTATCAATGATCATGAACGCAGACGCTTGACCGGGACCTACTTGGAACTTCTGCTCAATTTTCATGTCCACTTTGCCCCACCAGGATCCATCGGTAGCGTTCCTCTCAACACCCGGGCGCAGTGTGCTTGGCTCGAAATCTAAGAACGGCGTGAAGCCATATGGGTCGATTGTGCCAATGAAAGCCTCGCTGTAGGGTTTGCCGTCTCGCATCTGCCCAAAAAAGGAAATTACAAGAGGCTTGTCGTCACCGAACCATGTTGCAGTGTAATTGAAAGTCCCAGTAAATCGATTCCTGATATTCCAGTTCGACGTCGCAAGCACGTCTCCCTGCGGATCGAAGCTTGCTCTGTTGACATAGTTTGAAAATGCCACCGAACTTGTCATCGGCTGAACATCCTCTGAATCATTATAGGCATAGCCCATTGACCAGCTGATGCCATTGTCTAAGACCTGACTCAAGGAAACAGAAAATCCTCGCGACTCAGTGCCTTCGTTACTATTCGTGAGAATAAACGCCGGTTCCCGAACGCTATCGAATTGCGGGTAACCCTCGGCAGTAAAACCGGTTACCTCTAGATCTCCTCTTCTCACTACGGCAGTGTCCTCCCCTTTTGAGAAGAAGACGTCGGCGTCAATTCTTATGTTATTTTCGAGCTCGCCTGTTATACCCATGGAAAACTTCCACTCAGAGGGTAATTCAAAATCGGGATCTAGGGCATTCATTTCGAAGTTTCTGCCAGTACCAGTAGAGACCGCATCATAAACGTCGGAACGTATACACCAACCTGGACCTGTTGGGACCCCAGGCTCGCAACCAGAATATGTTACGCCAGGGTCGAACAACCCAATCGAGGTGTCCCCACGCTGACCAAATTGCCTGACATTATCGCTTGAATAATTATTTGAGAGCCAAACATTTGGATTGCCTCCTGAATACTTACCAATCCCTGCTCGGAAGGTGAGCGAATCAGAATAATCATAAGTAACGGAAATCCTTGGCTGGAGAAGACCTTCGCCATCAAGAGTCGCATTGTTACCGTAACCATAAGTGGCTAGGAAGTTAGGATTCACTGCAGGCTCGTCATCAGTGGTGTACCGGTCGTATCTAAGACCCGCCACCACTCGAACATCAGGCATTAAGTCGAATTCGTCTTGGATATAAAATGAGGTTGTCTCATAACCCCAGTCCGCAGCCGCATCTCTTGGGTTATGCGATGGCGCGTTTTTGTACTCATACCGGTCGATAATTCCTAACCTGAAATTTTCTATTCCCTCAAATCGTAGCTCTCCCTCTGCTTCCTGCACAAACAAGTTAAAAATATCAAGGGAATTTCTATCAACGCCAAAAGAGATCGAATGACCACCAAGTTGGTAATTCCCTCTGATAGAGAAAAAATCAGCTTGGTAATTAAGCTCATTGGCACTTCGGCTGTCATCTCCTCCGATATATACATCTACATCATCGAGTTCAATCCGGATCTCACCAAAGTCCTGACCTAATGGCTGGCCAGTCCCGCCAACGGATAGCTGTCTGTTTTGGAGATCCACATAACCAATTCGTATTTCAGTAGAGAAGGCATCGCTCCACTCTGAAAATAATGTTGCTGTATAAGCGTCTAGTTCAGCACCGCGCTCATAGCAATGGTTTGAGAAACCCAGCCTGCCTGTGTTACCTCTACCTTCACAAACCATGGTGAATCCATCGTTGTAGTTGTAAAAGAAAGACAATCTGTGGTCATCGTTAATATACCAATCAAGTTTTGCTGTGATTTTCTCATCTTCGTTGTCGAACGCCGAGGGGATGAACCCAGGGTCATACTGGTAAATGTCTCTTGAAATCTGAGCAATCTCATCAATTTCAGCCTGAGTCACCGCGACTTCGGAAATGGCGCCCGATCCTAGCGGCCCTTTTTCTTGTAAATCAACTCCCTCTTGCTTTTCGTAAGTAACGAAGAAAAAAAGCTGGTCTTGCAGAATGGGCCCGCCAAGAGTAAAGCCGTACCGGTCCTTGTCATAATCCCCGACCGCGACATCCTCGCCCTCCAAAGAGTCTCCAGTTAAGCTGTCGCTTGTCATATCGTACCAAACCGAGCCAGAAAACTCGTTGGAGCCAGACTTAGTGACGGCGTTGATATTACAAGCTGTAAATCCGCCGTACCTTACATCAAAAGGAGCAATCTCTATTGCGACTTGGGAAATAGCATCGTAAGAGTAGGGCATTCTCTCGGTGGGATAACCATTCGAGTTCAGTCCAAACAAGTCATTTAAAGCAACTCCGTCCACATTCAAACTATTAAAACGCGGATTCTTACCCATGCACTGAACAGGGTTAATTTCTGCACGTCCTTCATCTACATAGACTCTCGGATCAATTCGCAGGATGTCAACGATATTTCTGTTTATCGCGGGGGCAGACTCGAGCGTTTCTAGTCCGAATACTGCATTTGGACCTGGGGCTACTTGTGAATCAATTCTTCGTCCCTGAACGACCACCTCTTCCACTAACGACGCAATATCCAAAGAAATGTTGCTAGTTTGACCTAGAACAAGGCTCAAATTCTTTATCGAGTCAGTCGATGTGCCGCGTGTCGCAGTTACAGTATAGATTCCATCCACCGGCAGATTTCTAACCAAAAAACTTCCTGATTCGTTGGTCGTTACCGATCTCTCTCTACCTGTATTTTCATTTCTAACAATGACAGTCGCGGACGAAACTGCGGAACCCGCTTCAGTGACATCACCGCGAATCGACGAGGTAATCTCTAAACCAGAAGCAACGGATGAGATCACCGTGAGAAAAAAGAAAAGGCTTGTATAACGTAATAAACCTGAGATGGTTTTTTGCATCTAATGACTCCCCATTTAAATTCAAGACTAAAGCTGAAAAGTTAAAGCGATAATAATAAACATTTGCTGTAAACATTGTGTTAAGACTGCATCAAATTTTTGTAGAAGTGAACGAATAAATAGAAAATATTTGTAGACGCCCCAACTTTGCCCGTTTGCACAAAAATAGTAAGCACATGTGCCCTAAAAAAAGATAAGTGACTCACTGAACCGCGCAATCTCCTATGTCTTTGATAAAATTCTCTGATAGTTTTGCTGCTGATTTATCAGGGTACTGGTCGACGACTTGAGAAAGAAGAGTTTTCGCTCTCTCGCAGTCTCCCAAAGCGTAATGTACCTTACCCAAAGCAAAGGCTGCATCGGGAACCTTAGAATGTTCGGGAAAATAGCTGATCACTTGCGCCAAGGCTTGACGGGCTTGTTCGAGGTCGGGATCTATTTTTGCTGCGTAAACTTGTCCCAACCAATAGTAGGCGTTAGCTATGAGCTGGCTCTCCGGAAAGCTTTTGATAAAATTATTGAGTTGTTCAACTGCCTTTTCAAACTGGCGATTCCTAATCAATTGACGGGCTGTATCGTAAAGCTCCTTTTCTCCACCAAGCTCAAAGTCCGGCAAGACCTCGCTAGGTTGCTCTTGCAGACCCGCGCCTTTGTTTTCTATCCTTTTCTCTTTAAGTAGATTCTGGAGTCGAGCGTCAAGCTCTAAATATCTATCATCAGCGACAGCTTTCTGGCGCTTAGTTTCATAGTCTAAACTCTCAATCAAGCCCCTAAGTTCCATCACTTCCTGTTGCAGGAGCTGCAGCTGATATTGACTCTCTGGCTCTATATTCTCAGCGTACAAAAATACACTTGCGAAAAGGAAAGAGACAATAATCCCCCTACATGCAGAAAGAGCAAGACAGCGGAATCTCGCGTTTTTGTAGTAAGACAAAACTATGATCTAGCGGTAGACCAATTCTACCCTTCGATTTTTCGCCCAACTGCGCTCATTTTTCCCGGATACCATCGGCTTCTCCTCCCCATAACTAATAACCTCAATCTGTGAGTTTGAAGCGCCCTGAGAAACTAAATACGCCCTGACAGCATCAGCCCTGCGCTCTCCAAGAGCTAAGTTGTACTCTCTCGTTCCTCTTTCGTCGGCATGGCCTTCCACCCTGACCCTAATAAATCTATCGCCAGCCAGCGCCGAAGCGTGCTTGTTCAATTCAGCATGCGCTACTCTGCGAACTATAGCTTGGTCAAAGTCGAATAAAAAAATACCCATAAGGGTCTGCGAAACACCAGAGTTGTCTCCCGAATCAACTACCAGTTTACCCGCCTCGACCCTAGGCGCAGCTGGTTCATAGCTCTCTTGCACTACCGGTTCTTCAATTAAATTCTCTGTGGATTCGGAATATTCTGGTCCCTGACTTGCACAACCGATTAACAAAAACGCCGGTATGATAGCGCCAAAAAACCTCTTTGCTCCTTGGAAATTCATTTTCTCGCTCCTTTATACTCACCCGAGCACGAATGTGGAGTGAAATTAAACCACAAATTACCCATAGTTTTCACTAAACAACGGAAATATTCGGTAAATCGAGAAAGATTTATTCAAAAATTTCAAATATCCTTTTCTTGGTCGGTGACCAAGCAGGTTCTCGAACGTCTCCTGACGATGAAGGCAGTTTAAACTTTACTAAGCCATCTACTGAAACCGTCGAAAGTATGCCCTCCCCATTTTCTTGTGTCGCGTAGATGACAAGACTCCCATTCGGAGCAACGCTCGGAGACTCATCTAGAGAGGTTTCAGTTAAAACATTTAACATGCCTGTTTGAAGGTTCAGCATTGCAATATGGAAAACCCCTTCTCTGCGATGAACCATGACTAATGCATTTCCGTCCTTAAGCAAGCTCGCTTTCGCGTTATAATCGCCTTCAAAGGTAAGCCTTTGAATCTGGAGATCCTCTAGACGAAGCTGATAAATTTGCGGTTGGCCTCCTCTGTTGGAAGTAAAAATAATGGATTCTCCGTCAGCGCTCCAGCTAGGCTCGGTATCGATTCCATAATGTCGGGTAATCCTTCGGAGATCCCGAGTCACTAGGTCTAACAAATAGATATCTGGATTCCCATCCTTTGACAAAACTAGGGCCAAGGTCTTCCCATCAGGAGAGAATGAAGGCGCTCCATTCAAACCTGCGAACCTAGTAAGCACCTCGCGTTTATCGGTCGAGAGATCGTGGAGAAAAACTCCAGGCCTCCCATCTAACTCGAAAGACACATAGGCCACTGCACCAGAATCTGGAGACCAAGTGGCTGACAATATGGGTTCGTTGGACTCTAAAATCTTTCTTACGCCCCAGCCATCCGAGTCAGCGATATTCAAGGCATAAAGACTTTCACCCTCTCCTGAGTTTTCCGCGGTGACGTACATTATTTGAGTAGAAAAAGATCCCTCTGTTCCAGTGACGACCTCAAATATCTGATCGCTAACGTAATGCGCCATATCTCGTAACTCACTAGGCAATCCATTGACTGTCCTACGACGCACTATCTCTGCCTTAGCCACGTCGTAGATCTCGAAGTGTATCTTTACCTCGACTTCGTTTGGTTCAAGATACCCGAAGACCAGATATTCTGCCCCCAGCATGCGCCAATCACGAACAAATATCTCCGATTCGTTTTCCGGAAAACTAAGCATATTTTCCTTTTTTAGTGGTTCAAATCGACCAGATATTCTTAAATCATTTGCAATAATTTGGTCTAATTTTGCAGGGGAATTTCTTTTCCCTCTCCATGCAAATGGCACCACCGCTATTTTCACCGCTTTATCAAGGCCCTTTGTAATCTCGATCCTCAACTCACCCTTAAGAGGCAGAAGTGGATAAAAACCGAAAAGACATATAAATAAAATGAACAGGTTCTTTTTATACATATTTACAATCTCAAATCATCAGGGCGAAAAAGCAGGGTGAATTCTCGAAAACTCTTTTCGAAAAGGAAATTATCTTCGGGGACCGGAAGATTGCTCGCCCTAAAAACTGCCCTCACGGCTGAATTGTCGAAAGCTTCGTTACCACTGGTTTCTTCCACACTGACTTGCAAAACTTCACCTGTGGGCAACAAAGCTACTCGCAAAAGACAACGCATCCCATTTCTGGCAGATGGTGGTCTGGACCATTTTCTCACAATCCGATCCTGTATATTTGCTACGTAAGCGAGGACCTTTTCTCTTTCTGTTTTTGCTTCCCAAAGCCTCTCTTCGTCTAGAAGCGCCCTGTCCAGATCTAAAAGAAAATCAGTCGGCGTTTTATTTTTTCCCGGTTTCTCTCTCGCTGCCCCTAGGAATTCAGTGGTCTCGGTCGTATTTGAAAGTGCTTGCAGCGCGCTGACAATCTCTTTTTCGATTGTCTCTTGCTCAGCTTTGACAGGAGCGTCCTCAAGTTGGCTAGCTTGGAGAACCTTTTCTTCTTCCCTTTCATCACCCTTTTTACTGCTATCTTCTTTCTTATTTTGAAGGTCTGCTACGGGATATAGCTCGGCTTTTATGTAATAATCTTGCTTCCCGGTCAGGGATAGATGCGAAGACTGGTTGCTCAAAGAGAGCAGAAAACCGACCCCTAGATGAATTGCCAAAGCAAACACAAAACCAAAAAAGTAAATACTATAACTCGCAGTTCCTCTAGCCACTCGCTACTACTCTTTTATTTCTGTGGGGGTTGGGTTATCAGGCTCACGCCGGATGCTCCAGATTGACGAAGCACTTCCATTACCTCAACGATCTTACCGTAAGGCAGTATCTTATCACCCTCGATCAATACCTTAATGTTAGGGTTAACATCGAAGATTTTTTTTGCGTCTTCAGCTACTGCTCCCAACGTGGTTGAAAGACTCTCTTGGCCAATATTTATATAAATTGAGCCGTCCCTACGAACCGAAACGATAAGCGTTTCAAATTCATCTTTGATAGTAACTGGCTCGGAGGTTGCCTCTGGCAGGTCTACTTTTATTCCTTGAGTCATGAGGGGTGCCGTAACCATGAAAATAACCAACAAGACAAGCATTACATCAATGTAGGGAACAACGTTAATTTCTGACATTGGCTTTCTGCGATAAACCTTACGCATATTCAAATCTTCTGGCTAGCCCGTGACAATATGCTGCTAAATTCCTCAGTAAACGCTTCAAATCGATTCATAATTATTTCAACCTGGGCAGAATACCGATTATAAGCTATGACCGCCGGGATTGCCGCAAAAAGACCGATCGCAGTGGCTATCAAAGCCTCTGATATGCCGGGTGCGACTACTGCTAAAGACGCTTGGTTTACCGTTGCTAAACCTCTGAAGGAATTCATAATTCCCCATACGGTACCAAACAGCCCGATATAAGGGCTTGTGGAACCGACTGTCGCGAGGAAAGACAAATGAACTTCGAGTCGTTCCTCTTCTCTTGCGAGCGCCACCCGCATAGCTCGCTGAACGTTTTGCATTACTCTATCCGCATCATTCACGGCTTGCGCATTGGAGCGGGTAAACTCTTTAAAACCGGACACAAAAATATTTTCGACTCCAATTCTCTCGAGCTCTTCGGAACCTAACTCGCGAAAAAGCTGCCCAAGATCTTTTCCAGACCAAAATTCATCCTCAAAACGCAACGCATCATTGCGAATCGCTGATAGAGCAAAACCCTTTTGAAAAATCATTATCCAAGAAATAAACGAAGCACCAACCAAGACAGCCATGACAACCTGAACTACAACGCTGGCATTTAGTATTAAATAAAAAATCGAAATTGGCTCGTTCAAAAAAATCTCCTTTAGGAATCATCGCTCTGAAAGATCAGTTTTTCATCCGGCTTTTTGGCTAGCTGAAAATGCTCATAAGCGAGTCTGGTGGCCTCTCTTCCGCGCGGAGTTCTTGCTATAAACCCTTGTTGCATTAAATAGGGCTCGTAAACATCCTCTAAGGTATTCCTTCCCTCTCCCACTGTCGCGGCAATGCTCTCAATGCCAACTGGTCCACCGTCATATTTTTCGATTATCGTTAAAAGTATCCGTCGATCCATGTGATCAAACCCATTTGCATCAACTTTCAGTAAGTTTAAGGCATGATCAGCTATATCTCTGGTCACGATACCCTGTCCTTCTACTTCTGCATAGTCTCTGACTCGTCTCAAAAGTCTGTTCGCTATTCTAGGCGTCCCTCGAGATCTCACCGCGATCTCTTTCGCTCCTCCCGGCTCACAAGAAATCCCTAGCAAACGAGCCGACCTAACAACAATTGAAGCTAAATCTTCGACTCGATAAAATTCCAAACGTTGCGCAATTCCAAACCTATCTCGGAGAGGAGAAGTAAGAAGGCCTGTTCTGGTAGTAGCTCCAACCAAAGTAAAGGGGGGCAAATCGATCTTTATCGATCTAGCTGCGGGGCCCTCTCCGATAGTCAAGTCGACCTGAAAATCCTCCATTGCAGGATACAAAACCTCCTCGATAGCAGGGGAGAGCCTATGTATCTCATCAATAAATAGTACGTCGCCTTCAGAAAGATTTGTTAAAGCGGCTATCAAATCACCTTTTTTTTCTATTATTGGTCCTGCCGTTGCCTTGATATCAGCATTCATTTCTTTTGCGATTATATTAGCGAGCGTCGTTTTACCTAAACCGGGAGGACCGAAAATTAACGTATGATCGAGAGGCTCCCCCCTTTTTTTTGCCGCACTTATAAACAACTTCATCTGCTCAGCCACTTCCGGCTGGCCAAAATACTCGTTGAAGCTCGATGGCCGGATACTCGAATCCTGACTTTTTTCAGAATCATTGTCCTCAGGGGAAAAAATTCGATCTTCTTCAATCAAGATTATCTCCGTCCGAGCTCTTTAAGTGCTGCTTTTATCAAAACTTCCAAATCCGCTGATTCGACTTCAATTCTATTAACTGCTAAATCTACTTCTTGGGGTTTATACCCCAAATTCAATAAGGTTCCTTCAAGGTCAGCTAGCACATCCGGAGAAATTTTTGATCTATTTTTCTCTCCTGTGGCCCTCTCGAAAATCATTTTATCTTGTAATTCTATAATTAATCGCTCAGCTGTCTTTTTCCCAACGCCAGGCAAAGCCGTTAGAATTTTTACATCTTTGTCTCTTATCGCAAGGGAAAACTGGTCTTCTCCAAGACCTGACATAATACCAATAGCAAGTCTTGGACCCACACCATTTATCTTAATTAACATTTGAAACAATTTTTTTTCTGATGCCTCTTTAAAACCAAACAATATCTGCGCATCCTCGCGTACGATAAGGTGTGTCTCCAAAGTAACAATATTGTCTACATCAAATGAACTAGCAGTAAAGGACGAAACTTCAATCTCATAACCCACACCGTTAACATCCAGTACCAAAGTGTTCAAATCTAATGTTAGAACCCTCCCAGTAAGACGCGCAATCAAGCTTTATCTCCTTTTTGAGAATAACGGCCTCGACTAAAGCCAAAAGTTTTATCTCTAACGTTAATTAAATCCAAAGAAAAATGCGTGTGGATATGACAAATTGCGACCCCCAAGGCATCTGCGGCATCTTCTTTAGGCATTTCAGATAAGGCTAGTAGCGACTTAACCATCAACTGAACTTGCTCTTTTGTAGCAGAGCCGGTTCCAACTACGGCTTGCTTGATTTTTCGAGCCTCATATTCACTCAAAATTGCGCCTTGCTTTGAACCTGCGATGATGGCTGCTCCTCTAGCTTGGCCCAGTTTTAAGGCGGATGGCGCCGATTTTGAAACAAAGATTTTTTCTACCGCAAATTCTGTGGGCTGATATTTGCGCACAATCTCGCTAATGCCATCGTAAATAAGCCCGAGCCTCTCAGCGAGATCTTTTTTTTCGGTCACTATGATTCGACCGCTCGCAATATACTTTAATTTTCCAGACGAGCTCTCGATAAGCCCATACCCTGTAATTCTTGAACCTGGATCAATTCCCAGAACAATAGCCATAAGATTAATATTTGTGTTTTTTGTATCCTATCACACTGGCCAGAGCCAATTTATTGGTCGAAGAGCAGATTCCGAGAGCCCAGGCAAAAGCTAGCCAGTAAAACCCTCAGGAAACTCACCGTTGCAATGAACTGCTGTTACGTCATCAAGATCTTCAAGAGAATCTAATAAACTAAGAACTTTCATGCTCGTTGCATGATCTAACGAATTCGAACTGCTAGCTACCAAGGTAATCTCTCCAAAAGCGACCTCAAAATCAGCTTCGGCGAGAGCTTTTTTTACTGCAGCGTAATCATCTACTGATGTTATGATCTCGATACTTTGATCGCCAAAGGTTTCAACTTCCTCGGCTCCATTGTCGATAGCAATTTCTACAATCTCATCTTCCTGTTCAATCAAGTCAAAACGAAGAATTCCCTTCTTTTCAAAAAGATAAGAGACGGATCCATCAGTTCCGAGGCTGCCGCCCGCCTTCGAAAAAGCATGACGAACCTCCGCAACGGTTCGATTGCGATTATCTGTCATTGTTTCTACTATCACAGCCACACCACCCGGCCCGTAACCCTCATAAGTCAGCGAGATAAGTTGCTCTCCCTCATCACCACCCGCACCACGGTTAATAGCTCGCTCCATGGTATCTTTTGGCATCTGAGCAGATTTCGCTTTTTCAATCACGCTACGCAGAGAAGGGTTATCGTCAGGATTACCACCACCGTCCCTAGCAGCCACGGTTAACTCTCTGATAATCTTGGTAAACACCTTAGCTCGCTTAGCATCCTGCCCAGCTTTGCGGTGCTTGATATTGCTCCACTTACTATGACCAGCCATACTTATGGATCCTCTGCTTTCGTCAGCAGGATATTAAGTTCTTCTAGTTGCTCACTGGGCACATCAGCTGGAGCTGCTGTCATTAGACAGCTAGCAGTTTGCGTCTTGGGAAAAGCTATAACATCCCGTATCGCGGAAGAGCCTGAGAGCAACATTACTATCCGATCTAATCCGAACGCTATTCCTCCGTGAGGGGGCGCTCCATATTTCATAGCATTGAGAAAAAATCCAAACTTAGAATCAATTTCCTCTTGTGTGTACTTCATGGCTCGAAAAATTGATTCCTGCATCTTTGTTTCATGGACTCGAATTGATCCTCCGCCAACTTCATACCCATTGATAACAAGGTCATAGGACGAGGACTTAACGCTCAACGGATCCTGCTCAACCTGCTCCAAGTCTCCTGAGGGAGAAGTGAATGGATGATGGACAGCCGAGATTCTTCCTTCTCCATCCTCTTCAAACATAGGGAAATTGGTTACCCAACAAGACGCCCACGGACTCGTATACAAATTAAGGTCCTCAGCTAACTTGTCGCGGAGTGATGACATCGATTCGTTAACTACTTTCTCCTTGTCTGCGCCGAAGAAAATGATGTCTCCATCACAAGCTTCACATCGACCAAGAATGTTTTTGATCTCTTCATCGGACAGAAACTTTAAAATCGGTGACTGGAGACCTTTTTCTCCCTGAGAAAGATCATTAACGCGAATATACGCTAAACCCTTCGCACCATATGATCCGACAAACTTCGTGTAATCATCAATATTTTTTCTCGAGAGACGATCACCACTCGGGAGCCTAAGAGCTACCACTCTTGAACCGGGCTCTTTTGCAGGTCCACTAAACACCTTGAACTCTGATCGAGAGAGCAAATCGCCTATGTCTACCAGCTGAAGATCAACTCGCAAATCAGGTCGATCAGTTCCATATCGAAACAGTGCATCATCGAAGTCCAAAACCTTAATTTCGCCCAAATCGACCTTAATTGAATCTATAAAAAGCTTTCTTATAAGATTCTCAGCGATGCTCATGACATTTTCTTGTTTTACGAAACTCATCTCTATATCTAACTGGGTAAACTCAGGTTGACGATCCGCTCTCAGATCCTCGTCTCTAAAACATCTTGCTATTTGATAGTAACGATCAATACCAGAGATCATCAAAAGCTGCTTAAACAACTGAGGGGACTGAGGAAGAGCATAAAAACAGCCAGTGTGCACTCTGCTTGGAACAAGGTAATCCCGAGCACCCTCTGGGGTTGCTTTCGTAAGAATAGGTGTTTCCACGTCGACAAAACCTTCC
>MDTE01077013.1_pt1 | contig 17024 bp, 17 predicted proteins | sample 811231 | NCBI WGS metagenome assembly MDTE01 (sample SAMN05326651, study PRJNA326480) | marine metagenome | isolation source: seawater | place: Indian Ocean: Red Sea | collected 2010
ACTAATCAAACTGGTTATGAAGGTGATAATAAAATGGGATCACTGCAATTTGGTTTAGAAAATCAAATTGGTCCTAGAAAATCCAATTACATTTTTTATTATAATATATATGACAGAGAATATGACGAAAGAGGGACTATTGATACTTATGAAAGTAAAGTTTTGGGTTTAAGATATGATTTTTCAAGATCAATATATCAAAATATTTCTTATGGAGTTGGTTCTGAATACAAATATGACTGGGGATATTTTGATAATAATGGGTCTTACGAGGCATCAACCAAAGGTCATTCAGACAATCTAGCTGTATATGGTAATCTAGCTTGGAATTTTTTTCAAAATTCAAATGTCTCTTTTTTTGTAAGAAATGACAATCATAAGCAAACTGGGAAAAATAATACCTATAAATTAAACTTTGATAAGAAATTTACTAACTTTAATTTAGGTTTTTCTTACATGAATGGTCTTCGAAACCCTACACTTTATGAAATGTTTGGTACAGATAATTATGGATATTCTGGTAATAGAAATTTAAAACCTGAAAAAAGTAATACTTATGAAATATATTCAAATGTAATTATTAATAAAAATTTAAGTTTTTCCTCAAGAGCTTTTAAAGCAAACATAAAAAATAATATAGAATATATAAGCAATAAGTATCAAAATGATGCTGATAATGTTGATTTAAATCAATCTGGTATTAACAGTAAACTAAATATTAAACTTAAGAATACTTACATTGGTTTATTCTCTTCTTTTTTATCATCAAAAAAAGAAAATGGTAACGATCAATTAAGAAGACCAAAGAAAAATTATGGTTTGAGTTTTAAAAAAAAAGTAAGTAATAATATTTTTGGAGATTTAAATTTTAATCTTATATACAACCATTACGGAAAACACTTTGATACACATTCCTCAAGTTTTAATACTGTTGAGTTAGATAGCACAGATTTAGTTGATTTAAAAGTTTCAAAAAAATTAAATAGTGGTAATATTTTTATTAAAATTTCAAATCTACTCAACGAAACTTATCAAAGACCTCATGGATATAATCAAGAAAATAGAGTTATTAAATTTGGAATTAATTTTTAGCAGTTGTTGCATAAAAATTTAAATGATAATCTGACTTCATGAATTATATAAAGATTTTTTTTGGAGTATTAATAGTACTGTCTGCAAGCAGATTAGTTCCACATCCACCAAATTTTACTAGTTTAATTGCCTTGAGTTTTTATGTGCCTTTAATTTTTGGTGTGAAATATTTAGTTGTAGTCTTAATCAGTTTTTTTATAACAGATATATTTTTAGGTTTTCATGCTCTTACAATTTATACTTGGGGTAGTGTTGTAATTATTGGATTAGTCTCAAAATATTTTGATCAGAATATTTATTTTAGGTCTATTGGAGTATTTCTTGGTGCCATATTATTTTTTATTATTACTAATTTTGGTGTTTGGCTTTCAGGTTCTTATGGGTATTCGATTAATGGATTAATATTATGTTACTGGTTAGCTATACCCTTTTTCAGCAACACTATTTTATCAACAATATTTTATTCAATAATTATAGAGATTGTTAATAAATTTGTAGGACATAAAAAATTTAAACAATACTAACGATTTGATTTATATTTAGATTTTCCTATTATTAAATCTACTATACTAAGTAATAAAAATTGATGAACATTTTCTATTAGGTTATATGATTTTGAATTGACCCAAAAATTAATATCACCAATTTTATTTAGACTGTTTTTATATTTATGCCCAGTATAAGTAATTAGTTTTCCGTATTTTTTTTTTTTAAAATATTTAGCTGCATTAACTATATTTTTAGATTCTCCACTTGATGATACGAGTATTAACATGTCTCCTTTTTCACAATAATATTGTATTGCTTTTTCTAGCCACTTTTCGTAGCCATAATCATTTGAAAAACAAGTGATCAAATCGGCTTCGTTAAAATTAATGGCCTTAACTTTTGCATTTTTAGTTAAATCAACACTAAAGTGACTTGAAGTAGCGGCACTACCTCCATTGCCAGCAATTATAATTTTTTTTTTATATTTTTTTATCTTTTTTATTTCACTTGAAGCATTTAATAGTTTGGGAATAAATTTCTTATCGATTAAACTAGAAAACTTATCAAAATAATTGTTCAAAAATATTGAATTTCTATTTTTCATAATAAATATATAATCTTAAACAATAATGAATTTTTAGAAAAATTTCTCAATTTTAACCCTTCTTTTTGATAATAATGGCCAATTATTTTCAACATTTTGAAATTTATTAACTAAAATATTTAAATTTTTTTCAAGCTCAATAAAGCTTATATTTAATGCTATTGGTAAACAAATTCTATGCCACTTGGCATCAATTAAAATATTTTCATCAAACATTTCTTTTTTAATTAAGTATCCAAAAAGCGTATTATTGGGTGTGGAATATTCTATGCTATTTCTTAAACCTCGTCCTCTTATATTTTTAAAAAAATATGAGTTTTTTAATTTCTCAGAAACAAATTTTCTTACAAATTCACCTTTTAAATTCACATCATTTAAAAATTTTTTATTATTGATGATTTTTTGAACTTCAAGTGCTGCTGCCACACTTAAAGAATAGCCCTGATGAGTATTTGAATATTGTATTTGACTATTTTTAGCATGCAAAATTTTTCCGATTTTAGATTTAGTAATTACAGCGCTTAAAGCTCCATATCCTGCAGCTAGCGTTTTGCTTAAAAATATAAAGTCTGGAGTCACATCATCCCAATCAATACAAAAATTTTTTCCTGAAGTGCCGGTACCACACCAAACTTCATCTATTATTAAATGAATATTATATTTGTTACATAATTTTCTTATAAGTTTCCAATAATTTTTATTTGGAGGAACATCTCCAACCAATCCTCCCATGATAGTTTCGCCAACAAAAGCACAAACATTTTCAGGACCAATTTTTAATATTTTCATTTCTATTTCTTTTACACACCTTAGGGTATATTGATTATCAGTTTCATTTACCTTCTGATGTCTATATTTGTTATGTTCAGATACTTTTTGCACATTTTTATTTAAAATATTTTTATAAAAATAAAGATTGGGTCTATCCCCTAAATTTAATGCGTCAGAAGTACTTCCATGATAAGATTGACGTCTAGATATAAATGTTTTTTTGTTTTTATAGCCAAGATTATAAAAATATTGGTAACTCATTTTTAAAGCTGCTTCACAGGCTTCAGATCCTGATGAGCCTACAAAAAAAACCTTGTCTAAATTATTGTTTTTATTTTTTAATATTTCTCTAGCTAATTCTTCTCTGTTTGGATCAATAAAGGTTTTATAGTCTATATGGCAATATTTTTTAGCTTGTTTTGATATCGCATTAAGTATTTTTCTATTACCCCATCCCAAAATAGCATGTCCTGTATATCCAGATGTTAAATCTGTATATTTTTTTTTCTTTGAAAAAAGATAAATCCCTTTTCCTTTAGATATAAATATTTGTTTTTTCAAAATAGATTTTAATAACTTTGTCATTTCAGTTTTATTTTTTTTTTAATAAAGAAATATTTATATCTATTTTTTTTAAAATTTTACCTAATCCGCTTTGTTTTTTATGTTTATTCATAAGCTTTATTATTTTATCCACATTATTTCCAATATAAAAATAACCATCCAAAAGATCTTTGTTTTTATTTGCCATGCTCCATTTTTTGCCAGAATATAAAAAATAAATAGGTTTATTTGAAAGTTTTAATGTTTCATTTAAAGAAAAATAATAAGATTTTTGTCCACTTTTACCTGAAATAAATCCTTTTTTTTTTGAAAAGCAGACTCTTATAAAAGCAGAATTAAATCTATTCAAATAGTTAATAAATGATTTAGTTGATTTAAACTCATAATGCATAACACCTAGGTCATGAAAAAAAAAACTCTTCAAATCTTTATTTTTGTTTAAAAATTTATTCAAAGTGGGAAAAGTAGATAGATAATTTTTTTTTGATTTTGCTATATAATTTGACAAAATGTTAAAATCTTCATTTGTGTCTATTCCATAAAATTTAATTGCTTTATTATTTTTATCTTTTCTAAAAATTTTATTAAATAATTCAATTCCTTCAATGAATTCACAACTACTAGAACCAATTTCTAATATTTTACTCATTTTTGATACCAAAAATGTTAAATATAGAAAATAAAATTTTTCTACTCTAGGAATTTCTGAAAGTTTTATTTTGTTTTGGGAATTTAATAATTTAATTAATTTAGATTTTTCTCTAAATCTCACACCAACATGCCAAAGATCATAGGCAGTTTGTTTCGTTACATATCTTAATATTTTTTTTTTTTTTAGATTTCTTACACCATATTCAATATAATTATATATCATTTTTAATAATCCTATTTAAAGTAAATAAATTCAAAATCACCAGTATAACCAGAATTATAAAATAACCATTTCCATGAGCTAGTATCTATAATAGTTTCTGCAGTTAAAGCCCAACATTGCAAGTTAAATTGCTCAGCTTCATTTCTATATGACTCTACACAAATAAATTTTTTCTTTCCTATTTTTTCAATATTAGAAAGAGTTTTTTGAAGTATTGGTAATTTTAAATTATGCAAAACATTAATCGATATTACCAAATCAAAAGAATTGTCCTCAAATTTTAATTTTTTTTTAATATCATGAAAAAAAATATTTTTTTTAATTTCTGGTTTTGCATTTTTTATTGCATATCTAGAAAAATCACATCCTTGAATTTTTTTTAAATTTAACAATTTTTTTAATTCATACATTAGATAACCTTTTCCACAGCCAACATCTAAAATTTTAGACTCTCCATTTAATTGATAATCAGAAATTAATTTTTTTGCTAAATAAGTATGATAACCAGGTATATATTTATAACCACCGTAACCAAATTTTCTGTTACCATCCCAATAGTCAAAATCATATTTTTTTGAAACTTTCATTGCCTGTATTTTTCCATTACTCATTCTATCTAAATATTCTCTTTTTTGACTATTATGCTTAAAGCTTACAAAATTTTTAAGTCTTCCTAGTTTTTTTTTAATATTTTTTTTTTCATAAAGAGCAAATCTTAATAGAAATAATTTTTCTATGCTTGCAAAATCAGATTTTTTTATTGCTTTTATGTTCTCTAATGCAAAATGTACTTGGATATTTTTTTTCAAGAAAGATTTATAAAAATTTTCTCTTTTATTTTTTTTTTCAGGAAGTTGAAAAAGGCTATAAAATACGAGACCATCGATATTTTTATTCAATTTTTTTATTAATGACTCTAAAATTAAATAACTATTTTTAAATGAATATTCAGTTTCACTTAGTTGAAACTTACATTGATTTCTTTGACAATAATCTCTTATCACTAAATTCTGAACTGACTGAGGAACTCTTTCCTCTAAAAAACTTCTGCTAAAAATATAGCCTTTTAATTTTAAATTTTTTTTGGATTTGTACATAACACTATAAAATAGCAAGCCATCTTATCAAAGCCTGTGTGTATTATCTCATCATTCATAGAAAATATAAAAAAGTTATTAAAGTATTTTTTATAAAATTGCTTTAATTGTTTTGCTGTTTTACAGTTTACATGAGTAGGATCTTTGTCTTTGATATATTTTTGTAATTCTAAAGAAGGAGTACCGCTAATCAAGATCCCATTTTCATTAAGAGACTTTATCACATTTTTTATAAAATATTTTTCATCTTTTTTTTTTATATGTTCAAATACATCTAACATGTATATTGCATCAAAAGTTCTATTAGTAGGAGAATTCAACATATCATGGTTTAAGAAATTAGTTTTTTTTTTAAGTTTTGATTGTCTCTTTTTTAAGTCTTTTAAAAAGATTGTGTTTGGGTCAGATAAAGTAAGTTTTTTTACTACTTTTTCTACAATGCTTGAATACCATCCGTCTCCACATCCAACCTCAAGAACTTCTGATTTTTCTTCGAGAAGTTTAGAAACAAATTTGTATCTTGCTAAACTAAAAAGTGTTCCTTTTGGATCATTTCTCCATTTGGAAGATGAAAAGATTCCCATTGTCTCTAGGCCATATTTTTTTTTACTTTTTAAATGACTGAATGCATATGAGTTAATTTCTTTTTTTTTCATTTAGACTTTATATATTATTTTTTAAAAGGATTTTCATATTTATTGCCAATAAAAGTAGTTGCTCTTTCAGTGATGGGCTGAAAAAATTCTCCTATTTTCTTGTCACTATAAGGAGAAAATATTGACTTAAATCTACAATTCATTGACCATCTTGTTTCATTTTCTAAATTTACAACATTTCCATGAGGTAGACACTGATTAAAAATAAGATAAGATCCATAATCAACTTTTAACCAAGATAATTTTTTTTTTATTAGATTGAAAATTTTTTCACTACCATCTATTTTTTTATTTTTGATAAGATTTATAAAATTCTTATAATCAGATTGCTTTAATATATACATTGATTTTGTCTTGAAACAGTTAACTAGCGGTACCCATAGGACAATCTCATAGGGCGAATCTCCAGACCAAACGTCTGAATGAATTGGAAGTAATGAGCTACTATCATTTGGTAATTGAATGCTAAAATTTATATTTTTTTGCATCATTAGCTCATTACCAGCTAAGCAATAAAGATTATTTTTAGCAATATTGAAATAATGATATTTAAAAAGATTATTTTTATTAATTTTATCCAATATGAACAATCGCAAACTGTTAAGTTCATCAACTTTGATTTTTTTATGAATATTATTTAAATCTTTTATATTATTTTTATTAAATTGCTTTAACTTATCTTTAACAAATGAGCTTAAATAATGTAATGATTTTTTATTTTCTACTTTTGAAATAATAAAACCTTTTTTTATAAAATCATTTGAAATCTTTTTTTCTTTATTTGTTAAAAAACTCATTTTAATAAAGTTTACTCGAAAAGTTTTTTGTTTTTCTGTAAATAATATTGGGAAATATGAACTGGATATTCACTTTCATTTTTAAAGTTTCCCGCTTTATTCCAAAATTTTTTTAATAATATATTTAAATCTGGATTTTTTTCGTATTTTCCGTTCAATAATTTAATCATTTCCTTTGTTCCATTTAATATTTCATCAGAAGTATTTTCAATTAGTGAAATATTTTTTTTCTTATAAATATCTAATCGTTGAATAGTTTGAGCATCTTTTTGAAAAATTTCATCAATTGTCATATTTTTTTTTAAAATTTCATCATAATAATATTTAAAAATAACAATAGTGAATTGTGGTGAAGATTTGAACAAATTATCTGGTCTGATTGGACAATAATTTGTTTTTAGTATTGGTTTTCTATAAACTGTAGCAAAAGAATCCATTCCTGTGCCTCCAGAAACCCAAAAAAAACATTTGAATGATAAAAATACATCTAAAAAATCTGTTCGCATACCATTAGATGCATAATCAATTATATATTTGTTTTTAAGGTTTATTTTTTCGGATACTATACTACCCATTCTTAAAGTATAAATATTTTCTGTAGAAAGATATTCTGCTGCACTTAAATAATTTTTAATTGAAGAGTTTCGATAATCATGATGATAATAATCTTTTGTGTATGTTTTTTTTAGGTAACTATCATCTCTATTTATTAAACAAACAAATTTTTTATCAAGTAAGCCATATTCTTTAAGAATAGAATTTCCATAATCAATTTGTTTTTGAGAAGGTTTCAAAAAAATATCATTTTTTGATAATTTAAAGGCATTTTCAGATCTAGTAAAAACAACATTACCAAATTTTTTTTTTTTAAATATTTTTAAAAAAAAGTTATCAATTTTGATTAGATATAATCCCACTTTAGGATTTATAATTTTAAGCTTTTTTTTGATAATTCCAGCTATTGTATTGTTTGCAACAGGAAAAATAGGATCAAAATAAAAATAATCGTTATTATTATCATTTTTATTTAGTGCATATAGCTCTGATTCAATTATAAAATGACCAATTCTTGTACTAAATAATCTGCTGATATTTATTTTTTTTTTATAAAATCTTAATAATAAATAAAAATAAAAAAAAATAGAATATAAAAATAATATTAATTTAATAATAATAAAAATTTTATAATTTTTCACAATTTAATTTATTTCCTAAATAATTATATAATCAAAATTTTTTCAATATATTTTTATCACTTTTAAGACTGATAAATGTAGGGCCTATTATTTTATTACATTTGATTATGAATTTTTCTGTTTCCTTGCTATCTTTTGGAAAAAAAGATTTTATATTACTAAAAAGTGACATTAATTTTTTTCCGTTGATCTCAGCATGTGTTGGTCCTAAATTTGGATAATCAGCATAACCAACAAGTTTAACATTTGTCTTCTGTTGATTAATATCTAACTTTATCTGCTCAAAAGGTCTCTCTATAAGAAAAGGTGTAATTGTATAAACCCATGGTTTAAGGCCTTCTAACGCCATTCCAGATGCTACACCGATCAAACTTTGTTCACAAATTCCCATATTGAAAAACCTTTTGGGGTGATTTTTTCGAAAATCATCAAATATACCATAGCCAATATCACCAACTAATAAAACAATACTTGGGTCTTTTTTTGCTAACTCATTAATGATTTTACCAAATTTTCTTCTCATAATTTTAATCTTTTTTTTCCAATAATCATCTCGGAACCTTGCAATTGTCTTGCATGCCAAATTGGATCATTTTCAAATTCCTTTATACCTTTGCCTTTAATGGTATTAACTATTACCACTGTAGGTTTATCTTTAATTTTTTTTTTTTGAAATGATGTGATTAATTCTTTAATACTGTGACCGTCTTTTACAGAAATACAATTACAATTAAAAGATTTAAATTTTGATTTTAAATTATTTAAAGGAAGGCCATCTTCTAATGTTGTTAAGGCTTGAACTTTATTATAATCAACAATTATTATTAGGTTGTCGAGATTATGCTTAGAAGCGATCAATAATGTCTCCCAAGTTGTTCCTTCTTGGCATTCTCCATCACTAATCATCACATAAATTAGCCCTCTTTTTTTTAATTTTTTTCGAGCAAAAGCCATACCTGCTGCAATTGGTAGTCCATGCCCCAAACTTCCAGTTGTACAAAAAATTCCATTTTTTTCATCTATTTCTAGATGAGTCGAAAGTTTAGGCTTTAATTTATTATCTCTTAAAATTAAACATAAAGGGAATGAAGCATGAGATTTGCTTAATATAAATTTATCCTTTTTTAAATTTAGTATTTTATAATACAAAACAATTAATGTTTCGATAATTGAGAAACTTCCACCTAAATGAGCTTCTTTTTTTTCAATAAAAGATAAAAATGTTTTTTGTCTTAACTTTAAAGCCTTATTAATTAATTTCTTAAATTTCATTAAATTATTATTTAAGATTTAAATTATTCATTTTTTTTATATTAAAAAAATTTTCATTATTTAATGTGTCTTTAAAAATTTTTTTTTCAAATACTTTTTTTAAATCCTTAATTGCATCTTCAATTGTTTTTATAGTTTTAAAACCTAATACTTTTTTTATTTTATCTGAAGAAATATGGTAAGATCTAATATCATCTGAATGCACCATGTCTAGAGTTACATCCTCCCCAACAATTTTTTTTACCATTTTTGCCAAGGATAATACACTTTGGTTTTCATAACCAGCATTAAAGACTTCTCCAGAAATTTTTTCCTTTGGAGCTTTAATTAAACAATCGTAAACTCTCACCATGTCATAAATGTGTATGTTTGGTCGAAGTTGTTTTCCACCAAATACTTTTATTTTTCTTGTATGAAATGCTAAGTTAGTCAAAATATTTACAACAACATCTAAGCGCTGTCGCGGAGAAAAACCACATACAGTTGCTGGTCTAATTGTTACGCAAGTAAATTTTTCTGAGTTATATTTTTTTAAAATAACTTCACATTGAGCTTTAAATTTTGAATAGTCTGTTACTGGTTCTAGCTTAAAATTTTCATTAATATCTTTTTCTTGTTTTACACCATACACTGAGGAAGATGATGCATATATAAATCTAGAAACACCTAATTGTTTTGATATTTTAACAAGAGGTTCAAAAGCATCTAAATTTATAGATTTTCCCAAAATCGGATTAAGTTCAAAACTAGGATCATTTGATATACACGCAAGATGTATTACGATGTCTTGATCTTTTAGGATATTGTTTAAAAGACTTTGATTTCTTATGTCGCCTTTTATAACTTCTAGATTTTTATGTTTCTTTAGTACATATTCTCCGTATATCATCAAATCTAAAACAGTAACTTGATATCCTTGAGATAATAAAAATGGAGTAAGTTCAGCACCAACATATCCTGCACCACCAGTAACAAATATTTTTTTCATTTTATTTCAAAATATATTCAATTGTTCTTAAAAAATTCTCATATTTAATAGGCTCTTTATTAGCATATTGTTGGACGGACAATGCGCCAATTATAGACCCTAAAAAAATGGATAAATCATTTGGAACTTTATTTTTTATGCATAAACAAATTATCGCTAACATGGTGTCCCCAGCACCAATTTTATCCAAAACATTAACCGTAAAAGATGGGCATTCTATAATTTTTATCGCATTTTTTTCCTTAAAAGCATAGAGAGAACCGCTTGATCCTCTAGTAATAATTAGATTAGTCATATTTCTTTCTAATATCATTCTCTTTGCAAGTTTGCGTAAATCATCAAACCTGCTTCTATATTCATGGCGTAGTTCTTTCTCATTTATAACTAGAGTATTAATATTTTTAAATTTTTTTAAACTATGAAACCCTAAGTTAGATGCATTTATTTGGGTATTGAGAAATATCTTTTTTTTTTTTTCTAAAATTTTTGCAAAATTACTTGAGATTAATCCATGATCATAATCAGAAACTAAAAGTGAGTCTTTTTTTGTTAAAGTGTTCTTGAATATTTTAATTATAAATTTTTCTTGATTCTTATTTAGTAGGTTGTCAGTAAATTCATATACTCCGAACAACTTGTGATTAGATAATTGATCTAGGAATCTTTCTTTTACTATTGTAGAACTTCCTTTTTTAAATAAAAGTTTAAGTTTAATATCTCTTCCAATATTTTTTTTTATAAAATTTAAATATTCTTTTTTCTCTCCAACAAAGCTTAGCAAGGTAACATTTGACCCAAATTCTGAAAGTTGTCTAGCAATTGCTGCTGATCCACCGAGATATATTTCCTCTTTTTTTTTATCTAGAACTAAATGGGGATCTTTTCCTGATTTTCCAAGCGTTTCACAAAAAGTGTATTTATCAATTATTATTTCTCCTATACAAAAAACTTTATTATTTTTAAATTTGTTTAGATATTTTTTTATATCACTAAAAGAATATTTTCTTTTGATAATGTTTATAAATTTTTTTTGTTTATTATTAAATAAAGCATTATCCATATTTAATAGTGTAGATGAATTAAAAGTTTCCTCCTCTACAAATAATAATTTTCCACCAAGTTTTTCTGTAAGTTTTTTTTCTTTTATTATATTTTTTGTTATATCTAAATTTAAATTTTTATAATCAGGGCCCTTTATATAATAATTTGGCTTAACTTTTCTAATTACATTTAGACAATTATAATCTTGGCTTACGATAATATAATCAATATGCTTAATTGAAGATAAGACTTCTGCTCTTTGGTGTAATTTAAAATAAGGTCTTCCAATGCCTTTGTTAACAAATTTATCATCTGTCAAAGATAGTATTAAAATATCTGCGTGTTTTTTTGCAGCTTTAAAATATTTTATATGACCTAAATGTAATAAATCAAAAACTCCACTTACAAGGGCTATTTTTTTTTTCAAAGTTTTAAAGTTTGAAATTATTTTACTTATTTGATTTGGTGCAATTATTTTGTTTTGGATGCTCATTTATTTTTTTTTTTTAAATATTTAAACCAATTCCTTGTTTCATTTTTAATTTTTTTCTTAGTCCATAAAGGACTTTTTTTCCAATAAGACTTATTATTTAATATGATCTTTACTCCATCTTCAAAAGATATTTTTGGTTTCCAATTTAAGTCTTTCTTAATTTTAGAAATGTCTGCATGTGTAACTTCAGGTTCAGCTGGTCTTTTTGGAATTCTTTCAATTTTATTATTTTTATCGAGAAGGTAGCATAATTTGTTGATACTCTGAGGTTTTGAAGAGCCGATATTCCAAATTTTACCAGTTTTACCAGTTGTGGCAGCTTTAAAAAAAGCGTTTGCAACATCTGATACAAATAAAAAATCTCTTTTTTGATTCCCATCTCCCACAACTGTAAAAGGTTTTTTTGATAGTAATTGTCTCATAAAAACACCAAAAACAGCTCCATATACACCACTAGTTCTTGATCTAGGACCGTAGGCATTAAAAATTCTTATCGAGTTGACTTGCAAATTATATACATTCATCCAATGCATACATAGCTGTTCTCCTGCATATTTTGAAAATGCATATGGATACTTTGTATCGATATTTGATGTTTCCTTTGTTGGAGTTTTTGCAATTCCATAACATGAAGATGAAGCAGCATAAACAAATTTTTTTATTCTATTTATTTTAATAGCTTTAAGAAGATTTAGTGTTCCGTTAAAATTATTTCTAACATATTTTATAGGGTTATTAATTGAGGGCACTATATCACCAAGACCAGCGAAATGAATAACGTAATCATTATCTTCAATAAATTTATTGTTTTTAATATTAGTCAAATCTATTTTTTTAAAAATAAAATTCTTATTTTTCTTAATATGATTTAAATTTTCCATACGTCCAGTTGACAAATTATCTAAACCTTTTACTTCAAAACCTCTTTTAAGAAATAGATCAACAGTATGGCTACCAATAAAGCCTGCTGCACCTGTAATTAATACTTTTTTTTTCATAATTTTATTTTCTAAATATTATCTCCAAATATACAGAGTTTTTTGAATAGGAGAAAGTTGAAGACGATATATTTTTTTTAAGGATTAACATATGATCTTTATCTCGAGCTAATATTATTTTTTTTTTATTAAAAGAGATTATTATTTTTCCTTCTATTATCATAAATAGTTTATCAAATTTATGTTTATAAAAATTGAAAAGATCTTTTTTTTTTTTAATTTTATTAATTATCATTATTTGAGGGCCAATAGAATTTCTTTTATGTAGACAAATTCTAGAGTCAGAATTATTTATTTTTGATATTTTTTTTAAATTAGATATTTGTTTACTTGAAACATTTTTAAGATTTTTTGTAACAAATAATGCAAGCGATTTTCCTGATAAATCTTTTTTCATAAATAAAATAATTTCTTAGTAATATTTTTTAATTTAATTTACATAATGAGGTTTTCCAGATCTAAAATTTTGGGGTATTGAAATATTTTTAAAATGTTTTTTTCCAACAATTCCAAAACTTAAAGCAAATCTCATTTTCTTAGTTAAATTTTTTCCACCACCATGAATTAAGTTACTATTAAATATTAAAAAACAATCTTTAGGCACTTGAAATCTTTTTGTCTTTGAAAAAGGCACTCCTGAAATAATTTTTTTTGGTGCATAATTAAGTCCACATGTATGTGCTTTAGAATTTTTTTTTATATATGGACTAATTACTTTTTTAAATTTGATATTTTTATCTGGTATATCGTGAGATCCTTCAACAAATTTAAAGTTTTGAAGTTTGTTAATATTAAATATTGGAAACCAAAAATTTATTTGGTAATTTACATATTTTGGGTTTCCATAAAAATTCTCTCTATGTAGACCTACAAATTCAGCTTCGTCCAATTTAGCTTTGTTTTTTGCAGGCCTTGTATTTAATAAGCTTATAAATGAGCTGCGTTTAAAACTTTTTTTTAAATTAAGTTTTTGACAAAAATATTTAATACATTTTTTTTGAAATTCACTTATTTTTATCTTTTTATTTATAGCTTCTAAAGCTTTAATATTTAAAGAATAATATTCATCATAATTCAATTTTGTATAATAATCATGTGGTTTATAATATATTTTCTTTATTATATTTCTTATAATTTTAATTTCTTTTTTTACTGAATTGTTATTAAGATATACAAAACCTTTTTTAATAAAATTTTTATTATATACATTCGGCTTTTCAAATATATAACCATTCATATTTTATTTTTTTTGTTAATATAAAACTTCCAAATATTTTCGTAATTTTTTATACAATCTTTACCTGATAAAGAATTAAAGTTAAAATAATTTTTTTTCTCAATATAATTTACAAAATCTAATGTTTGTTGATTAAAACACCATTTATTTTTAAAAGAAATATTTGTAGTTTCATTTTTTAATTTATTAAAAATTGTTATTTTATGACTTCCCTTTTTAAATAAAGGTGAATTAAACTTTATTATTACTTGGCCTTTCTCGTACATAAAAATCATTTTTTCATCCCACAGTTGGTTAGGACTTGAATTTAAAAATATTTGACACAATATTTTTTCTTTTTGAATTTTTGTTAATGTAGTAAAATTACATAAAAAATTGTTGTCATCTATTTGAGCAAACAATATGTCTACAAATTTCATTTCGAAAAAATCAAACAAATCAATTGAATGTAAAGCTGTATTTGCATAAATATCATATAATTTATAATTTTTTTTCTTTATAAATTTTGGGAATTTTGAAAGCGGAGACTTAAATTCTTTTTTTATAAAGGGATTCACAAAATGTTTTGCACCTAAGTAAGAATTTCCTGAGCTAACATAATATGAAATTGAATTTAATTTGCCTAAATTATTTTTTTTTATTAAATAATTTTTTTTAAATTTTTTAATTGCAGTATCATGCCTTCTTACATAGCCTTTAAGCCAAACTTTTTTTTGATTTTTTTTATTTTTTTTATATTCATTTAAAGAATAAGAATGTGGTTTTTCACTGAATACATTGCAATTATTTTTAAGAAAATAACCAGTGATTTTCTCTAATAATTGTCTTTGCACTATTATAACAACACCATCCACATTTTTGGTATCCATTTTAGTATAATCTTTATAAATTTTTCCAGTAAAATTAAATTTTTTTTTTACTTCTTTTGCAAGATTTTCATCTAAGTCGCACACTTCATATAATTCTACTTTTTTATTTTTATAGTAGTTTATTATGTGTGCTATTTGAGACATAAAACCAACTCCAACAAAACTAATTTTTATTTTTTTCATTTAAAATTATTTAATATCGAAATTATTTTTTTTAGTTCTTTTTTTTTATAGCCAGTTCCAAAAGGAAGTCTAAATAACTTTTTTGAAATTTCGAGTGAGTTTTTTAGATTATGCAAGCTTGAATGAATAAGATTTGTTTCTGTTAACGTTGTGCAGCCTCTTGAAATTCCTATGCCATTTTTTTTACAATATTTTTCAAATTTTTTATTATCATAGACTATAGCTGTTGCAAAATTTGGTACAGCATATTTTCCTTTGAGTTTGATCATTTTAATTTTAGGATTTAATATCCTATTTGTATACAATTTATAATTTTCCAGGAGAATATTTTTTTTCTTATTTTTGCTTTTTAAATTTTCTATTCCAATACCTGCATGTAGGTCACTCGGTTTTAAATTTAATCCCTTTGATTTTGATAATAATTGAAGAGAATTTCTCTGAAAAACTCCATTGTCCCTTATCGCAATTAGTTTCTTAGCAATTTTGAGATTATTGGTGGCACAAAAACCTCCATAAACCATATGGATTGGTTTTGCTACACTTAATGAAAAACACCCTATATCATATTTTACTCCACAGGGTTTTTTTTCATCAGTAATTGTTAAAAAGGCCTGTGCAGCATCTTCTATTACTTTAAAATTATATTTTTTTTTTAATTTTTCAAATTCATCATTATATGAAGGCTGCCCATTTAAATGAATCAAAATTACAAATTTAGGTTTATGCTTTATTATAGCTTTATTAAGCTCTACGAATGAAACTAACTCAGAATTTTTTTCAGTATCTACAACTATTATTTTACCTCCAACTATTAAAACGGGGTTTGTAGCTGCTACCCATGCTAAATTAGAACATAAAACTTTATCATTATAAGAGATATCTAATGCAAGAGTCGCCATCATTAATGCACTCGTACCACTAGTCGTTAATACAACGTGCTTAACATTTAAAATATTTTTTAACTTTTTTTCAAGATCATAACATTTTGGTCCTGTAGTCATTTTATTATCTGCAACAGATCTTTTTAAAGTTTTAATATAATCAACTTTACTATTTAGTATTTTTAAGTTTGGGTAGTATTTCATAATTAACAACTTTCAACTTTAGGTATAATTTTATATTTTTTTTTGTTAACTAAAATATAAAAACCATTATCGCCAAAACTTACGCCTCGAATTATTTTCCACAACTCTGAAATTTTTATCTTATCTTTATGTTTTAGAGTTGTGACATTTTGTATTTTTGTTTTTTTATTATAATTCCCTGTGCCATTTTTTCTTTTTTTTAAATTTTTTGAATAAATTTTATTTAGATTTTTTTTTAATAAATTTGTTGCCAATGAATGTGACTTAGACCAAACTGTTTTTGCTAAAATTTCATTATTATTTTTATAAACTATTTGATCTAAGATAGCTCCATTATCAAAACTGCTATCCATTAGATGCATTGTGCAACCATGATTTTTGTTTAGGTATATCCCCCAAAAAGATGAGTGACAACCCTTGTTGATTGGTAAAGGTGAAGGATGAAAATTAATAATTCCATAATCAAAAAGATTAATAAAACTTTTGGGCACTTTATAAGGCCAGCATGTATTAATTCCAGTATCAATTTTTAAATCATTAATTAATTTATTAAATTTCTTTGTTGCAGTTGGAAAATTTTCTTTAAAAGTTATAACATTTTTACCAAATAATTTTTTTATCTTAGAATATTTTTTAAAAGAAATTTTTTTTGGAAATATTATTATTTTTACTTTAAACTTTTTATATTGTGAAATAATTTTACATAAATTGTATGCAT
>MDTE01193039.1_pt1 | contig 17024 bp, 23 predicted proteins | sample 811231 | NCBI WGS metagenome assembly MDTE01 (sample SAMN05326651, study PRJNA326480) | marine metagenome | isolation source: seawater | place: Indian Ocean: Red Sea | collected 2010
AAAGCTTATTAACATCACGAGAAACTGTCGAATCAAAGCTGATCGGGTCTGTTGATTCAAGTGCAGCGTCGAGCGAGACGTTGAAGCCGGCTTTTCGCGCGATATGGTCTTCCAGTGTTATTTTACCAGCTGCCTTTTTGTTTGTTGCCAATAACTCGCTAAGTGCTATTGTTGTTTGTTTATCTAATTCAGAACGGTCTGAAGCTGACGTTGCCTGATCTCCAACGTCCGTAAAAATATTAAAGTTAAATATTCTCATGTTATTTCTACCACCATCACATCAACGACGCCAGTGAAAGGTGAAGTAGCGCCGATGGTAAACCCTTGAGCTGTCGGAGATTGTACGTATAAGTTAACTGCGGCTGAATCTACAGACTCTCCTACAGTTTGTCTAGGAGTCAGAGCAACTGTGTAATTTGCGCTTAGAAATGGAAATTCAAAGTTAACTGTTTTTGACGACTCGTTGCTAAAAGAAACTTGAATAATTTCCATTTGCAGATCTTTATCGCCGATGAATGCGTTTTTCTTTGGAGCACGCACATAAGAATACTTTTTGACTAACCGGTGTCTGTCGATTAGTCTACCTTTCATTTTAGCCATGATCTAGTTACTCCTTCAAGACTAAATATGAGTCTCAAAGAACCTTGCTAGCATAAGTAGCTAACTCTGATCGTTCTCCTCGCTTTAGATGTACGTGTGCGCTATGTTTAGAATCTTTCATCCGATCTATGACTATCGCCAAGCCATTTGATTTTTTGTTTAAATACGGTGTATCAATTTGATCAGTGTCACCCATTAATACTATCTTTGAGTTTTCTCCGATTCTAGTAATGATAGTTTTTAGTTCATGTATACTTGCGTTTTGTGCTTCGTCAACGATGATGAAAGAATTAGAGAAAGTTCTACCTCTTATGAACGAGAGCGGAGCAATCTCTATCAATCCTTTTTCCATCATTAACTCAAAATATGTTCTATCTTTAAAATGATGTCTAAAGTTATCCATTAACGGTGACATCCATGGCGCCATTTTTTCTTTTACGTCGCCCGGCAGATAACCGATTTCTTTTCCAACTGGCTGTATGTTACGAGTTACAATTATTCTCTCGTACTTATTCTGGTCAAGAGCTTCTATTGCAGCCATCAGAGTCAAAAAAGTTTTTCCGGAACCCGCTAAACCAGTAAGAGTAACTAACGATATATCTTGGTCCACAAGAGAATGTAATGCAAATTTTTGTTCTTTATTCTTTGGTGCGGTCTCTGTTTGCTCTAACCTGAGTTCGTGTAACTTTGTGAGTATACCTTTTTTGTAACAAGCAAGAACAGATTTACCTTGAGTAAGGCCTCTGCCTATCACGTACTCATTTTCATGTAATCCTAGCTCTACAGATATTTTGTTGTTTTCGTATATCTGATCTACCTCATCATCTGTTAGTTCGATTTCAGAAAAACCGGTAAACTCAATGTCGTCAAGATCTAAATGATCGCTGTAGTAATCTTCAGCATCGATATTCAGCGCATCGCATTTCACTCTCAGGTTGATGTCTTTTGTTATTACTTTTACATCTCTGTTTGGGAACTGCTCTTTTATTTGCAATGCGCTAGCAATGATATTATTGTCGCCCTTAGAATAGTCTAAATCTTTTAATTTTTCTTTTGCATTAGACAAATCAGATAATAACACTGTAAATGTTTGATCGATGTCGCTACAATAAACTCCATCATGCAGCGATCCTTCAGCTCTGATTTCATCTAAAAATCTATTCACATGCCGCGCGGCCTCACCAAGTAAGCCAGGTCTGTCTTTAAATTTATCCAATTCATCCAAAACAGTTAAAGTAAAGAAGACATCGTTTCCTGGAAAGGATTGTATTGAATCTTTATCATACAGAAGAACACTGGTATCGACAATTAATATTTTTCTACTTTCCATTTTTAGCTACTCCTAAGAAATGATAGTCGTTACTTGGCTGGTTTAAAATTGAGTTTAAAAGAAAAAAAATGTCACGACCTAATTCGCGAACAAGATACATCCTGCACTGAGCGTGGCTGTAAGAATCATGTTGATCTAGAAGAGTCAAAAAACTGTGCACTTCTTGCTGCTGAACACGGACCAATGACTTTACAAGAAATAGGCGACGTATTTGGCGTATCTCGAATGAGAATATGCCAAATAGAAAAGTCAATATTAGCAAAGTTAAGAAAACCGAATTCACCATTTAAAGAATTTAAGGATAAATAGTTTTAACCAGCTAGCATACAAAGAGCTATTAGGCCAGGCGCATTTTCTTTTACGTATACGCCAGAAAACATTGTATCAGTTCTTCCGCCAACATAAGAGAAAGCAGCCTCTAGGTTTTTACTGATCGTTGGATCACTTACCATTGCTGACGATGCAACCATTAGTAACGCTCCGGATTTGAGTCTGTTTGCTGGTGACGGACATGGGGATGACTTAATACAACCAGTTAGAACCGCGGCACCTAGATCCTTTCTAGACGTATCCTTAATGACTGTAGACCCAACAACTATTCTTGCATCTTGCTTAAGACAGCTTTCTAAATCTTTCGTGTCAAAAGTCTGTATGTCAGAGTGGGTTGCAGCAAGTTTAAAGATCTGACTGAGTAATTTTGCAAACATTTTATTTGCAACGGGATACAAATTCAACATCCCTACTTTGTTGCGCAGTAACTCAAGTTGCTTTTCGTTATCAATGACAATGTGCGGATGATCAGAAACGTCTGAAAGGACCTGGTTATAGTTGCGCGCTATCGTTGAATTAAGCATCTCCTGAGCGCCAGGTTTTGAAACGACATATACAACCTTACCTGATGCTCCGGTGCTCGTCAGGTGCCGCTCAAGCGCTTCATGGAGCACAGAACAAGAACTACCAGTTCCACCTCCACCACCCGCAAGAACGAAAATCCAATCTGGTTTACCAAGACGAGCTCGAACGGCGTCTTCGACAAGGGCGCTATTTTCCGATAAAATCTTTTTTCCTAAATTCACATCTTTTCCAACACCATCAGCGCCGGGAAGTAATAAGAAGTTTTGCGCATCAACACCATCGGGTTGGTCTTTCACTGTTGTATTAACCAAAAGTGATCTTGAAAAACCGGCGTCTATAAAAGCTTTTGCTAACTTACCTCCGCCGCCGCCAACTCCGAGAAAAGCAACATCAATAGCGCTAGTTGCTGTATTCTCTGGCAGAAGATCATCACTAGTTGATGAATCTGCATCATCAAACGCATCGACAAAATCAAATTCATCGTCTAATTGATTAATGTATACATCGTCTTTTTGTTCTTCATTTCCTGACATTTTTAAAACCTCTTGTTTGGCAAAAGCCATCTTACACGTACTTGCCATTATTAATAATTATGCGTTATCAACGGTTATTGATGGTGGAGACGCTGGGACTCGAACCCAGGTCCAAAATATATCTTGACATAAGTCATTCACAAGTTTAGCTAAATTATTCCCAATCTAGCAAGGTATCTCGAAAAAAACCAACCATCCTTATCGAGAATCGGAACCTCACCTGCTGCAAGCAGGGTAACCATTTCTGATCTTGTTTATTTCGATGGGATCATCCACTTATCCAGCTTTGATAACAAGGTTGCTGGAAACCCCGGATTAAGCAGCTAAGGCGTAATCGTACTCAACGTTGTCGTTGGCATTTAAGGGTTGTGACACTGTCGATCCATGTGGCACAGTTGGATACTTGCACTTATGTTTTTCAATACTTTGTCGAAACCAATTCGTCCCCCTTACTTTTCTTTTTTGCTTTTTTCTTCTGCGATCGTTGCCTTTACGAGATCAGCAGATTTAGACTTAAGTAATCTTAAACCTCTACGTGCGCGTACACCTGCAGATGCATTTCCACTTGCGTTCTTTGTGACGTCGAGCTCTAGGGACTCAACAAGCGTTTTGATTTCATTCCATTGTTCTAAGATGTTTGACATTTTATTAACTCCTTTCTTATAAAGTGATCTGAGGCTTGTTTTCAGCCTCTACATCTGTTGATAACATGTTTGTTATATCGAGCATGAGCGCTCTATCTTCTAATTCTAGTGCGAGTAATTTGATGATGGTAGTGATTTGTTCTTGATTAACACCATACTGCATTATTTCGCTAACTATTTCTCTTGCTTTTATTTTATCTATTAAATTCTTGTCTTTCATTAGATATATTCATTGTGTAGGTATGATTCAATACGGTATTTGTTCAACTCAACAAAATTTAAAATTTTGCCAGAGATCTTTCCGTCAATTTGTTCACGTTTAAGCACAATGTGTGAACCCCATTTTCTTTGATCGATTATGTGTTGCGCATGTTGAAAATCAGCAACTCCACATCCATACTGCTGCAAGGTATCATATAAATCGCTTGGTAAAGATAGTTTGAAATCATTTTTTTGAACAACAGCGCTAATGTCTTCGGATCCAACTACGATTTCCGATTTACATAGATCAAATATTTTGTGCGTTGCACCGCAGTTATCACAATTGGCATAATGTACTATGACACTATCGCTGTCGATATCTATTTCAGAAAAAACAACAAATTTATGAAAAACAGGGTCTTTCTTGTTTTTGTACTGAGGCAATATACAGTGACATTGTATTAGGTGTTTTGTACCATTCATGACAATAATAAGTAGATAAATTAGTTTTAAGTTATCCGCGCTGTTGAGCTCTTCACGCTTAGCGCGCGGTGCTCTTCTTTTTGAAGATTGTCGATTAGCGTATTGTTGCTTTTTGTAATCGCTGCAGAAACAGCTTGAACTAAAAGCTTTAGTTCGTCTCTATCTATTTTTTTGCTCAGCTTTTCAACTAGTAAGCTCGAAACTCCACTAGCAGTTACTGAACCGTGATCTATGATTTGTCTATAAACATATGTGCTCTTAACTAACAATTTATTTCTCCCTAAGCGTAATGTCGCAATTTAATCTTATGCATGATGATAATTTTGATAAACGTTTTTTTGCTCTAGCGTAACAACACAGCTGGTTTTTAGCACATTTTCGAAACTATTTTTCGCGTTTAATGCAAAATCAACGCAGTTTGAAGGAACGTGAACTTCTAAATCACCTATTGTTATCTGGTCAACTCCAAACAGAAGTGCGTTTTTCGTGATCGATATTCCGGCTTTAATTCTTTCAACTATAATGTTCTTAATTTTGTTGTGCCTTTGAGGAACGAGTATTTTCACTATCTTGTCTTTACCATGGCCGGTTTTTATCAATACGGTGCTATTTTTAATTACAGTATCAAAAGCATCAAATGAGTCAAAATCAAGATTGCTAAATCGTATCCCAGTTTCCTGTCGCACAACAGGACACAACGCGTCCATACTATAATCTTCATCATCATATATGAATGGAACTACATTTAATTTTTTTCCATAATTGACTTCTAGCGTTGTCGCGACATCAGGTGAAAAACATTTTGCTAATAATAATACTTTTTTATTTTCATGCTGCGCCCATTGCAACAATGGATCGATCTCACCTATTGTTTCTATCTTGCCGGTAGTTTGTACAATAAAGAAATTTCCATGCAATTTTTTGGTCGAGAAAATTGGATCTATGTGACCTCTGATACTAAGGAGGTTATCCGAGTATAAATCGACGTCGCTGATACTAGCACTATCTATGAATTCAATTTCATAGTTGAATGCATTTTCATGTACGATTCGCTCAACTATTTTTCCAATTTTTCCATGACCGGCATAAAAACTGATAACTTTGCGGAGCTCTGTAGCCGTTATACGTCTTTTTCTCTGCGGATTTAAGTCGACTAATCCACCGATCATTGCTAAAAAGATAAAACCAGAGCCAGAGCATCTTCTTTCACAGGATAATACGCTGTTTATCAAAGCGCTCCTAACCAAATCGTCATCGTGTAAACTTTTAGTTTGCGAAACCAGCCGCAACACGTCAGCCGGTACACACGGCATTATGCTTCCAGCGTAATTAAATAAATTTTTGCCGGAAAGACAACTATCAACGATAAAAGCAACGTTCTTTTTGCTTTGTTGCGGTTTTATTGAGTTAGTTTGGACTGTAGAATAAAAATCACTAATGGTAGTCATTTTGCTTGCTTGATAAGCTGTTAATGACAGTCAAAGCTTTTTTTCCGGCTTCAGCTATTTGACCGGATAATTCTTGCATTTCTTTTCGCTTTTGCTCTTGTTGTTGCACTTTTATCCCAAAGCGAAGAACCATTCCGATAAAACCTAGAGCACAAAATATCCATCCAGCCGTATATTGTTGGTCCATGAGCAAACATGTTCCGGAAAGCGTAAGTACTTCCGGATACCCAAAATTAATTTTCATTAACTGTCTCTCCAAAGATTGTTAGATGCATACGCGAGTATTTCTTCAGCGCTGTTTTCGTTATAACCATAATCGTCGATCATCGTTTGTACCATGTCTGAATATTTCTTCTGCTGGTCTTCATCTCTTGTCTTAGACTTTGTTACAATCCTAGTCATGTCTTTTACTGAACTTATTAAGTAACCCTCAATTGCTTCTTTTAGTGGCCCATACGATCTGTAATCAACAGTCTCGCCGCGGCGCATCTTTGCAAACATATAAGCAGTAACGTCGCTTCTGAAGCCATCTTGGGCAGACCCTGTTATTCCAATCTGCTCTTCTATTGACTTCATGAATTTTTCATCCGGTCTTCGCTCTTCCTTGGTGACTCTGTCCTTTAATCTTTGGTGTGTTGTATACGCTTCAGCGTTATCCAGATATGTATCAAACAAAGCTTGCGCTTGTTCTTCGTAAGCGCTTACAAAAGCTTTTGCTATCTCTTTTTCTAGAATATGTAGATATTCTTCGCGAACAATGTTCTGTATGATACTCAGGCAATATGATTTAAATTCTTCATCAACAATTTGATCCTTGACACACTTAGTTAAAGATTCAATCGCTGAAACCGGTGTAATCATATTACAATCTGAATCTGTTAATGCAGCATCCAATGCCTTAGTAATAAATCTAGTTGAAATGCCAGACATACCTTCTCGTGATGCTTCCTCGCGCAGATCTTTAATGTCAATACGCTTTACGCGGCCTTTTTCGATGATATCTTCACCGTTATAGATTTTCATTTTAGTTAAAAGATCGCATTTTGCGGACTCCTTGAGTCGCGACATTACGCTGAACATTGAAACGACTTTTATAGTATGCGGTGCGATGTGTGAGTCGAAATCGGACTGCTTCAGCATCTTTTCGTAAATTTTTATTTCTTGGTCTAATTCTAAACAGTACGGCACATCTATTTTTACCAATCGATCAAGTATTGCTTCATTCGTATGCTCGCTCTGAAACCTATTCCACTCGGCTTCGTTGCAATGTGCAAGTATTACGCCATCAAAATGCAACATGTCGCTTTTGCCTGGCGATGGTATTCTTTTTTCTTGTGTTGCAGTGATGATTGTATGTAAAAACTCAATTTCATTTTTAAAAACCTCGACAAGCTCTACAATTCCTCTGTTGCCAACATTAAAAGCGCCATTGAGTGCCATTGCTCTTGGATCGTCTTCAGAGTACTTGTCTAGCTTTGAAATATCGACGCTACCTATGAGCACTGAAACGTCTTGGCTGTTTGCATCCATCGGGGGAACCGTTGCAATGCCGCGGCGTGCTCTTTGAGAAAAAGTGTTCTCAACTACTTCGAAATCTTCGTACTTTCCGTCTAAATCATGCAGCAGTTTGTATCTAGCAACTGGGCTTATGTCGCCTTGTATCCGCACGCCTAATTTATCTTCGAAGACGTCTCTCAGCGACCTAGGTACCAACTGTAGTGGTTCGCCTCTTTGTGTGTCGTCTTTTAAATGATAGTATTTTTCGCCCTCAAGTGCTCGTTTGATATGCTCAACTAACGCAGACTTGCCGGCGCCTACCGGCCCCATCAAAAGCAACACCTGCCGGCATTCCTCACCGTTGTGTGCTGCTGACTTTAAAAACCGCATTAGCTTCACAAGTACTTTTTCCATACCGAAAAAATGTTCTTTGAAATAGTCATATACTTTTATGTTCTCATTATCAAAGATCTTTTTCTTGCGAGCATCGGAATCAGGCATGTTCTCATGACCGTATTTTGCAATACTATCATATAAACGCTTGTGGGCAGTTTTTACGATATCCGGATCTTTTTTCACAGCGTCAACATAGTCTAGAAAATTACCATCGAATTTTTGTTTTTTCGAATTGGCTTCACGCTGTTTGCTTATTTCTTTTAATAGTTCGTCACGCACACTCATGATTCTATTTTACTCCTATATGAGACGTTGTGTACATTAAATTTCCCAAAGTTCTTCTTCAATGTCAGTAAATAACTTTACGGGACCACCCCATAAAACTTTTGCATGATCAACGACCTTTTCCGCATGTTCTAGCTCAAGATCTCTACCGTCGTGCTCATGTCTTAGAACCAAGGTTCCCTCTTCAATTTCTTCAACAAAAATAATCGGTATTGAATTCGTACCGACGTTTCTTAGTAAATCTGTTTTGATGATTTTCCATCCGTCTTCGTCGCTGATTTCATCAATTGTAACTCCGTCTTTTCTTTTTTCTGAATAAGAGAAAAGACCGAGCTCTTCGCATAACTCTTTTGTTAAGTATTGCCGTAGAAATGCTACGTCGTGTAAAGTCTCACGGGCAATGAACGCCTCTTCAATACCATATTTTTCAATTATATCTTGAAAAACAACAAATCCGACGTGATATGGATTTAAACCACCAATATGCGGTCGTATTACCTGATTGTGTGTTTTTACGAAAGGAATATGCCAGTCTGAGTTAAGCTCGAGCTTGTGCAATGTAGTGTAGTGCCAGTAGCTAGCCCAACCTTCGTTCATGATTTTTGTTTGTATTTGTGGCCTAAAATAGGCTGCGCTGTCTCTAACGATCTCTATTATATCTCGTTTCCAATCTGGTAGCTCAGCATTTTCTGATATGAAACCGAGAATATCGTAGTCGGGCTCAAGCGGCTTTTTATTAATATCAAAATCATAATAGTCGCCATCCTCATCGTTTTTAATGATCTCTGTATATTTTTTCAGAAGATCGGCGTGTTTTTTTCTTTCCTGTCCATAACGATAAACTTGAAATTGCAAAGCATGGGCAGCGTCTATTACTGGCTCTACTTCATCGATGCCAATAGTCGGATCTTCGACGTATGACATAATCCTTTTCTTCGCTGCACGAAATCTTGCAACAACGGATTCTGGTCTAGTATTTTGAAACATACGATTGTTCTTAAAGAAATCGCTGTGTCCTACGCAATGTGCCATGATTAATACTTGTAGATATGCAGGATTTTCCCTCATGAGATAAGCAATGCTTGGATTTGAGTTGATTATTAGCTCATAAGGTAAACCTTCCATGCCCATGTTATACATGGTTCTCGTACGCTCAAATGTTTTACCAAAAGACCAGTGGTCATAATGAGTTGGCATACCGTGATATGTCATGTGACCAATCATACTATAGTAGTCACAGACTTCGTATGTTATTGGAAACCAGTCTAAGTTTTGTTCTCGGCTCAAGTCGCATATTTTGTCATCCCATTTTTCTAATAAATTAGTTGTCCACATTTGACTTACCCCTGTTTCCAAAAAAACGCATAAATAGCGGCCATATTTCTTCTTTGCTTTTGATTATACCACTTTTAAAATTTCTTGCGGTTTTTGGCTCATATACTTTTGACAGTTTGCTTTCTTCAAACCAACTACCTTGCTTATCTGTACTAATTTCTGCATAACCAAAAAATTGTGAGCAATCTTTTATTTTATCGACAAAAGATAATACTTTCTCTGTATCCTCAGGCCAATTGTCACCATCAGAACACTGAAAAGTATAAACATTCCAGAGCGATGGATGATATCTGCTCTGAATTACTTCATGTACCAATTCTAAACCACTAGACACTAAAGTGCCACCGGATGATCCTCTGGAGAAAAATTGTTCTTCACTTACCTCTTTGGCAGCCGTATCGTGAGAAACAAATATTAGTTCCGTATTCTCATACTTTGATCGTATAAAGTGATATAAAAGAAAAAAGAAGCTTCGCGCGATAAACTTTTTTTCTTTTGTCATGGAACCCGATACATCCATTACGAAAAATATGACTGCATTTGACGAGTATTTTTTAGTTGGTTTAAAATGCCGGTAAACGAGGTCAGAATCATGGAAGGATTCATTGATGTCTTCATCAGAATTTTCATTTCGCTCTTGTGCTTTCAGCCTTTTTAGTTTGCGAATAACACTTTTCTTTTTATCTAGACGCGGTTTAATACCTTGCGGACGATACCCTTTTCTTTTTATCTTATCCGAACTTACTTTTGTAAGTGCTTTTTTTTCAAGATCAGGTAGCTGTAAACTGCTGAACAAATAATGACTTAGTTCTTCGAGTGTTATCTCAACCTCATAAAATTCATCACCCTTTTCGTTTCCAGGTTTATTTCCGTCTGACTTTTGTTTTTGACCATCTCCGATCTTTTGACCTCTTTTGATGTCCTTCTCCGGAGCAGATCCAACTCTTTTATTCGACTCATTATTTCCATAAACAAACCTATATTCTTTTATTCCGCGCACAGGTATCTTTATTTTTTTCTTGCCATCTTTCCCAATAATAGATTCTTCGGCAACGATATCGTGGATACCTTCTTTAATGGCTTTTTCAATTTTGCCTTTATGCCTTTTTCTATCTCGAGCAGATCGATCAGCTATTGTTTTATGTTCTCTAAAGATCGACATTGTACCCTCCAGCTATGATAGCATTTGCCCAACGTACTGCTGGTTGTAGAGCAGGTTTAAAAACTTGCTCATCAAAATGTAACCATTTTGCATGTGAATGTTCGAATTTCTTTGTTACAGGATTAGGTCTGATAATTGGATCTTCATCGGTTGTTGCGATGAAAAGCGTTAATCCACCGAGTGCTATATACTTTAGTCCCCAGGCAAAGTTGATGAGTGTGATGCCACTCTCTTCTTCTGTCTCTCTTAGCGCAGTTTGGAGAATGTTCTCACCCGGCTCCATGGAGCCTTTTGGTAGATCATATGCATCATCATCCATTAGTCCTAGGATCTTTGGTACGCCGTCAAAATATTTTACTATCACAATACCAGCACCTGGTTTTTTACTTAAATCTTGCTCCATAATAAAATAAGTATGTTTTGTGACGTCGTTCGGCTAAACAACTTGACATGTCAGCAAGTGAATTCAGGTCCGAATAGGTTTTTGTTTTTATCGTAAAAACGAGCCCAAGATGAGTCAAGTATGTAAGTTACAGCAGTATCTTTTTCGTTGCGTACTGACCTACCTGTTGATTGTATGATTGTTTTTGCGGTTTGCATATCATACCACCACTTCCATTTATTCATCTTCTTTCGAATTAATTTATCGCCTAGGTATGGAAAGGGTACTTTGCAAATAATTTGAAATCTTGATAAATCATCTTTTAAATCCACGCCTTCTGTCATCGATGGAGACAGTAGAACAGTCGGTGTGTTTGCTGATGCATGCCTTGCTAAAACATGGTCACGGTTTTCACTATCGTGAATTAATAAACGAGAATTTTTAATGTTCTTTTTAAGATACCATGCAATTTTGTATGAATGACAGTGTATAATACCTTTCTCGTTTTTGTGTTGTTGTAATATAGCGACTACAGCATCACGAAGTTTTGGTAAAGTATAATTTATGTCATTGGCAGACATCTTACCAACGCCTGAGTAAATCACTGGTCTGTTTTCGAGCGGAAATGGTGATGGAATTTTTAAAAATTCTGCCTGATCTTCTTGGATGCCTAATAGCTTACAAAAATTTTCTTTTGATATGATTGTTGCTGACATTAAAATGTTGAATTCACCGTACTTGAACAACATATCGTTAGCAAAAGGTGCAACATCGATTGGTTTAAATTCAAACTTGCGCATCTTTCTGTCGATCGCGGGAACTTCATTGAAGACCCAGTTATTCTTTTCATAAATTTGCAAAAATCTTTCGATTTTACATGCGTGTTTATCTAGCAACTCAAACTGTTTTGCTACAGATTGGAACTCCTGTAGCTTTTCCTTAAGACCAGAATACTTTGAAAGCATTGCCTTCATGTGCTTTACATGTGAAAATAATTTTGGTGCATAAACGTCTTTTAACCAATTATAAGCCTGAAACTGTGTCACTAAGATTGGCATGTCAAGTTTTAGAAGCTGCTTTGAGAAGCGTTCTGACACACTTACTTCAATAAATTTTGACAATTGCGTTTCTGCGTTGTGGCATTCATCTATTACCAACGTTTGTCTTGCAGAAAGTTTACCTGCATAAGTTGTTTCAGCAAGAAAGTATGGAAAATTAGTTACGCCAACTTTTCCTTCCATGTAATCTCGCTTGGCTTTTTTGTAGTTGCAGTTAAAAGCACACGCGTTCCAGAAACTAGAACCTTTCTCAGTATTTCCAACTGCTCTGAGACTTTCAGCGCATGTGTTCTTTTTGTGATATCTGCACTGAAAATTAGCCGAAGAATTAATGGATAGCATTCCATGTCGACCAAAATCTTTTACGTATTGGTTCTGTAATATTTTTTGTGTCGTCAGAAAATGAGAGCCAGATTTATAACCATCACCAGGTAAGGAGTTTGCATTAATATATTTTGCAACTGTTAGTCCGATCGCTGACTTACCAACGCCTGTACCAGCTTCAATAATTACAAATTTTTTTCCTTCCTTCCAAGCACGAATCGATCCTTCAATTGCATCAACTTGTTGTTTTCTTGGTTTGCTGTAAGGAAAATACTGTTGCCATGTCATTAGTATACCTTGTCAATAAATCCGTATTCAATACATGTATCAGAGTCTAACCACAGTTCGTGGTTTAATAGATCTTCCAAATCCTCAGCCTGAAGTTTACTGTTATCAAGATATATTTGTTTTATTTTGTCAAATATTTTTTCTTGATTCTTTACTTCGTCTAAAAATTCATCATATTTGCCGCTCAACATAATCGATGGTTGATGCAACAACATAAAACTATTTTTTGACGCAAATCTTTTTTTGCCTACCATCGATATAAGCGTAGCTGCACTAGCTGCAGAACCATCAACATACGTGTAAACAGGCGTGTCACACGACAATATTGTGTCGACAATTGACAAACCACAAAACGCCTCACCACCTGGACTGTTGATGTGCAAGTGTATCGGTACTTGCCTACAACCAAGTCTATCCGAAAGATATTTCATTTCGACATCCATTTTTCGTAGCAATCTATTTAATTCTAATGCTTCATTCGTTCCAACGGCGCAGTAGAAGTATATTCTGTTTTCATCAACCTCGATGCCTCTGGGCACTCTATCTGGTGACATATGTAAATCGTGCATGCCATTCATTGCTACTGACATGTTGTCGGACATCTCATCATCTAGGCTATGTTGTTTTTCACTAAGACTATAATTGAATTTTTTTTGATTCACCAAATTCTGATTCTCCCATAAAACTTTTTATCTTTACATGTGAAATTAATTTCAATTTCTCCTCATCTACTTCTAGTAGATTGAGAAATATCAATTTCACGTTAAAACTACAAACGATGTGATAGCGGTGTATGTCTAAATCATTAAGACTATAGTAAGCGCTTTTCTTTAGATATTCAAGCAATCTTTCTTTGTCTATTTCCCTTTCTGAGTTGTAAAGTTCAAAATCAGGATTTAGATGTGGGAATTCTCCTGCGTTTAAAATTTCGAACACAGGCTCGATTACGTCTGCTTTTAAAAAAACATCGTAGTCGTAGTTTGCCTTTTTGCTAAGATATCCTGTACATGTAAGTTCACAATCAAAAACATCAGAAATTGTATAGAGACGATTATCGATTGCTTTTTTCAATTTAGTATAAATTTCTGTATCCATTTACGACTACACTCACAAGTTGTATACCTATAAAAGGTAGTAGTTTATGATAAAGAATACAATTATGAGGATTTATCCGTATTTTGCAGTAGTAATCGCAGTTAGTTTGATTAGCTTAGTCATAATTGCAAGCTGCAGTCCATACAAAGCATTAGAAGTCAAAGAAGCACCGCATACGTATCGTACCGAGCCGCCGGCGGACGCCTTTGTCTTGATTGGAGTAAATACGTCAATAAGTGCTGATTCATGTGATCCGCCATCTGAGAATTGCCTGTCTGTCATAGAAGATTTGCCGGCAATAAGAACGAAAAAAACAGGGTCTGGCATGGCTATATGGCACGAGGGAAAAGTACATGTGGTTACAGCAGAGCATGTGTGTAGTGATAGTGACGAGCCATCACATTTCAATTACGCGGAAAAAGACGTGCGCATAAAACTCAACGTAAAATCCGACTTGCATGTTGTAGGAATTGACGGTATTGCTAGAAAAGCAACTATAGTGTCAATGAATAAAGACATGGATCTATGCGCTTTAGACGTGCCTGAATTCAGTGGTGGATCAGTTTCTCTAGCAGTTGGACCACCGACAATTGGCGATAAAGTTTATGCGATCGCTGCTCCTTATGGACTGGGTGGTGAAACTTTGAGTCTTGTCTTTGATGGTTATTATTCTGGAAACAGAGATGCCAAACATTACTACACTATTCCTACAAGACCCGGGTCTAGCGGAGCCATTGTTCTAAACAGCAATTGGCGTGCCATTGGTTCTTTGCACACAGCTTTCGTACCTCTAGAAAGCATAGGCATTGGAGCCGGGTGGTCTGATCTTAAATTATTCTTAGAATCTATTACTCACTGAAATTTTAACTGCGCTATGTTGATAGCCGGTGTTTTTCAACAACCGTTCTAGCATAAAGTTCAGCTTCTTCTTTTGTGTTGTAAGTTCTGGTTGGAACTAATTTTTTGTTTTCGAAATACACGTTGAGGATGTAAGTCCCATCTTTTGTCGGTATTGTTTCCACGTCGTATCCAACAAATTCTTGATAAGAAATAGGGCCACCATCTATAGTGTGAAAATTTCTTCCGATTTCTTCTCGGATAATGATCTCACGCACGTAGCTTCTCAAATCTTTAAACATGTGTTTAAGTATTAACGCATAGCTGCATTGTTTATTCTCTTTTCCCATTTAGAGAAAGGAGAAGATTTAGAGGCCATTAAACCTTTTAATCTATTTTCATATGATGGGTCTCGAGTTTCCAATTGTGTCATCTGCTGTTTGGTAAAAGTTACAGCTTCAGGCCATGCTGTCATTTGCCTATAGTTTTTTGCATGCGCAGTACTTGCAATTGAAAAACAAAAGATACAAGCTATTATCGACGTCAATAATTTTTTCATTAAATTCACCTTGGTGTTAGATATGAGGCAAAAAACAAAAACAACTATTGGTTTTGTTATTCTTTATCATCTAAACCACCTTTTATCAACTTCAAAGCAGGTTTCGTGTTTTCTTGCGTGGACATTTGCGTTTGCTTGATGAAGTCTAACATCCAGTCAGCGCGGCTAAAAGCATAGTGGACATAGTCTAAAGCGAACTCTGCCGACTTCACGTTATCTTCTCCTAATATGTCTTCAGGAGCACACATTGAAGATATTGTGCCATCACTTTCAAAGAATATCATGGCATGCGGCATATTCTCAGCTCCGATGCCTTCAACCACTTGTTTGATCGCTTTTTGTAATTCTTTATCGTGTAACCCAAGACTACCTGATATGTTATTCTCCATCTCCGCTAACTCTTGTTCTAAAAATCCAATCAAAGATTGGATTCGTTACTCCCCAATTTGCATTTTGGTTTTTTCCCATGTGATGATCCCAATGCCATGGCATGTATTTTTTTCCCCACTTTGGATACAGGTGAAAATACCTGTGTGCAACATAGTAAAAAACTGCATGGATTAGTAAAGCCAGCCACAGCCAAAACGATATAATCATTAAGGGAATCGCCAACAATATACCGGAAGCTAAAAAGAGTATTTCACTCCATCCGTGCTCGTAATCTCGGGGCAAAGGAGTAATATAGTCACCATCAAAGCCGGCATTTTTTCGGCAGTTTTTGTGATGAACTCGAAAATGTGAATGGGACAGTTTGCGGAGGCTAAAGTTGTGCAGTAGATATCGATGAGCTAGCCATTCTATTAGGCTTCCAATAAGAAAACCTAAAATAAGCCAGCCCAAAACAGCCATTACGTTCTATCACCCATAATTTTAACTATAGGCAACTGAAAAGCGTTTTAAACTTTTTAAGATTTTTTTAGTATTTTTTTGACAATGTCGCGAATTTTTGCTTCTGACACCGTTATGACACCTGCATCATCGATCAAGCTTAGCATTTCTGGTGATTTGGGTCGATCTGAATCTTCTGTATCGCTTGTTACGTCAGCATACTCTATCGGATGAACTAGATTTTCACCGCCGGCGAAAGCCTCAACTGGTTCAATTTCAGATGGATGATCGTGTGCTAAGTCATGTTCAATTTCTTGCTCGATGAGCATCCGAAGATTATTAATATTAAGTTTTTTCATCTTGTTACCCTAACTGTCTCTCGAGTGAGCGCAGCAACTCGCTAGCTGCAGTATCCCATGTGCTCTCGTATTCCGGATGATCTTTGTAACCCTTAGTAAGATAGGCGCGCTTACCAGAGTAGTCGCGAAGGTCGTCGACCAAGCCTGCGTCTTTAAGAGCAGTGCGGATCTTATCTTTGGCAGCGTCAATGCTAGGAGACTTTCGAACTGGGCCTACGGTTAAGTCGGAAGGTCGCATTTTGTCGCGGCTACTTTTAGATCCGCCTTGAAAGCGATTGACTAGCTGGTCATACTCTCTTCGTGAGATAGTGCCGGCTCTGTAATCTCTGTAATAGTCGCTCTCTTCTTCAGTGAGGAGAGACTCTTTAATGATCGATCGTATTTGTTTTAAAGATATCTTCATTGTTGACTCCATAGGCTGCATGTTTAATTATGCGCTACAATGTCTAAGGCCTCTTGAGTAGCTCTAAATTGTTTCCCCACGGATCTTTTGTATATACACTACTAGTGCCGTCCCGATGGACG
>MDTE01112577.1_pt1 | contig 17023 bp, 12 predicted proteins | sample 811231 | NCBI WGS metagenome assembly MDTE01 (sample SAMN05326651, study PRJNA326480) | marine metagenome | isolation source: seawater | place: Indian Ocean: Red Sea | collected 2010
CAATTCCTTGCACTTCATTACTAACTAGTTTGTCTTTGGTTTGACTTGAAAATGATGGATCAGGATGTTTAATTGAGATTATTGCTGCTAATCCCTCTCTAACATCATCGCCAGATAAACTGCTAATATTTTTCAACAGTTTTCGCGACTGGGCATACGAATTCAGAGTACGAGTAAGAGCACCTCTCAACCCAGAAAGATGAGTGCCTCCATCTCGGTTGCGAATAATATTAGTGTAGCATTGAATTGATTCACTGTAAGCATCAGACCATTGCATTGCTATCTCAACGGAGATTGGACCAATTTCTACTTCTCTTTCACCTGAAAAATGGATAACTTGATCGTGAAGTATTGATTTATTTGCGTTGATTTGTGAAACGAACTCACTTATACCGCCATTGTATTCGTGTTCAAAAATTGAGGAGTCTTCATCTCTTTCATCTTTTATTGTTATTTTTAATCCAGCATTAAGGAATGCAGTTTCCTTCAATCTTGTATTTATTATGTCAAGATCAAACTCTAAAATAGTTGTAAAGACAGTTTGATCAGGTTTGAATCTAATTTTTGTCCCAGTGGTTTCTGCAGAACCAACTTCTTTGATGTCATCTTTCGGGACACCCGCTTCATATCTCTGGAAATATTGCTTCCCATCTCTCTCAATTGTCATCTCCAAATACTCTGAAACCGCATTTACTGCAGAAACTCCGACTCCGTGCAAACCTCCAGACACTTTGTATGAACTGTTATCGAATTTGCCACCTGCGTGTAATTTAGTCATGATAACTTCCGCCGCAGAAACGCCATATTCGTCATGCTTGCCCACCGGTATTCCTCTGCCATAATCGACGACTGATAATGATCCATCATCATGTATGACAACATCGATTTGAGGGTTATGGCCTGCCAGATGTTCATCAACCGCGTTGTCGACTACTTCCCAAATACAATGGTGTAAAGCTGAGCCATCGTGCGGATCGCCCAAGTACATCCCAGGCCTTTTTCTTACTGCTTCGAGTCCTTCCAATACTTGGATTGACTGCGCACCGTATGTTTCTGACATAATTTCACCATATCTTGTTGAAATATTTTCTTACCCAGGATATTCATTTTTCGATAATGATTTTGTGGAAATTACGCATTGTTTTTTTCGTTGAATTTCCGCACAGTCACTTGAAAAGAAAACTATTCTCAACCTCTAGTAAGATGGTATTGTAGGAGGTATATGAACATAGTTAAAATTATCAAATTTTCGACCTTGTTTTTAGCCGTTTTAGAACAATCCTAAATGTAAAATTTTATTGATTTGGCAAAAAATATTCACTTCTTACAATCGTAAGCGTTAATGAAGGATGGTAAGTCGCCAAAAGCATGGCTGACCCAAAAGTATGTGTGTCACTCGACGGAACAACTGTCGACGAAATGATTGAAGAAGCGGCAAGAGCAAACCTAGCAGGCGCTGATATGGTTGAAGTCCGCTTCGATAGATTATTCCTGAAGAAACCCGATGTAACTATTTCTGATGAAGAAGAAGGGGAAGTTGTTGCAACTCCTCCAGAAAATCAATGGGAAACTATGGATTTTTCTGAAGTGAACATAGAAGATTCTATTTCCAGTCTAAAGGAAGGCGTCCCTCTACCGGTTATATTTACAGTAAGACCTGTTTCAGAAGGGGGATTCTTCCCTGGTGTCGATTCAGAAAGGTTAGAAGTTCTCAACAAAGCAATCGATTCAGGAGTTAGCTGGATAGATCTGGAATTATCAATAGAGGAAAAAACAAGGAAGGATTTAATGGAAAAAGCTTCATCTAATGGTTGTAAAATCATTGCTTCAAAGCATGATATCAACGGCATCCCGAATGCATCTGAAATTGTCGCAATGGTCAAGGATAATCAAGAATCTGGAGACATAGTGAAATTCTGCGGAAATGCAAGAAATCATGCTGATGCACTACAGATTGTAGAGGCTGCTACTGAATTGAAAGGAAATGGACTTTCTCATTCATTAATGGCACTTAACTCAGGAGGAGACTGGGCTAGAATCCATGCACCAGTTTTAGACCAAAGTTTGGTTTACGCAACCCTACAGAATGACTTCCAACTTTCTGAAAGAGGACTTGTAAATGTAAGAGACCTCAGAGACGCTTGGACTCTTCTTGAGTATTGATTTCTTGATTTTGTTCCAATGAAGGAATCATTTCCTTTTGGATTTGACTTCCTGATTGCACCAAGCTTACCCCGCTATTCATGTATCTTTTATTCAATAGCATTGGAACTGCAATCAAACCCAAAACAAATCCACAACATGTAACTGAAACTGTCCATGGTGGCAAGATAGTGGTTCTTTCTTCGGTTACTACCGAAATATATGCAGCAACTGTAGTTTCAGGGAGTGCATCATTTGCATGCGAGTTATTTGTGTTATCAATAACCAAATAGAAATGTTGTATCTCTGTACCACCAAAAATACTCGTAGTTACTTCAGGAGAATCCAAGGAAACTGAAAATGTGACTTGATTTACATTTTCATATTGATGAGAATCTCTAAAGGAATTCCATCCTAAGATTCTAAAACTCCTCCATTCGACTGGGATATCTTGTAACTCTCTGTCTTGTCGCCACTCGCCCCAAGCACCGTGAGAGCGATCGTAATCGGATTCATAAGTATTGTACTGGTTTGAAGTCATTAGGTAAACATCAACATCAGGATTAGTTGTTTCATTATAATCTTCAATTGTTATACAAAAAGTTGTTCTGCGTTGATAATCTAAATTGAACTTTAATGAGCCCACTGCATCTTCACTAACCTCTATGATTGTTTGAAAATCATTTTTCAATAGAGATAATGTTTCACCATCGTCCCATGTCATCCATCTTTCTTCGGGGGCGTCGTCATTCCAAACCTGGTCTCCGTCAGCATCTCGACCTTCCATGTCATCATCATCATCGTCATCATCTTCGAATATATCATCAGAATCTTGCCACTCTTTTTGGGAACCGTAATCTAGGCTCCAAGGTACTTTAGCTTGTCTCCTGACGGTTTGGTTCCATTCAGGAGTTTCAAAATCTCCTCCATCACAACCAGATGCTGCAGATACATGAATTGGAGTTTGGCTAAGTGGGATAATCAAAGATAACAAGAAAATTCCTGCCAATTGAATAGCAACTCTGCCAGCCAAAAGTATCCCTCTGTTGCTACCTTGGTTTGGGGGGTTAATCGGCTTTCTCCTCAAGGACGCCTTCTAAGTGGCCTTACGTAACCAGAAGATTCGTTTCTACGTTCATCTTTTGAGAGAATAGATGGCGCAGGAGGTGGATTATGTTGATCCATACCTAAGACCCCACCATATGACTCAACTTCATCGACTTCGTAAGTGGCTGCTGCTTGCTCAGCTTCCTCTTCGATTTCTGTCGGACTTCGCATAACAGCCCAGCCTAATATCAACACAGCAATAATTAGAGCAATAACCAACAGGGATTCTTGACTGGCATCAACAAACCACTCTTGCCAATCTTGAATTGAGAAATCTGAAAGACTAGGCGGGGACGTATCTTTTGGCAGTACATTGACAACATAATCCTCTGTAACACAAATTGTTGCATCACAGACTTGAAGCCTTACAGTTTTCTCACCTACTTTATCCCAACTTGCTCTAACTCTAACACCGTCAGAACTTTCCGACTCCTCCCAATCATCGTCAGCGAATCCATTATCGTCTTTATCTATATTGAGATCAGTGTCCCATTTAATTGTGATTGCAGAGGATATTCTTTGGTCTCTATCGGTATGAAGACCATCAAATACATCTTCATCTCTCCAAATAACATAATCCTCCTCATCTTCTTTATCACTAACATTAGCATCAAGGATAATTGATTCTCCAACCACAGTTTCTTCTGGGATTAGAATCTCATTAATCTCGGGACCCTCAGTGACGACAATCGTAAAGGAAGACCTAGTTACATCTCCAGTAAGGTAGGAGTCTCTAACAGTCAATGTCACTATGTATGTGCCTGATCTTTCATAGTAGTGCCAAGGTTTAGGTTCATGAGAAATAGGACTCGCATCACCAAAGTCCCACGAATATTCAACAATTCCATTCCATTCAGAGTGGTTGCTTTCCAATGGAACAAAACGGCCTTCGTATTTCCTGTCACCATCTCTGGTGCCAGCAGACTCAAAGTAAAGCATATGATTGAGAGAAGTTACGACATTTCCGTCATCATCGAAGGTGTGAGTCCATTTTTCGGGTATTTGTCCCTCGGCTACAGGAGTGGTGGAAGTTATTATTTCGCCATCTAACCAGGCATCAAGAATTATGACATTGATAATTGGTTTTGGATTCTTTACCCTGATTGAAAGTGTCCTTGGTTGACTAGTTTCGCCGTTTTCATCTGTTACTACCAAGGTTACCAAATGTTCCCCAGGAGTAGAGAAATTGTAGGTTAGGAGGTTATTGTCTGATGTAAATCCATCAGCAAAAGTCCAAGTGAAATTCAAATCTGATGAATCGCCAATACTACCATCTGGATCATAGCTTGTTCTGCCATCGAAAGTGTATGGTGTATCTACATCCGCATCCTCAATTCTAAAATCAATGATTGGGCTTCCAGGAGAACCTGAATCTCTAACTATGAAATTTGATACTGGAATTTGATTTAATACATTAACAGTAATTTGTGTGGTTTGAAGCCCTCCGTCGTTATCAATCACTGAAACATTTACTGTTTTCAATCCAGGAGTAGACCATGCAACTTCTGGATATTGATCTACTGTAATAAAAGAGGAAAACACATCTGTTCTATCAACAACTCCACCATCTAAATTTACGCCCTGTTCGAACTCCCAAGACCATGAAACAATTTCTCCGTCTGGATCTTCAAATATATCTGGCATTCTGAGAGGCGTAAATGTCTCAATGTTCAACTGACTATTGAAAGTCTGAATAGGGAGCCTATTATTAAGAATTACTTGTATCACCAAGGTGTTTGAATTAACACCGTCTGATACTGTCAATGTCATATTGTAAATCGTTGTTGCTGTCAACCCATCTTCCCACTTGTGGAAGGCTCTATAGAGTCCTTTACCAGATTGGATGTTGCCATCTCCCCAATCCCACGTAAAAGTTAGGTGATTTATTGGAACATTATCAGTCGTTCGGACGGCATCGAATTGTATGATTTGCCCTGTAAGAATTGAAAGATTATTCATGATAGTTTGTCCGTTAACAGATACCGATGGAACAGGTGCAGAATCATCCGTAACGTTTACTGATACTGTGCTTGGACTCGACCAAGTTCCACCAGCATCTAGAACTCTTAAGGTAGAATTGTATTCACCAATTGTAACATATGGCCTCACCGGATTCTTAAGAGATGAAGTATTACCATCACCAAAAGTCCACGCATATGCTATCGGGTCATCTTGATAAGGCAGCTCCTCGGCAGTTAGCGATAATCCCCAAGCATCCGAACCACCGCCATTGAATCTTACATTTTCCCATGTTTGCACATCCGGATTTTCAATAGATGAATTGGATGAAGGTGCCATATTGGAAAGGAATTGTCCACCTGTTTGTGTTGTGTCAATAGTATCTCCAAGCATATCAGTCATGGTCAGATGGAAGGAATGTATTTCACTACTTTTTGCTGTAAACCATACGCTGGTTTCTACATCTGAACCACCGCCCGCCTGAACTCTTGCTTGGATTCTATCTAAAACGATTCCAGAAGAATTTCTTGCTTCAATCTCAACATCAAGATCTTCAAAGAAAGCATTTGAAAGAACATTGAATTCAACTTCAGCAGTATCAACGCCTCCATCACCGTCTCTATCCTCAAAGCTGGTAGAATTAACGCTCAATGAAGCAGGGGAGGTAATTCTCGCCGCTTCTACATCAATTGTTCCTTGTGGATATGAACCACCGCATGATGTATAATCGCAATCTCCCAAATTCGAACCAAACCAGGTGATTGCCCAAATCTCATCTGTTAGACTTGCTGCATCGGTTGAAGTTCCAAACCCTGGAACCAAAGCAGTGCCGACTGCACCATTGAAATTTATTTCAGAGCGAGTGTATGTTCCATCTGATATTGCCCGACTCATTATTACTCCGTCCATCCCAGGAACATCACCAGTAAATCGCATTGTCAGCGGGGCAGAAGAGGCAGATCCAGGAGTGAATTTGAATACTCTAACACCCCATCCTTCAACTGAATTACCAGTGCTTGAATATGGAGTAGTCCAATCGTTATTAGTTGCAGCAGGCTGTATTCTACAGAAATCTGAAGACCCACATGCTGGAGTCATGTATAAATTTGAAAGTCCATAAATCCCCTGATCACTGTCTAAAGTTGCTGCAATAGTGAAATTTGCATATATATCTCTAAATTCAGTTCCAATTACTCCCGGCGATGCTCCAACAGGTGACCGGGCTACATTTTCAATTGCTGCGGCTCCTTGAGCTGTTGATTGAACTAATTGACGAACGGCAGGACCTCCACCAAGGTGGTCTGCAAGGTACAATAAGAAGATGAAACCTCCTCCGTAGTCAGCGATTCTTTGATTCCACCAACGAACTGAATACTGGCTTGAAGAAGTCCAAGCGTTGACGTGACCATATAGTGTCGAAGAACCTCCAAAACACAGAAATGCAGCCATATCTGCTGCTCCTTCATCTATCCAGAGATTTTCGTTTGGATCGAGCGCATTGTGCATCAGATGCTGTAGTTCGTGCGCAAGAATTACTCTAGACCATGACAGAGGAGCATCGTCAATATCAATAAAAATCGCTTCTCTTGAAGCAGACATTCCTGGTGAGAAATACCCTCCAATGTTGTACGCTCCATCTATTGCATAAATTACAACTTGAATTTGACAATTATTGTCGACATCTGGAGGAGCAATTCCTCTTCCGTCAAAATAATCCTTACCGAAATACGTCATTAAAGTAGGATATACCGTACTATCCCAAGTGCTAGCCCAGTTATTCAAAATTGTGGATGACAAAGTTCTTCCATCTTGAACCATGAACGCTGCAGTAGATGTTGTCTTTTGTACGGTAACAGACAACTGGCCGCCTGAACTTGGAACAGTTAGCGAATCTCCTTCATTGTGAGGTGTACATGCCCTCCCAGAGGTCACAGATTGTGGAGATGTGGCTATATCTGCTCCTGGCATTCCAGCATCTATCCATGCATTTTTCATCATTCGTGTCGCACTGAATAGCTTTTCATCAGACCCAGGCATCATGTATGGATGTGAATCACTAGCAACGAAATCAGAAGTGTCTGCAAATACTGGTTCGAAGGCATCAATAACTGTAGTAGTAGCATCATTGCTTTCTACCTCATCACTCGCACTTGCTAGTGGTGAGGCGATTGACAACAAAAAAATCAACAAGATAGCGAAAGGAGTATTAGAGCATCGTTCAGACATTTGTTTCACCACCTTGAAATCGTATTACAGACCGCAATTAGCCCTAATCTGATGAGGTATTTAATACTCAGCGAGTATGGCATCAAATATGCGAAAAGTAGCAGTATTGTTGTTTACTGCACTTATCATCAACCAATACGCATTTTTATCAGAGGCGCAATCAACCGAAAATACAGATTTAGAATGCGATTTAGTTTTCGATGGAGAAAGTGCAAATGAGTCGATTTCCTTCCAAACCTCCCTCGGACCAAGAGTACCTGGAAGCGAAGCAAGTTCGGATTTGAGAGTTTCAATAAAAGAAAATCTTACCGGATGGAGGATAACCGAGACAACCCATTTTGTTGATGGTATGATATTGACAAACCTATTTGCAACTTGGAATCACGGCCTAGGTTCAGAAGTCATACTGGCTGCACATTATGATACAAGAGATAGAGCTGAGCGTGACCCAGATGAAAATCGGACGATGGAGCCAATTCTTGGAGCCAACGATGGGGCAAGCGGTGTGGCTGTTCTACTTGAATTAGCAAAAATAATTCCAAGCCTAGAATTAGATCATGAGGTTACTCTATTTTTCACTGATGGGGAGGACCAAGGAGTAACACCCTCTTTCCTAGGAGCACGTGCGTGGTCTGAAAATCTCACTCAGGATGAGGCTGATGAAATAGAATCTTTCATACTAGTTGACATGGTTGGAGATGCTGATTTGACTCTTACGAAGACATTACCGGGCAATGAAACACTTTGGTTGCGAACCGAAGAATCTTTGGAAACAATATCTTCAATTTGTGAAGGATACGACTTAGAATTCTATGACAATGAAACTATCCACACAGTTTGGGACGACCACATTTATGCGCTAGCAGTAGACATTCCTGCTATCGACATTATCGACATAAAATACGGTCCAAATGCAAGTGCATGGCAGGGTTACTGGCATACTCACGAAGACACTGCAGACAAGGTAAGTGCCGAGTCATTAGAAAAAGTTGGAAAGTTGGTTGAATTTGGTTTGAGAGAAGGTGTTTGGCTAGATGTTAGAGAGAACTCTGAAGAAAATGAAAACACGGTAACTAACCCTCTTCAAGAGGCAGATGATTCCAATGAGGACATAACAGAAAATACATCTGTAGGTTTCATATTTATTGGGATGATAATCATAATTTGGGGCAATTTACTTTACTTGATTTACGCGGATAATCAATCAGAGGGGTGATATCCGCGCACGTGCTCGGATTGCCTGAGCGGAGGTGATATAATCGTAGAAGAAGAGAAAAAACGGTTAGCTTCACTCCGTCAAAGAGTACAATCAAAACTCATCAAATCTAGGATGAAATCTAAGCGTATGGAAAAAAAGGCTAGCGAAGAATTAGTCATCAAAGTACAAACTGATAAGCAAGAGGATCCAATTTTTGAGAATGAAGATTTTGAAGGTGACACATATCTCAGTTTGGCATCAACATTAGTATTGATAGGTTCAATCATGGGAATAATATCTGGAGTTCTAATCTTGCAAGGGAACCCCTCGGAATTACTAGATTCATCTCTATTCAAAGACAATGATTCTCTAGATATTCATGGATTGGTTTTAGATTCTGAAGGTGATTCTATGGAAAACGTTACTATCAAACTAGTCGACATTGATACTGGTAAATCGTTTAAGGACACTAAGACTGACTCAAATGGCAGATATATTATCGAAAATGTTGTTGTAAAGAATTACAAATTAAACATATCCAAAGAAGGATATGAGACTGTAATTGTAAAGTTCAAACCTGAACCTGTAGGAGTATCTCCTGTCACCATGCTAGTTGGAGATGGTGAGAGAATTAAAGATGAATTATCCGAAACAGAGGGATGGTCAATGGAAAATGCAGTTGCACTAGCAACAGTTGAAGGGCTCATAACGATAGGTTGTGCGCTTGTAGGAGTCCATGCATCTTTTGAGATTAAGCGCAAGAAAAAATATCGTAGAACCCAAATTTTCTGCTGGGTTGGCCTGTTTTCAAGGGGACTAATCATATTCGGGCCAGCGCTGATACTCTTTAGCATGATATTGCTAATGACAAATAAACAAGATTTCGAGGATCAAAGAGCTCTGGAGGCTTTTTGATGTACCTCATCAGTGTTGAAGGGGGCGATGGCTCTGGAAAGGGCGAGGCTGTTAGATTAATTTCTATGCTCGCAAAAAAAATGGCATTTCCAAATGTACATGTAACTCATGAGCCCAGACGTCACAGTGAATTAGGCAAATTAGCTCTTAAAGCTGTCAGTAAAGGAGAAAAGACACCCTTGGAGGAAGCAGGATTATTTGCCGCTGATAGGGTCGATCATTCCCATACATGGATAAAACCTAGACTTTTGAAAGGGGATCTTGTAATTTCAGATAGAAACATCCACTCGAGTTTAGTATACCAAGGAGTTGTTGGTAAATTAGGGCTGGAAGAGGTAGCGAAAATGAATGCAGCAGCAATGATACCAGATTTGGTAATATGGATTGACTGCGATCCAAAAAAAGCAATGAAGAGAATTAGTTCGGGCACATTGCGTATGGCAGGAGAGAAACATGAATACTTCGAGACAACTGAGATTCAAACAAAAATTAGAGCTGGATTCAAAGGAATTTTGTCTGGAGAAATCGAAACGCCATTTCCATTTAGCAAATCTAAGATTGTTGGTCCGGTTTTGAACGAAAGCGGATTAGATGAATTGGAAAAAGAATTGTCTGAAGTTTTAAGTTCTTTTTTTAATAAAAAACCAGAACCGCTAAATGTTAATGAAGACCGAGTCGACAGGCACTTACTTAAGCGCCTAAGCGCTGGTGTGCAAACACAACAAAGACTCCCTGGAGCCCCCAGCCAACATATTTCTTTAATGGAAGATTGGCTTGAAGGGTTATCACCTTCGCAATGGATGGAAATAGCAGAAAATGAGTGGGATGAGAAGAGAGCGAAGACAGCAGATGTACCTCACAGACCAATTGCACACTCAACATGGGCAGTCTTAGGGACTCTATCATTAACAGATTCCACTGATGTACCTAGCCTTCACAAACAATTAGGACCTGTAAGATCTGTAACTAAAAGACACACTCAAAGAATCGTAAGATGGTTAGAACAGGAAAATTGGATTCACAGACAGCAAAATCATGTTCCATTTGCAGAAGCGCACATGTTCAAATTAAGAAAAAGCAGGCTAGGCTATGGGAGATTATGTTTAGCAATGTGGCCATTGAGAGCAGCATTAGGTAGTTGGAGACGTTCTAATCCAGATAAAGATTGGAAAACAGCACTAAATGACATCATTATCGGTACTGAGGAGAAAAAACCAACTCCTGTAATTAGAAAATCTGTAGATTTTGTAATCAAAAGACTAGAGTTGATTTCTAGTGGACATGCAAATTGTCCCGTACCAAAGACAAACGAAGAATTAGTAGTTTGGTGGTCTGTTGAACCACCGAAATAATTACTCTGATTCTTCTGCTACAAGCTGAAACTTTGTATTTGAAGGTAGATTTACGTTATTTGGAATATTACCAAAATAAATCGGTCTTGCTGCAAAAGAGGCTCCTAAGAATAATCCGATAAACATTCCAAATGGCAATCCAGTAAGAAGTCTCATCAATGCATTGGATTCGTAATCGGTGAATAGTTGAATGAAACCGTCAAAGCCCATTGGTGCGATTGTTAATACTGCTATGAGTAATAATAATTTCATTCTGTTATTCTTTTTGTACACGTTTTCCATGCGGTCATCAGGCAAAATTGACAGGAAACTATCTCTTATTGTCCACCGGTTTAGGCCTTTTCTCGAGAACAAAAATCCGCCTATTGCCAAGCCTGCAAATATCCCAACATCTCGAACACAGACTGGCATTTGGTTATCGTTTATGTGCCAGCTTCGTTCGGCTTTGTTATGACAATTGAAATCACCGAAAGCATAGATGAAAGCAGCATAAAAATCAAGCTCACTCCAAGCGAAAGAACCGTGTTCACTCTGGTTATGGCCTAAGCCAGACTGGCTCTCTGTTTGCACATTCCCCCAAGAATCATCTGAATAATAGTCGATGCTATTTGCTCTTCCTGAAAGTTCTGGAACCGTCCCCGAGGGAAGATAGAATGGAACCAAGAAAAATGAAATTAAGAAAAATGTTGAAATCCCTCCTATCCATAGCCCTATTTTCCTTTCTCGGCCACGATTCTTTAGGCCGTTCTTCTCCATGGTTTCCCCAGCATAAATTGACGGATATATTTTGTGATATTAGTTGGTGGAACACTCATGGAAGAAAAGGTAGGTTGGAGGCGTGCCTTTTCTGCCGCAATAGTTCTGGGATTATACTCAGGTTTTATGATAACAATAGGAATTCTATCCAGTATAGGAACGGAATATTTCGTAGAGGCTTTCGTAACTTGGGGCTCAGTAATCATATTATCAGCGATTATACTTACGCCAATATTAGCAAATGGCAGGAAAAGAGGAGTAGAAAGCTCTGTTGTATTCGTTGAGAGATACCGTGAGTTACTGTCGCAATACAATGAAGGTGTGGGAGGATGGAGGTCATTATCTCACGTTAGAGATAGTGGTAGTGGTGTGCTGATAACTTTGAGTGACTCATCTAACCCTCTTTTGATAATAGGGAAAATTGCAAGTTCAGAAATAGATTGCAAAATTATATTCAGATTTTCAAAACGTGAGCCCGAATTTAGAGATCGAGTGTTAGGAATATTGGAAGAAAAATTCGTGGACAACAGAGTTCAGAAAAAAGCAAAATCGATTCATATCAATCCTAAACAGGAAATTGACAGAAACTCATTGATCACAAAATTTGTAATGATATGCCCTCCGTTAATCCTGCTTGCTTCAATAGGATTTAACGAAATGACTTCTAATCTTCCAATCTCAACACTATTGGGATTCATAGTAGGCGGATTCCTAGGTGGACTAATTGCAACCAATCGAACTCATTGATTGGTAAAATGCAAATCGATATAGATGCGATTCTCTAGTCAAGAAATAGGAGGCAAATTATGGGAGATATTTTCAGTCTAATTTCAGACCTGAAAAGGGCTGGATTCGCAATATCTAAACCTCTGGAAAAGGCTATGCAAAAGGTCTCAATCAGCGATTTTTCTGATTATGATTGTACTGAGTTCTACCATGATAGACCCGTATTATTCATTGAGACAAATCATGGCGGAAGCAAAACAATTTCAGCACCACATATGATAGTAACACTAATTGAAAATCTTGAGTTGAATTCTGGAGACAAAGTGTTGATTTTTGGTGGTAAAGGAGGATACTTAGCAGCATTGATTGCACACATTATAGGCGAAAAAGGAAAAGTAACCGTGATAGATCCCAACCAAGAAATTGTTGATTACATCAAAAGAAAATTAGCAATGTATCCCACTGTAGACTGCTTCACAGTAGATGACTTTCAGGAAATTAGTGATTCAGAAGGAGCAACTAGGGTATTAGTCACAGGACAGATTGAGAACATCCCTGATTGGCTAAATAATAAAATAAATGTGGGAGGTTTTGTTATTGCCCCTATTGGAAACACCGTTAAACAAAATCTATTGAAGATTGAAAACCAAGGTAATGAATTTTTTGAAACCGACCTCGGAAGCGTAGTATTCGGACCTCTAAACATAGAAGACAGTATAGTTCAAATTCCATCTCCTGAAGAACTTGCGTCAATGATTGAGAATATGGTTGAAACCTTATTCGATATTGGAATAATATTGGACAGAGAGCGTAGTCAAATGTACGATCTCGTTGCTGAATTACGTCAATTACCTGATGACCTAACCCCTCCAAATGAATTAGAAGACCCTATGGAAAGCCCAATGGTCAAGTTGATAATGGAGACAAGTGAAATTTATGAACGTATTTGGCCTTTCATCTTTGCATCGCTGCAAGATGAAATAGCCTCCTATTCCGGAGATAATGATTATTCTTCGTCTACTCCACATAGAGATTTTACTCCTTAGGTGATATTATGGCTACAATAGATGGTGAAATCTCAAGATTGAGACATAAAGACCAGTCTGTAAGAAGAAAAGCAGTCCGAAATCTGTTTGATTTTGATAATCCTAGAGCATTAACCGGTTTTGTTGATTTATTGAATGATAAAGACCAATGGTTTAGGAGTAAAGCGATTGAAGCACACCGTAAATGGGCATCAAAAGGAGAACATTTAGTGCCATTATTGAAAACTGACAAAAGAATTGCAGCTGAAATTTTGCAAACTGTCAAAGACTTGGAAATAGCAAAAGTGTTGATTAAAGAGGAAGACCATATCGTGCGTTCCTTTGCATCTAAAATTTTGATCAGTGACGAATCTTACCATGACGATATGGCGCTAGATGAACATCACTCGGTCAGATGCATCGTCGCAGAAAATACTGATGATAGTAATCTAATTCAGACCTTAATCAATGACATACACCCCATAGTTGCGACAAAAGCCTTGGATAATGCGTTCAAAAAAGATATCAAATTAGATGATGCATTGATAGGAAAGTTACTCGGATCAAATGACGAAATACTAAGAGGTTCAGCCGCTCAACACGCCATCTATAACGGTGGAGATAATATGATACTAGCAATCAAAGATACTAGTTCTAAAGTAAGAAAAATTGTTTCGAAAAGCATCAAGGAAATGATTCCAGAAGTAGATGACAGAATCACGCTAATCGCCAAACATAATCCAGAAACTGCAACACTCTGGCTAAGGGGAAAATATGATGAAAAATCAAGTGAATTGAGGTGGAAGATGATAGAAAATAATCAGATTAGTTCGATGGTTAGGAGTAAACTCATACAACAACTCGACGGAAAAACGGCTATTGACATTAGCAGAGTGATTCAACTAGAAGAAAATGAGGATGAATTAATCAAGTTATCTGCCATTAACTTATCAGCCTCCTATTATGAACTTACAGGTGAGGAGAGATGAATTCAGGGTTGCATTTTCACATCGATGCGAACGACGGAGCGAGCAGGAGATTTTCAGTTACAATTACTGTAAACGGCCCGTTTTCTGGAAATATTCTAGAATTTAGATTTCCTAGATGGGTGCCTGGTTCTTATTTCATTCGAGAACCGATTCAGCACCTAACTGACCTATCAGCAACTATTGATGGAAAAAGTGCAACTGCCAAGAGAATTGATGTTGACGGAGTAAGAATTCAAGGAGTCTCTTCGGCGAAAAGTGTGACTATTTCGTACAGATTATTAGCCATTGAAATGACATGCAGAGCCAATCATATCGACGAAACTCATCTTCACATGATGCCACCTTATACTTGGATGATACCTTCTAGAGGTATTGAAAAGAATAGACTTGAACAAAGACATAAAGTAACTTTAGACAAACCAAAAAAGTGGCACACAGCAACACAGTTACCCGGAAAGGAAGGCGAATGGTATGCTGAAGGTCGTGATGAATTACTAGATGGAATAATGGAATCAAATGCAAATGAAATGTATTCTTTTGAAGTAGACGGTTGCATACAATATCTGAAAATATGGGACTCTGGAGGCTTTGAAAGTTCTCTGGATAGAACAAAAGAATTCGTCTCGGCAATGGAAAAAATTGTAAGAGAACACTACGCATTGTTTGGAACTCCAGAATGGAAAGAATACTTCACAATTTTACATCTAACTGAGTCTGGCAGAGGTGGACTCGAACATCTCAGAAGCCAAACTTCAATGATGCCAAGAAGGGCACTTCAAAATGGTAATGAGGACGATTGGAGGGACTTAATTTCGCTTTTCAGTCACGAGTTTTTACATCAATGGAATGTAAAAAGACTTAGACCAAAAAATTTCCTTGATTACGAATTACAAAAAGAAGTTCATTCAGATTTATTATGGTGGTTTGAAGGTTTAACTTCATGGCTTGGAGATGTAATATGCTTGAGAAGTGGAGCTTGGTCTGAAGAAGATTATCGTAAAGACTGGACTAGGAAAATGAAAAGGCATCTTCAAAGAAACGGAATGGAACATGAATCGTTACAGGAAAGCAGTCATGATGCATGGATTCACTTGTACTGTCCAAATAGTTACAGTAGAGAGGTTCACATTTCATATTACTTAGAAGGTGAATTAGCGGTATTTTGTCTTGATGTTGAAATAAGGAAGAGATCTAAAGGAGAATATGGACTAGATGACGTTCTTGTTAAACTTTACAATAAACATCACATAGATGCAGAAGACCCAGGAATTAACCATTCAGATATCAAGAGGGAACTAGTAAATATTCCTGGAGCAAGAAGATTAGGTTCATTCTTGGATGAATTAGTTAGCGGAAGAAAATCACCATTGGTTGAAGATGCAATAAAAAAATTAGGCATGGCTATGGTGCCCGAGAAAGAAGAAAAGGGCGGATGGCTAGGTCTTAATTTGTCAGCGAAAAGTGGCGCTGTAAAAGTAACAACCCATCATTCTAATTCTCCATGTAGGGATTTTATTCACACTGGGGATGAAATTATAGCTGTAAACAACCTAAGAATTAGGAACGTAAAAGAATTAAATGCAGCGATATTTGATAAAATCGATAGTGAAATAGAAATTACAATCTGTAGACAGGCAGTGTTACAAAGAGTTGTTGTAAAACCAATCAGCAATCCAAATTACAAAGTAAAATTAGATGGTAAAGGCAATAAAATTTGGCGATCTATTGCTGATACAAAGCAATAATTATTCTTCTTTCATTAGTATATCAAGCGTCACGTGAATTGGTGGCAAATCATTCTGAATTGTATGTTTACTTGTTTTTGGAGAGTACAAATCTGAACTCAAACTCATATTGATGACGTCTTGCTTTGTAATTGTTTCAAGTTCGCTATTTGGCCACACATCAACCGTTATTGACTCATCTTTTAGATAATCCACAACGATAGCAGGCACTCTTTTCAAACCCAAACAAACAGCCACTGAATGCCTATGATGACCATCCAGAATAGCTCCAGAAACTGAATCTACAATGATAGGTTTTGTGAACCCTCCCCATCTTTTTGTCATTTCTAGTAACTTATCTCTATTTTTGACTTTGATCTCTTCGTGGGGCTTGAGCCAATCAAGCGACACTAAAGAAACATCTTCATTTTCCCACGGCATAGAGATTTCCAATCGTATGCTTGGGATAATTCTTTGCCAAGAATCATCCACGCCCAAGGTATGAGAGACCAGGGATTGGCGGATTTGGAGGGGGAAACCTATCCCGATTTGATCCCTGAGAACAAAGAACTTCTCGATACTATAAATCGGTTCACTGAAAACGGTTTTGGGGCGTGGGTTGTAGGTGGAGCAGTAAGAGATTGTGTATTAGGGAAAACACCTTCTGAATTTGATTTATGCACGACAGCCACACCTGATGAGATAAAAACGATTTTTGAAGATATTATTCCAACAGGAGAAAAATATGGAACTATAACCATTAGGAGCGGCGAGCAAATGTTTGAGGCTACAACACTGCGAACTGAAATGGATTATGGTGACGGACGCAGACCAGAGATAGTAAATTGGGGAGCAAGTTTGTCTATTGACCTTTCTAGAAGAGATTTCACGATTAATTCTATGG
>MDTE01134491.1_pt1 | contig 17022 bp, 21 predicted proteins | sample 811231 | NCBI WGS metagenome assembly MDTE01 (sample SAMN05326651, study PRJNA326480) | marine metagenome | isolation source: seawater | place: Indian Ocean: Red Sea | collected 2010
AGTAGAGGTTAATACAGGTCAATAAAATTGAGGCTCTCTCTGAAAATCACGGCAATATTATTCTTCTATCGTTATTTTTCTAACGTTCGACCCTCTACTGCGGTTCTCCTCTGAAGTAGCATAAACTCTATACCAATAATCCCCAGGCACTAGCCCCTCATCTTCATAAAACATTTCACTAACCAGGCCTATGCTTTCATAGATCCCATTCAGGCTGTTTTTTCGAAAAATTTCAAATTGAGCCTCACTTTCTTCAGAAAAAGACCAAGATACTGTGACTTTATCTATCTCTACTTCGACTTGCAGAAAGGCTGGCACAGAGATCACGCCTCTGCGAGTTAATTCCACAACATTAAACAAACCAAATTTATTGCCGACATTATTTGCGATACTAGTGTCTATTGGCCCAAGCATGAGGCTAATCTCGTTATCGCTATATCTTCTTAAATTCATCATGACATGCAGTCGGCATAAGCTAGTCGCACAACCCGCATTCTCTCTATAAGTGAGATTATCTTCAGGTCCTAGGCACACTATGATTTCGGAGCCAGCCAATTCACATACCCAAGCGATTGGGTCATTTGGAACCAAATATCCAAAAGCCGGATTGAAAAGGAAATTAAAACTATCGCTTTGTATGGATATCCTAGAACTCGACTCTTTTACAATATTCCAAGTATCTTTCCTGCTTGGAAAAAGTTTTTGATCGCCATCATCACCATCAAAGACCACACCGGCATCGCATAAACCATCCCCTTCAATAGACGCAGATCCACCTATACAGACTGACTGATTTGCTTCCCAAGCGCCCAACAAATCATCAATCGTCGTCTTTGACATCGTTTTAGCAGCCTCATCTAGGCGTTCCCTGAGAACATCAGCGGAGACGATATCTCCAGGCGAAATTGTAGCAACCTGACCAGAAGCAAAGCTGCTGCAACAAAAATATGCAAAGAACAGCGACGCCATTATTTTTCGATTTTTATTCAAGGTCTACTCCAAACTATCATTCTCAAAGATCGCCTCGTCATATTTCCGCTCAATGACATTGAACACCTCAATCTCGACGGATTTTGAAACAGACAATGTTCCGTCTGAAGCAGTGACATCAAAAACAAATACGTTGTCAGCATCTGTATCCACAGGTTCTTCGAAATCCGGAGCTTTTTTAAATAGCAATATGTCTTGTTTTAGAATCAAGAATACACTGTCATCTCCACTCAATGTAAGACTGACAGCATCACCATCCGGGTCGGATACGATAACTTTGCCAATTCGAATTTGGTTTTCAGGGAGACTCGTTGCAAAGTCCAGTGTCAAAGTAGGACTTTTATTTGGTGAAGGAATAGAGTCAGGAATGGCTTCTTGACCGTCGTTGCCTCCTCCTCCACAACCAGTGAGGAAAAGACAAACAGGCCAGAATTTAAGGTATCCTAGATAAGGAACGCAATATTTCATAAAATAAGCATACATTTTTAACAAATTTATTCTAAAGTTTTTTAATTACTGACCGATTAACTAGAATGTGAAACAGTATTAGATCAATGGTGACTTATGATTGATGATGTAACCGGGGTTGGATCAGGCCGACCTCAGCAAACAAACCAAGCTGCAAAGCCTAATGAGAGCTCAAGCGAAGAAAGGCGTGCGATCCAATCAGACGCGTCAAGTACCCGTCCGCCCTCTGTCGAGGTCGAGTTAAGCGAAGAAGTTCAGCGTTCTGAGGAACGAGCACAGTTTGATGAAGCGAAAGTAAGACAATTGAAAGAACAAATTGAAAGGGGCTCATACCCTATTGATGCTCAAAGGCTGGCCGAACAATTTGCTGATTTAGAGCAACTGCTATAGATAATCTCGTGATTGCATAAAAGTGGAACAACTAAATCTAGTCTCCACCACTTCATCGCAACTTAGCGATCTCCTAGATCGGGAGTTTGCAGCGTTAGAAGCAAAAAGCTTTGAAGAAGTCGAAGAACTCCAGAACACTAAATTCTCTCTTATGCAGGATCTTCAATCCGGTTGGGATTTACTAAAACAGGATGACCAACTTGATCAGCAAATAATCGACGAGCTAACTCAAAAGCTCGAAATATGCAAAGAACAACATCTCAGAAACTCTTTGCTTCTTAACAAGCAAATGGAGATAACCCGCAACCTGCTTAATGCGATAACTCAAAAAACTAGCGCCAATGCTTCAGTCTATGACAAGCTTGGCAAAATGACTTAACTTCCTTCCATTTCAGAATCCCAGGGGGTCTTGCCTTGCAGGCGGTAAACCCATGCTAATACTACCGCTACAGATCTGAAGAGCGTTTCTGGAATTTCTTCATTTAGCTCGAGCCGGGAAAGTGTTTCTGCCAAAAGATAATCTTCCGTAATGGGCACCTCGGCCTCTTTGGCAATCTCCAAAATAGAAGATGCCAAGTCATCTCGCCCTTTAGCTAAGACCCTTGGGGCGCTGATTTTGTCGTATAGTAGCGCGACTGCTACCTTACTCTCTTCGTCAAGCATCAGCTATTAGCCTCTTTTCTCCTTCTATTTGGTTTTCTTTGCTGTACCTGTTACTGAGTCTGGTATCCTCTTTACGGAATATCTTTAGCTCATCGACGCGAATTCCTTGCTTCTCTAATTCGTCAGACAACCAAGTCTTACGGACATTTGCTATTTCTAATAGCTCTTGATTTGGCACCACTACATAGAGACTGAGTACCTCTAAATTGTTAAAGACGGCCGATAGATCAATTGTTTCATTTTCGTTCAATTTAATTTTTATCAAAACCTTCCACGCATAACCGGTATCCGCATTGTCTTCTTGCTCATCCTGGGAATCTCCCTCGGCCAGCTGTATTTCAATAGGCCAATCACCCAATACTGGAATAAGCCATTGATATTGAGTGTTGCGATTGAGTTGCTGAGCAAGCGATTCAATTTGGCTAGACTCTAGGTCTTCGATTGCAGAAGCAATGGAGAACAAGTCTGATCTCTCTAACCGCACACTCCTTAGAAGTCGCAAAAGAACACTTTTCAGGTTGGGTTGTGATCTACCATCACGAACAGTTTGTTCGTGGAACAGTCCACTCGCACGCAAGCTAAGTTCTATATCCTTATGGTCAAATCCTTTAAACCAGCTGTCCCGAAGGCCAAACGAAAGCAATTGTTTCGCCTCCTCACCAACACTACTACTAAACAGGTTCAGATTTAACAAACTCTGCAAACTATCAAACTTTACCCCCCTAGTTAATAACCTCGCTAGTCGCAACGCTTCAGTAGAAGGCAGCTTTTCTGCGGATTCTGCTTTTTTGCCAAATATGAGAGAAAGCACGCCATTGGTAATGGAATCCAGTCGAATTCTTATACTAAGCGTCCCAGGATTAGGTACCTGGTTAGGTAATCTTATCAACAGGTTTTTGTTCAACAGCAAAACGTTCCCATCTGCTCTGTTCTCAATCAGAGCATTTACAACCTGACCCTCCCGAAGCCCTAGGCTTCTTGCATCAGGAGGATTTAACCGCAGCGAGTAGACACTTTGTCCAGGCTCGACGCTCTGAGCTATCGATTTAACGGGTTGAGCAATAACGTCGGTGATAATCAAGTTAGTGCCTAGGGATATTTAATCCATCCAAGATAGGGATCATTTTCCTTCTGCTGTATATCCCTCTCTGTTGATTTAACAAAAAGCAAACGATTGAAGTCTTTCGCCTTTGGGAACTTCAATTTTGATCCTGCCAACATCCAATTAGGGTTGCCTCTTACAAATGCAGAAGGATTTATTTTAACTATAGCCTGGAGAATAAAATCAGGACGAATTTCTGTGCCCTTAACCGCATCATGAACAATCGCAGATAAAGTATCGCCACGCTTAATATGATAAATCCCCTCTACCCATCCATTTTCTTGTTTTTTAACTTCGTCCGTAGATTCAACCAATCTAGAAAGCATATTTCTCAAGGCGAGCTCAAGTTCTTCTGAGTCAAAGGCTGAGATAGAGTCATTCGCTTTGATCAGACCAGAGTTTTTTATAACAAGAGAAGTATTATCTTGCTTAGGATCGAGGTCACTTCCCGGAGCGACCAAGTCTACCTGAGCTTCTTCAACCAACTGTAGAGAACTACAACCACATATCATCAAAAATAGACTCAAAAAGAATAAATTTTTCATATTAACTCCAGTAAGGGTCTTGCAAAAAATTCTATGCCATCCTCTAATCGGATCTCGCCCTCTTCAATTTCTAATTCTGACTGCAGGTTAGCTGTTTTTTTTACTCGGGCTATAGCTATTTGATCAACCCCAGCCAATAAACCTCGCTTTTTAAAATAAACTGCTCTTGGCATCAACAATAGTTGATCGCCTTCGTTAAACCCGGCGTCAGTTCCAGAATCAAGCAGCAATCGACCATTCGATGCAACAACCAAATTTGAATAATTCGCAAGACAAGGCAATTCTGATAAAAAAGAACCTATTCTGACGGACAGTTTTTTCAATTCATTCACGGCACTAGAATCACGCTCTTTTTTAATCAAGCCGCTGGTACTCAAATCAGCACGTGCTAAAACAAGAACACTTCTCATAGCTTTAACTGCCCTATTATCTTCTAAAAAACGCAACTCCACTGATATTCGGTGATTTTTTGGTCTGCCGAATATATTCATAGGTCTGCCGAATTTGTTCAATTGTGGTGAATCGTCATATTGAACCCGTAAAGACAGCTTATGCCTAGCCTCTTCAAAATGACTGCCTTGCAGCACATTCGCATAACGACTCACATTACCGGAGAAAGGGGACCATGCCACATTTTCTTCTTCTACGAGGACACCGCCAATATAGTTCTCCACAAACGTTAGGAGGTTAGTCTCACGTGAGGTTAGATCGTTAAGCAATCGCGAAGATTGCTCTTTTACGAGAGATAATCTAGGGGAATTTCCACAGCTTGTTACATCTACGCTAGAAGCTTTCCCCCCGGATCCCGACTTAGCGCACTGTGAGCCTTTTCTCCAATCATGAGAAACTTCGACTTTGCCATCGGGAAGCAATTGAATATCCAATTCTTCAAAATGCATTGCGGAGACAAAAAAAACATCTTCGGCCTGCAAGACTGAATTACGAATATGACCAATAGAATGAAGATAGCCTCTCTCGTTAATCCCAAGCTTTGTAACCTCCCGCTTTAAATTAACGAGCCAATTACTTAGTTCCTGCGCACTCGATAAACTCGGCAGAACAGATCCGACAATGAAAACGAAATAGAGAGCAAAGACTTTCATTATGGTTACCTAAACCGAGTTCATTACTATCATTAATATTGCAGAGATATTCTAAACACAACATCTAAATAGCGATTACTCTGATCCCCCAGCAATCAAATTCCCTTCCAAAGATCGATCAGGCTCATCAATTAAACCGGCTATTTCAGACCGACCTATTTCAAGAATAGTTTCGTAACTGTCGGTCGATATTGGTTTTATACTTACCACTCTTGCTCCAACTATCAGACCTTCTACCCTACTTACTAACGCTTCTTCTTCCATCTTGAGATTTCGCAAAGAACCGCGAGATTCCAAATATTGGCCATATAATTGTTCTGCCAGAGACTTATAGGCCTCTAGCTTAGAGACCTTTATCGCCATTAGACGTTTTTCTTCAGGACTGTTACCAGGTTGGGCATTAATAACCGCATAGCCCACTCCAACCACTCGATCGTTTATCCCAACCGAGGCTGAGTACGGATATTCATTCGTTACGCACCCTGCCATGAGGACGAGCACCATCAAAAGGGCACTATGCCTATAGTGTTTAACATATTTCATTTGATTCACGATCGTACTCTTTTTTAATACTACCTAACAATTGTCGGCTATCTGCAGCTTTTCTTTAGAATCGGCACGATAAATGCAATCTAACAAGACACTTAATGTACTAAACCAGAAAAAATGTAATTTTTAGTAAATTCAATACCTTATGAATGCATCTTTTTTTACACTGACGAATTTTCGACACTTAGCGAGTATTTTTCCCCTAAGTTCATTGGTAACACCGTTATTGGTACTATTGGTGTTGACGCTCCTCGTTCTGCCTATTCCACCCTTAATGTTGGATATCTTCTTCACATTCAACATTATTCTGGCACTACTGATCATCATGGTCGCGATACTCACCGCCAGACCCATGGATTTTTCATCGTTTCCCATCATCATCCTATTTGCGACAGTAATGAGGCTAGGGCTGAATGTGGCCTCTACAAGGGTAGTACTTATCGAAGGCCACGAAGGAGGTGATGCGGCGGGTAAGGTCATCGAAGCTTTTGGACAGTTTGTTATTAGCGGTAACTATGCTGTTGGACTTATAGTATTTGCGATATTAATCATTATAAATTTCATCGTTATCACCAAGGGTGCTGGACGAGTATCAGAGGTGATTGCAAGATTTACTTTAGATGCTCTTCCAGGCAAACAGATGGCAATTGACGCAGATTTAAATGCTGGCGTCATTGACCAGGAAACGGCAAGAGTTCGACGTGCACAGGTATCACAAGAGTCTGATTTTTTTGGTTCTATGGACGGCGCGTCAAAATTTGTTAGAGGAGATGCTGTCGCCGGAATCTTAATTCTGCTCATCAATCTAATAGGTGGTCTCGTGATAGGCATGCTGCAGCATGACCTATCATTGCAAGAAGCCTCCAGGGCTTACGTCTTACTTACCATTGGCGACGGCCTAGTAGCGCAAATCCCCGCATTAATACTGTCCTTAGCCACTGCAATTATTGTTTCTAGGGTGACAACAGATGAATCTGCCCCTGAACAAGCTACAAAACAACTCAGCAACCCACTCGCTTTTGGAGTGGCGGGAGGCACATTAGTCGTATTAGGGCTAATTCCAGGCATGCCAAACACTGTATTTTTGATACTTGGTGGCAGCGCTATTGCTATAAGTTACTTTGTACACAAGAAAAAAACGAGTCCCTTGACCTCCAATGACAATATTGAATTAGGAGAACTAGATAAGCCGCAGGAAGAAATGCTAGAGCTTGATTGGGATGACGCCGGTCAGGTGGATGTCATTAGTGTGGAACTAGGATATGGACTCATACCCCTGATAGAGGAGGAACGTCACGGTCGTCTTCTACAAAGAGCAAAAGGAATTAGAAAGAAAATGTCTGGGGAGTTCGGTTTCCTATTACCTACGATAAGGATTCGAGACAATCTAGATATACCTCCCCACCAGTATCAGCTAGTCATTAACGGTTCCACGAGAGGTAGAGGTGATATCGAATTAGGAAAATTTTTAGCTATCAACCCTGGATCTGTTCTGGAAAATGTCTCAGGAACAGAGACAAAGGAACCTGCATTTGGTTTGGACGCAGTTTGGATAGATGCCAGAGATAAAGAATATGCCCAGGCTGTAGGTTATACCGTCGTTGATACTAGCACAGTCATAGCGACCCACCTGAATTCAGTGCTCAGAGATAACGCAGAAGAGCTTCTGACTTATGAGATTACACAGCATTTGATTGATCGAATAGAGGAAAGCTCGCCCAAACTCATCGAAGAGCTTATTCCTGACAGCCTATCTATGAGTGTAATTGTAAAAGTTCTGCAAAACCTACTTGCGGAGGGAGTACCAATAAAAGATATGCGAAGTATATTAGAGACACTTTCTGATGTTGCACCTTATACAAAAACTCCCGAAGCATTGACCAATTATGTTCGAGCAAAATTGGGACGATTAATTGTCCAGCAACTTTGTGATCCGATGGAAACTCTAGAGGTCATCACGCTGGAACCTAATTTAGAGCAGATACTTACAGACCTCGTTAAGTCCGCATCAAACATTGAGGAGGTGACTTTAGAGCCGAATCTAGCCCAAACCCTCATAGAGTCCTTGTCTGAAGAAGTAACTAACGCGCAGGAGAACGAAAGAGCTGCGATATTGATCGTATCACCTTCGATACGTACCTGGCTTTCTATATTTATAGGAAAATTGAAAAAAGAGTTGTCGGTTCTGTCATACAGAGAGGTTCCTGACGATCAATCCATAAAAATTATTCGAACCATCGAATTAACAGAAAAAGAATAAGTGAGACTTCATTGTGAAACTACAAAGATTTGTGGGTAAAAATACGAAAACTGTTCTGGACGAAATTCGGACAATGCTTGGTGAAGAAGCTATGATTGTCTCAAACACCAAGGTCGGATCCAGAGTCGAAATTATTGCTGCGTGTAAAGCGAAGAGTTCAGGCTACAAGAAGCCTAATAAAGAGCATCGCGATTCACTAGCCACTCCTCGGCGTAAAGATAGCTTTGCCAGTATGATGGCATCTCAACAAGATGCTAACTCAGAAATTCAAGAACCGGACCCCTGGAGTTATATAAAGAGCATCAACGAAGAGATTCGTTCAATAAAAACTTCTTTGAACCAACTTCCTCCTATAAATCCTGATGCCAGCCAAAAGGTCACCAACTCTCCTGACCAGAAAGATAAACAGGAAATAAAACCTGAGGATGCCTTACAGCTCGTTAGCACAACGTCGCGAGGGTGCCACATTGTATGGGGAGAAAGAAAATCCGGGAAAACTTGTGTCATTACAGAGCTCTTGAAAAAACGAGCGGCTAACCATGAAGAAACTTCGATATTGCGGCTACCTCACAAACACAGTAATAGTGATTCACACCTTTCCGCAATCGCAGCAAAATATTCGGTAAATCTCTTGTTGGTGAATGAGTCAGAAAGTATAGAAACCTTGCTTAATCTTCTAGGAGATAAGTATCTTATTTTCGTAGAGGCAGACCTTTCTATGCTCGCTAGATTAGCCACTAAAAACGAAGCCTCGTGGCTTACCAAAAGTGCACATTACATTATCGACGAGGACGAAAAACAGACCGAATTAGTTACTAAATTGTTTCAAAAATTTCACATAAAGGAACCGAAAATCATAAATTCGAAGATTGCGGAAGAAATTCAATAACCGATGATGCCGTTTCAACTTACCTGCCAGATATGGGAAACTCTTATCGAAAGTACAGTTGTATTAAATATTGCTGGCAACAAAATTAAATAATGAGGTTTACAATTGTCGCGTCAAATAGGTATTTGCAGCGGTAAAGGAGGTGTAGGTAAAACATTCACCTGTATTAATTTAGCTCAGGCACTCCATGATCTGGGCGAAAAGGTCCTTATCGTTGATGGAGATATGGGGCTGGCAAACGCGCAATTAATGTTAGGCATATCACCAGAATTAACTGTCGCAGATTACGTGCTACGTGATATTCCCCTAACTGATGTCATCAGCAACATCAAAGAAGGGTTAGATATACTCCCAGGAGCCTCTGGTGACACAAATTTGGTCAACCTTCCGCTAAACACCCTCTCTGATCTGTCATACGAAATAGTAAATTTGTTCCCCGACACTATTATACTTTTCGATATAGCGGCTGGCATTTCAGATCAGAATATGCACCTCTTGCGGCTGTGCGATACAAGACTTGTAGTGTTTGTAGATGAACCAACATCAATAGCTGATAGCTACGGGGTACTCAAACTGCTCCATCGAAGCGGACATCTCGACAAAACATTCCTGGTCCCAAACCAAGTGTCGAATCCTGGGGATGGTAAAAAATTCTATGATAAGATGAACCATCTTTGCCTTTCTTTTCTCGGAGAACCAGTAGGGTTTTTGGGCTCCATTGATGAGGATGATGACGTGAAATTATCTATTCGGAGGAGAAAGCCACTTGCCAGTTCATACCCCAATTCACCTGCTTGGTGTAACATTAGCAACATAGCAGAGAAGATCGTCAACCAAAATAAAGAGGAATAGCGCTCTTAGCTTCTAATCATTAATATGAGTATAGACCCGAAATCGACCCGGGCCGGTAAGGGAATTCCAGAAACATACAGGACACCCTCATCCTACCTTAGTAACCAATCACCAGACAGCATAAGTCCGGAACTTCTTTCGCTGGTAAAACGCACTGCTCTGCACCTTAAAGGAAGGCTACCTAAGAACGTAGAGATGGATGATTTAATGCAATCTGGTCTCGAGGGTCTCGTTCAGGCTATGAATGCCTTCGATAAGGCGAGAAATATTTCACTAGAGCAATTCGCAAAGAGCAGAATAAGAGGAGCAATGCTGGATGACGTCAGACGACTGTCCCAGACGACAAGAACAACCATTGCTTTCAAAAGAGAACATTCTGCCGCGATTGAAAAGTTAACAATTCGCTTTGGGCGCGAGCCAACCGGCAAAGAAATAGCGAGCTATCTGGGCAAAGACATCGAAACCTACCAAAAAGAGCGTGTCATCATCGCGGGCGCAGATAATGTAAGCGATGATGATGTCGAGACTGCTAATTTGGACGATGAGGAAATACAATCCTCTCCCGAGGAAGGCCTGGAAAAAGTCGAACTTGTTTCTATCTTAAAGAATTCAATAGAAGGGCTACCTGAAAGAACCCAATTAATCCTATCCCTTTATTACAAAGATGAGCTAAACTTGAAAGAAATAGCGGCTGTCATCGACGTTTCCGAATCTCGTGTCAGCCAAATTTTAAGTGATACGGCTAAAAAGCTACGTAAAACAATTGATTTGCATCAAAAGTAGCTGTCCAGGGGGCCCGCAATGAGTCTGCTCGGGAATATTAAAAAGAAAGGAGAAAGAAAAAAAGCTTATAACTTCTATAACCAGATGCATAAGCTTAAGGGTGATCCGCGCGAAATTCGTAAGTTAAGATCTGTAATGAGCGCCCGTCTCACAGCCTTCATTGATACCACCTTCATCGAAGGTGCCAAAAAAACAGAACTGATACAGGATTCTGAGACACCCCTTGAAACGCTAGAGCTAAAATCCGCCAAATATAAAGATGTCAAAACTCTTTCAGGAATAGTATGCGTCTATTTACCTTCTAAATATACGAACTATTTCTTTGAACTAGGCTCTTTATATCAACGAGCTCACCTGACAGCTAATCAGGCGTTAGAATTAACCGACGAAACATGTTTGGAAATTTCAACGTGGCTTGGTCTAGAAAACCCTCTACATACACTTAATTTTCTTAGGGCAGCTGAGTCAGAAGAAGACACCACAGAAAGTAATCAGCTGCATCAGGAGAAGCAAGAGCCTGCGGGCGACATCGCGAATGATGGCAATTAAGAGTAGTAGATAATAGTCTGGACTTTGCCTGGCATGTTGTTACAACCTAGCCTTGTTACACAGGCATATTGAGAATATCTTCGTACGCTTTTAAGACTTTATTTCTAACTTGAAGCGTCGCCTCAAAAGCCAAAGATGACTTTTGCATGGCTAACACAACGTTCGTTAATGGCACATCCTCGCCTCTGTCATATGCTTCTCGAAGAGCCTTACTACTTTCCTGTGTAGCACTAACTTCGTTTAACGCATTCCTGGCGATCTCTGTAAAACTTAAATCACTAGTTTCATTAACTTTCGTCTGTTCATTAACATTAGTATCATTGAGACGCAAAGCATCAAGATGCTCTCTATGCATTTCAATCTGATTGAGCAGTGAGGCAACAGAATTTTCATAATTTGCACGGACCATCATTACAATACTCTTAAGCCGTTCGTCTTTTCGGCACTTCTACACCGCGCTCTTTCATCCGCGCCATTTTGTAGCGCAACGTTCTTTCACTAATACCAAGAACAGATGCAGCTTCCTTTCTGGTTCTACAGGTACGCAGTGTTTCTGCGATAACCCGGAATTCGTTAGCATCCATAGCAGATTGCAGGTTTTTACCCTCTGATTGAGAAGATTGATTGCCCAAAGGATAACTCTGGGTAGGCTCTCTTATAATGTCACTTTCCGTATTCGAATGACTCGCAACCATCAGTTGCGATGAGTCCTCGCCAAAATCTATTACCTCATCAAAGAAGAGGTGTGCTGCCTCGATAAACTCATCATCAGATAACACGATCGCTCTCTGAATGACATTCTCGAGTTCCCGAACGTTTCCAGGCCATTCATAACCAAGGAGTTTTGCCGTTGCATCAGGTGTAAAGCGGTACTCATGTCCCCCGTCTCCATACTTAACCAGGAAAAAATTGGCCAGCGGTAATATATCGTCACGTCTTTCATTCAAACCTGGCACATTGATTCTGAACGTACTGATTCTGAAATATAAGTCTTCTCTGAAGCTACCAAGCTTAATCGATCTACCTAAGTCACGATTAGTGGCAGAGATGACACGTGCATTAACGGGTCTCGCGTCTGAATGACCAACGGGTGTTATTTCTTTTTCCTGAATCGCGCGAAGCAGTTTCGCCTGGATCTGCAAAGACAACTCCCCTATCTCGTCCAGAAACAAGGTGCCCCCCTCTGCTCGTTCAAAGAACCCAATAGTCGACTTCGCAGCACCGGTAAATGCACCTTTCGCATGTCCAAATAGCAAACTCTCAGCAAGAGATTCTGGCAATGCAGCACAGTTGACCGGTACAAAGGGACCGTTTCTCCTTGTAGAGAAGTCATGGGTAAGCCTAGCCAGAACTTCCTTACCCGAACCTGTAGGGCCATTCATCAAAACAGTAACTTCCGATGCCCCTACTCGCTCAATCAATGCAAGCATATGTTGAGATACCTCATCAACAAATACATAAGAATCCGATTTCAGCAGTACTGACCTCGCTTTACGGGATATCTGTGTCCACTTTTCCGGGTCATCCTGCCCTTCACACATAACTTCCTGCACGCCCAGACGGAGTGCTTCAACACCATCATCGATCTGATCTGGCGCGATTTTCAATACTGGGAAAGCAGTTCCGCCCATCGATTTAAGAAAAACAATCAGTGCATCCGTTGAAGCGAAACTCTCAAGTGCAACATAAAGCAGAAAGGGAGTTTCAGGGACAGAGCCCTTGTCCAACGTATGCACGGCAACAGGAACCGGGGTCAAACCACACCGGTTCAAAGTTGTTGTCAGGTCCAGATCAATAGGGATTAAGTCATCCCAAAGTATTTCTAAAGGTTGTTGTTCAAACATTTTTTCCACGCCGTTTAACCGTGGGATAGATATAGCAAGTAGCGTGCCATTTATATTTGTTTCATAAAAACAATGGCTTAGGAAAGTGGCGGCACAAAACCACCTTAAATATTGCCGAAATAGTCAATAATCCGACAATTATTGGCAACTCAACTGAGTGAGTACTTCTTTATTCGTTCAATCAGCGTTGTACGCTGGACTTTGAGGACACGTGCACACATCGAAACATTACCATCCACCTCATCAAGTACTCTGCGTATCATCTCTTTCTCTAAAGAATTTAGCGTCTCTTTTAAAGATAGATTCGAATCACCTATCGCTGATAGGCCCTTCGCTGACATAACAATTTCCATATAAGAATCATCAGCAATCATTTTCGTTAGATCGTCATCTACTTTACCGACCTCCTGATCAACTAAGTGCTGTAAGCCCGCAGGCAGCATCGCCTGCGGTATCAACTCCAAGTCAACTGATTCACCAGGAAATAAAACAGAGATTCGCTGCATGAAATTAGACAATTCCCTGATATTTCCCGGCCAATCGTAATTCATGATGGCTCTGACAAAGCTATCTTCCAGAGCAACAGGATCATTATTTCCACTATATAACGATGAAAAATAGTCAATAAACTTAGGAATTTCTTCTATTCTTTCACGTAAGGGCGGCAAGTAGAGGGGAACAACATTCAACCGGAAAAAAAGATCAGCCCTGAATTTACCTTGGCTAATATGATCTTCAATGGAGCGATGAGTGGCTGAAATAACTCTTACGTCAATCTCAACTGAAGAGTTTGCACCTACAGGGTCTACAACACGCTCTTGCACCACTCGCAACAATTTTACCTGCATTTCCAAAGGCATATCACCGATTTCATCCAAGAATAGCGTCCCGCCATTAGCTGCTGCGATTTTACCCTGCCTATCCGCAATCGCACCGGTAAACGCCCCCTTAACATGACCAAAGAGTTCACTTTCCAAAAGGTCTCTTGGAATCGCGCCACAATTCACCGCGACAAATGCTTTGTCAGACCGCTCTGACATTTTGTGGATTTGTCGGGCTAGCACTTCCTTACCCGAACCACTCTCTCCTTGAACAAAAATGCTGACATCAGTAGGGGCAATCTTCTTCATCAGTTCCAGAAGTTCCGCAGTAGCCTTGCTTTCTCCAAAAATAGGCTGCATTGAAGTTTCACTCATTCTCAATTTAACTTTTCATAAAAAAACGGCAATTTGCCGTAAATTAATAACCCGGAGCGGCTACTTTCTGCCCGCATCGATTCTTGATTGTCACAACCCCCCCCCGTCCTATCTAGCCTCTATCGTAGCATCTGAAGATGCTCATCATGGCACGGTTAATGCTTATCTCCTATGTCTCAGATTAAAAATTTTGCTAAAGTTGCCCGGAGAGCGACCGACAGTATCCTTATAGGACCAAAATATTCAACATGGCCGGTATAGATTATATAAATGCATTAGGTGCTGGAGCCTCTTTCGATACAAAATCTATCGTTGAGGCTCTCGTTCAAGCAGAGCGTGCTGGCGCCGAATCGCAGGTCCAACGGAAAGTTGCAGTCACAGAAAGTAAGATTAGTGGAATTGGCGCTGCCGTTTCTATATTGGACATACTCAAGCAAGGAGCAGAACTCCTTAACGACGCAAGAGACTTCAATACATTAACTGTTCAAAACACTTCGGCCGGCGCCGTTAACGCAACTGCAAGTAATACTGCCCGCGCAGGCACTAATAGCATCGCCGTAACCTCCTTGGCCAAAGAGCAAAGAAGTATTTCGAGCGGCTTTGATTCCGACATTCAGACATTAAATAACAACAATGCTATACAAATAGACATAACCGTCGATGGCACTACCGAAACTCTAACAGTCGAATCGGCTAATTTGGCTGCGGTTGCCACTGCGATTAATGAAGCCGACCTGGGATTAAATGCAGAAATCGTTAATACGGGCAGTGGATCAGGTAGCTACCGACTGCAACTTGTGGGTGAAGCAGGATCATCGAAGTCTTTCTCCATTAGTTCGAACTTTAACGAACTTACTTTTGAGACAATACAAACTGCAACTGATGCAGAACTTACCGTCAATGGTGTCGACTTTATCCGTTCATCAAATCAGATATCTGACATAATTCAGGGCGTAACTCTTAATCTCATTGGAACGACGGATCAAACCGAAACGATATCAATCTCTAGGGATACAAGTTTAGCTAAAGAAAATATCATATCCTTTGTTGCCATGTTTAATGAAGCGTCATCAGAATTCAAAATCTTAACAGGTTCAGAAAACGACGGGCCTTTGAGAGGAGACACTATCTTCCGGTCTATCGTCAGTCAGCTCCGTAACATCATGGTCAGTGAATCATCCTCTCCAGGAGAGAATATTAACTCCCTTTCCAGTATGGGCATAAGCATCGATCGGTATGGTCAACTCCTCTTTGATGAGGGCAAAATAGACGCTGCCCTGAATGAAAACTACGATGAAGTAATTGAACTCTTCAGTGCCAATATCAACGATCAATCGCGTTTTAGTTCTGATCCAGCTGGTATCGCTGGCGATATAAAGAACCTCATCGAACGCGTAACCGCATCTGATGGCTATCTAAGCACGGCACAGGCCTCTCTCACGGAAAGTAGCTTGGGCTACGAACAGGATTTGAAAGACATTGATGAACGAATGCTCAAAGTAGAGGAACGTTATAACCGTCAATTCTTGGCCATGCAAACTATCATAGAAGAAATGAACAGCACGAAAGAAAGTTTAATCGCCTCGTTTGAAAACCTACCCTTCACTAATAAGAACGATTAACATGACTCCTAGCGTGGAGTGACGTTCTAATGGCAACTCAGCCTTGTAAAATTTGTAAACAAATTCGCTATTTCATACTCGTAGCAACCCCATTATTGGTCCTGATAGCAGTACGACCTGATGTTGCTGTGCCAACAATCCCTGTAGAAACTCTCTTCACAAACTTTATCGCGATCGCCTTCATCGCCGTCCTGGGTTATCGAATCTACACTGACTACTTCAAAAAGAAGTAGCACCCACTTAAACGCTCATTAATAGGGTAAAACCTTAAAGCTCCTTTTTCTTGTCTGTCACCGCATGTATATGAAAAATGCTCGCCGTATCGCGAAAAAATGATGGAGTTTCGCGAGGAAACCCGCTCGATTAGCTAAAGATCAGGTATTCCAGTAAGCTGGTATCCTCGTACTTACAAAAGCTAATCTGTCAACATATGCAGTACTGCAGTTAATTAGAAGGTAATTGAAGGTCTGAATATCATGGCCACAGAATCTATTCAAACCGCACTCCGAGTCTCCACGCCGATGCAAGGTATCGAAACTGTCGAGAGGCCTCCTGCTTCGCCAAAGAACTCTTTTACTGAACCAGTACCACGATCAATTGAAGAAAATCAAACCAGACCTGCTGACCAAGTTCCACGGGATACTGAGCAAGAAGTAACCAGCGCTATAGAGACTGTCGAAATGATGATGGATATTCATAATCGGTCAGTTCTTTTTCTCGTTGATGAAGAGTCTGGCGCGGACGTTATCAAGGTCGTTGACGGCAATAGCGGAGAGATAATCCGTCAGATGCCCACTGACGAATTACTTGGGTTTATGCGTAACCTGACCAATATGTTAGGTAATTTTGTGGACGAAATAGTATAACCTATTTGTATAGTTAAAGTTAACCTTGTTGTATCGGATTACTTTAATGTGTAAATTCAAAAATTGTTATACCTAGGCTGTGCAGTGTGGATAAGAAGGACGTAAAATCTATGTATAGAGCGACGGCCTTAGGCAACTATTCCTCAGTAGATTTCGAAACCAAGACATCGGTCCAGGATCCTTATCACCTGATATCTTTGCTGTTTGAAAAAGGATGTGTCCTACTCAGACAAGCTGAAGAACAACTCAAAAGAGATGACTCTGAAGGTTTTTTCAATTCAACAAGTCATGCTATGCAAATAGTTTTAGGTCTCCGTGAGATCCTCGACATAGAAAATGGTGGTGATCTCG
>MDTE01084750.1_pt1 | contig 17020 bp, 17 predicted proteins | sample 811231 | NCBI WGS metagenome assembly MDTE01 (sample SAMN05326651, study PRJNA326480) | marine metagenome | isolation source: seawater | place: Indian Ocean: Red Sea | collected 2010
GCGATTTTGATGATGACGATCTGGAGAAGATCTGGAAGAAAGAGTACAGTCTGACTGCATATACTGCTGATGACCAGTTCAAGACCTACGAAGAACTGAAGTCTCGTCTGGACAGTGTTCTTACCAGCACTCGTCGTTCTGTTGTTGATGAATCCCTTGAGGATGAGTCTGAAGGACGTGGTTCTTTCACTCCTAGTTTCCAGTCAAAGGCACCTGAAGCAGACTTCAATGCACCAGACATCACGCCTAAGTCCTCTTCTACTGATGAAGATGACGCACTGTCCTACTTCGCCAAACTGGCACAGGAGGACTGATGACTGAACCGATTACTGTTGAAGATTATAAACTCGTCTCTGACGAGTTCTTTCAGAAGTACAACTACGCTACAGAGCGTATGGGTCCTGGTCCTCACAAAGCAGAGGACGTTCTGAAAGTTATGGAGGCACTTGGTGCCGCAGTGATTAAGGATCGAGTCAAAGATAAACTCGGTCCTTTTGGATTCAACAAAGGAGGAAAGAAAGAATGAACCTGTTTGCCCAAGCCCAACTTGACTTGGTAGATGCCTGGAATATGAGTTGGGAAGAGGGCATCCAGTTCATCATTGTTCTGGTTGCTCTATACTATGCAAAGAAGAGAATGGATTTGCACTTCGCAAAGAAGCAAGCAAAGACCACTACATACAAAGTCAAAATTGTAGAAGACTGAGGAAAATCGACTTTTCAGTTACCAAAAACCCCGAAAAAAATTTCGGGGTATTTTTTTGCCTATAGGTTTTTTTACATCGAGATATCGTCGTTTGCAATACCAACAGCAAGAGTTTTGGATCTGTTTAAAACTTTTTCATATGCAGCGACAAATTCTTGAATTAGATCTGGTCTGATAATTTGAATTCTTTCTTTCTTGTCATTGAGACGCTGTTCGTATTGGTAATAAGTTACAGAAGTTTTTGGACTCAATGTAACTGGAGTTGTCCCTTCAATATAGGAAAAACTAAAGGTTTCTGGAACTACCTTTCCTGCAGATAGAAGGACATCACCAGCGTTATTCTTTACTTCTGTAGTTTCGTACTGTTTGACCGCATATGGATTGGTATATTTCTTGGTAACATATTCTTCCAAATCTACAGCGGACCTTGGCCATTGATCGTGATAATTTACGATATCATTAGCAATCAAAATTGTCCAATTTAAAAATGGATCGTCATACAACTCAAGTGCAATAGTTTCTGGAGTTTCGCCATTTTTGACGATATACTCCGTAAATAAACTGATGCTTGCTTTGTACTCAGAGACGATTTGACCTCTTCTCCAAATATTTTTTAGCAGTATCATTTTAGGATCCGTAGACCCTGGATTGATATTGTACAGTACGTTTGGTAGTGAAGTTAAGAGTGACATCAGTATCCTTTATCGAGATCCTCTCTAACGAGAGCGGTGAGTTCTTTGAATGTGCAAGAAATAGTTATAAGGGGAAATGTTCCGTCAAAAGTCGTCTGAATAGAGTTCATTGGGGTTACATTCACCCTGAAGTTCGTTAAAGCACAACTTTTTGTATTTGGCATTAAGTAGTGCTTACTTGGCTCTTTTCCCTTTGCCTTGAACATCGGTTCGATGATAAAAACATCTGGGAAATCAAGAACACCTGTTCCTGCTGGAGCAGATGGATGCATACCATATTTAAAGAACTTTACAATTTTTTCACCGATATGTCTATCTATTACTTCTGGGCAGAAAATCTCAAAGTCAAATTGAAATTCTCTAAATTCGATGTTTTGGAAAAACTGGACAGCATTTTCGTTTGGTGCCATCCCAGCGAGACCTGCCAGGTTTGTTGCTCCTTTTGGATCTAGTGGATTGATTGAGCTATTGATCCCGAATGGATTGAGTGCTTTTGCAGCTCCAGCGCCACCTGCACCAGCTATCTGGGTTAAATTTACACCTCCAGCTTTGGTCTTTAGATTGCTTAACGCATTTAGACCTACTCCTGCTCCCGCACCAGCAATGCCAAGAGCGGCGGCGGATCCTAACCCACCACTGCTATTGAAAGCTTGTGCTAACGTTCCAATTTTAAATGTATTGTTCCAGGCTGCACCATACCCATATGCCATCTCATTGGGCATTGCAACATCAATGTATACAGCGTCTCTATTTTTTTCTTGATTGGCAGCTTGTTGTAATGATTTTAATTTTTCTTTTGTTAAAGGGTTACCACTATCATCCTTAAGACCCTCAAACACCGAATCTGGAATAGCATCAATGCCTTTTTCTTTAAATTTTTCCTCAAATTTCGCTTTTGATCGCCCAGTCATGTTTGCCTTTTCGGTAAACGCACTGGCAACTTGCTGCTGAGCTTCAGAAAAGGCGTTCTGTGCAGCGTTTTTTCCGTTTCCTCTGTTATACGCAGTTGCGACTAATTCTGCAGCACCACCTAAAGTTCCTGCCAAACCACTAAGTAATAAGGATTCAGTTGCACCACCAGCTTTCGCAAGACCCTTTTTATACTGAAGTCTATGGATTCTTAAGAAAGAGGCATAGTCAACTGCGCTTACATTCCTTGGATATGCTGTAACTTTTTTTGACATTATCTATTCCGATGAAAGTGATCTAGCGGTAGTTGACTTAATAATGCTGCATCCTCTTCAGTGAGTTCATAGAAATTAGTTTCTCTATGCCTAGGTATGTAATAGTGCAGAGTTTCTTTAGGTATTTCCTTATTCTTATTATTTAGAACGCCTAACCTTCGCTTTGGTGAAATATAATGCAAGTTTGCTCCGAGAATGTGTTTGTCTCTTTGGACAACTTGTATCAGTGGGTATTGATCCCATTCTTTTAAGACATCTCTGAATTTTGGTACATATTCAAAGAAGTAGTATTGACCAACTTTTACACTGGTGGTGGGATTTGCTGCACCCATCTCATCCAAGAGCATAAACACTTCAAGTCTGAGGTTAGTCTTAGATATTTTCCTTCCTTTGTATTGATCGACTAGATCTTTAAACTTTGAGTTCGATTTCTGTGATGATTTTGAATTCCCAAAGCCTGTCTTTGCAGAATTCTTCTGCTGCTTTCCACTTTGCTTGGTTCTTGGCATAAGTCGCAACCTCCGCGAGATATTGTTGCGTTTTTCTCTTCTGAGGTTTTGGACCTTCGACCTGTTTCTTAGGTTTAACCTCTACGAGATAAGTTGTTGTACTTCCATCAGTAGACCGTACTTTCATCCAAAAATCGGGAAAATATCTATGCCACTTACCATCAATCGGAGATTTGTATGGGATGACATATTCTTCACTTGACCATTGCAAGATATTTTCGTTATGATCACAGTAATACATGAATTTTCGCTCCCAGAGAGAACGATATATGATATTAGTGGGATCGCCTTTGTACTTTCTGTAGTTACTCGGCTTGTATTTTCCCTTATATGACGCCATAAATAAATAAGGTCACCCCAATATGGGTATTTATGTCTTCCATTAGCAGTTTCCTAACTGAAATAGTCAGCAAAAGGGGTGGAGCGTCAAATCCAACTCTTTATGAATTTGACATAGCACCATCGCCTTCGAGTAAACTCAAAAATCACTTGAAAGCATTTGGTTTTGAATGGGACCAAGAACTTAGGTTTTTGAACTACTTAAATAATGAAATTCAAATTCCTGGAGTTACTTTTCAGAATTCTGAGGTAAGACAGTATAGAAAGGGAGTGCCTATCAAGATGGCATCTTCCAAGGTCTTCAATGAAATGGATCTGACGTTTATTTGTGATGTTACTTCCATGCCTTATAGATTCTTTAGAGGATGGTTAGATTATATTGGTGATACTGATGATGATCCAACTGTCAGATATGATCCAAACGCGGGTACAAACGGGCGGGGTACATATAATATGAACGTATTGAATTATTATAATGATTATACTTGCACCTTCACCATCAAAAAAATTGAAAAGAAACCAAATCAAACAAATCCTCTTAGATATCAATTGGTAAGAGCGTGGCCATTTACAGTTGCCTCTGTTCCGTTTTCTTCGGCAAGTCAGAATGGGCTTGTCAAAGTAAGCGTTAGCATGTATTATGAATATGCAAGAGCTTTCTATTATACCCCAGATCCCCAACAACAACAATAATACATCATTATGCCGCTACCAACTATTTCAACGCCAATTTACGAATTGGTGGTGCCTTCGACAAAAAAGAAAATTAAATATAGACCCTTTTTAGTTAAAGAGCAAAAAATTCTTTTGATTGCACTTGAGACTCAGGATGATAAGCAAATCCTAAGCGCAATCGTTCAAATTTTTGAGAATTGCATTACTACCCCTAAATTTAGTATTGACTCTTTGTCTTTGTTTGACATTGAGTATATTTTCATGAATATGAGGGCTAGATCTGTGGAGGAACAGGTAACAATGACAATTACCTGTCCTGACGATGGTGAAACTGAGGTTAATGTTTCTATTCAGATTGACGATATCAAGGTTGACTTTCCCAAGGGTCACAAAAAGGAAATTAAACTTTCCGATGAAGTTCTTCTTGTCATGAAGTATCCTAACCTTGATTACTTTGCCAAGGTTAACTTCACTACAGAATCTCCAGATCCTTATGATCTAGTTGCATCATGCATCGATAAAGTGTTTGTTGGTGAAGACATGGAAGATGACTTTACTGAGGAAGAGGCAAGAGAGTGGGTTGAAGGTTTAACCAATCATCAGTTTGAAGAAATTCAAAAGTTCTTCAATACTATGCCAACTCTGAGGCACGTTTTAAAGGTGAAGAATCCTAACACTGGTAAAACTAGTGATATTGTTATTGAGGGACTGGCAAATTTTTTCGCATAGCCCTATTCCAAGAAAGTCTGTTTACCTTCTACAAGACTAATTTCGCTTTAGTTCAGCATCATAAATATAGCTTGACTGATATTGAAAACATGATTCCCTGGGAAAGGGACGTTTATGTTAATCTTCTTGCAGCATACTTACAAGAAGAAAGAGATCGAATAGAAGAGCAAAAACGTCGTAGAAGGTAATGCAAGATTTAATGGATACTGGGGCGCTAACTAAAAGTTCTGATAACTTTGGTAAGTTCCTCAGCCATTTTTTAAATCAAGAGCAACAATATATTGAGTTTTTAAGAGATGGTAGGCAGAGAGCGTTCTTTGTCACTTCTCATTCTGTTGTAGGGACAGTAAGAAAACCATATGTCCCTAACGATCAACTTACTGATCAGTCTAGATTTGGTGGTGGACTTTTCTTAAGAAACAGAAGAAAGAAACTTCGCAGGGGCAATAGACCAGGGAGAGACGGTAGAACCTCAAGGCAACGTCTCAAGGACATGCAAAAGCGTCCTAAGTTTGCCCAAAGGTTTGGTGCGGGATCTCCAACTGCAGCTAAGTTTGCTAGGAATTTTGGTAGGGCAAACGCACTTGTCAATGTTGTTACTGCTGGTCTTGAGTTTTCTGATAGAGTTGAATCTGGGCAAAGTGTAGCAAAGGCAGGTGTAGGAACTGCTGCTAGTGTTGCTGGTGGTCTTGCTGGAGCAGCAAAGGGCGCTGCTATGGGTGCTGCCATCGGTAGTGCAATTCCTATCGCAGGCACCCTTGTCGGTGGTGTTATTGGTGGTCTCCTTGGTGGTTTTCTTGGATCTACGGTGGCAGGTGCCGCTGCAGACGCTACTACTGGTTTAGTTGGATTGAACAAAGGTGGTGTCATGAAGGCACCCACCAGATCTGTAATTGCAGAAGCAGGTGAACCAGAAACATTAATTCCTTTTGATGTAATTGGCAGACTGGTTAAGAGTATGGTATTTGATCCACTTGGATCTTTAATGGTTGGAGCAACTGAAAGTTTGTTGGCGGTTCTTCCAACAAACTCTTCTATGTCAAAATTGAAAATTACAATTGGTAGACTAAAGAAACAGTTTGGATCGGAAAATGTAGGAGCAGCAATTAAAGGAGCTCCTGGTAGCATTGCTGATGGTTTAGGAAATGGATTGGAGGTTACAATGAGTCTTGGTATGTCATTTATATTATCTTTGGTTATGGCGGGACCTGCACAGGCATCACCGCCGACTTATACGTCTAGTGTTGCTGGTGATGTATCAGACAGAGGTAATGGTCAGTTTGGTGAAGGTCCTCTTCTGAAAGCTGCAAAGGAAGAGGGGATTGAAGGTAAGGAACTTGCTGCTTTCCTTGCTCAGATGAGTCATGAGACGGGCAACTTCCAGTTTAGAAGGGAATTAAGTGGTGGTCATTCGTATTATGGTGGTCACACAGGACCTTGGACTGACGCAAACGGCAAAACATATACTACAAAATATCATGGGAGAGGTTATATTCAACTTACCCATGATTACAACTATAAAAAATATGGTGATATGTTTGGAGTTGATTTACTTAACAACCCAGACTTAGCGATGGATGGAGATCTTGCTGCTAAGATTGCTGTTGCATATTGGAAGCAATCAGTTCGTCCTAGAGTTGCTAGAGATGGTGGAGACTGGGATAATGTATTCTCACACTCCGCTGCTGTTAATTATCCTGCCGCATCTTCTACTGCTGATATCAATGGATATGCTGATAGAGTTGCCAAATATAATGGATATAAGCAGCAATTAACGTCTGGAGAACTTGAGAAAAAACAAGAAGAAGCTCTTAAGGGACCAGAACCAAAACCAGAAGCAAAGATTAGTCCAGATAAAGTTAAAGAACTGGGTAAAACCTTAGATAAGATTGAAGAGAACAATATTGATAATCTTGGACTGAAGTTACAGATTCCTGGTGTTGGTACCATTCTTCAAGGAAAGGGGTGGTTAGGCAACGCTCAAGTTAAATATTTCACTGTAAACGGCGAAGAAATTAATCAAGACAAATGGTATAGACTCTTAGATGCACGTCTTCCTGAAAAAGAGAAAGAGTCTCCAAAACCTCAAGGTGGTAGTTTTGAGGTTGCCACGGTCTCTCCTAAACCTGTAACACAACCTAAAGTGAACAACGATCCTGAAAGTTTGAATGTTCCAGCGATTAAAAGAGATAGCATTGCTACAAATGCTATTGAAGAGAAAAGTTTCACCCTTATGCCGATGATGACTCCTGGACCAAATGTCCCATATGAGTCTATTGTTGAAAAAGTTGTTGCCAGGAAGGAACCATCTTATATTGATCCATTCTCTCATGGTGTAAAGCGTGGTAAGAGGGTAGTATTATGATTGCCGACGTTACTAAGTCGTTTAGGAACTACCTAGAGACACAAAAAGATTACTTTGATTATCTGAGGAATCGACCTAGATTCTTCCTCAGCACACATTATATTGACAAACGACTTGTCATTGTAAAGACTTCTGTTGAAGAAGCAAAGAAAGAAGAAGAGGACGGATCTAGAAGGCGTCGTCGTAAAAAGAAGCAACCTTCAAAGGTACCTGTAAAGCAACCTGTAAAAGAGGTAGAGCAACCCGAGACAGTAAAGGAACCAGTAGCTACGCCTGTTCCAATTGCACCTGTAATTAGAACCCCTGTTTTAAGTTTACCTAGACAAGAAACTGTTGAGACTCCTGCAGAAGAAGAGGTTCCTATTGATGAACCTTTACAGACTCCAAAACCACCCAAGGTACCAGTCTTTAATCTTGATAAGTTACTAAGTAAAGCGCCAGGAACACACACTCCAGCGGAGGCACAGTTCTTAATCGATAATGGTTATGATGATTTTGTAAAAGGGGGGATGAAGGGAACTGATCCTATTGGTGATGTTATTACTCTTGCAGCTTCAGCGGTTATTTCCTTTTTTGCGATACCTGCACTTCTAGGTGGAGGCGGTGCCGCTACTGGTACTACTGGTGGTGTTACTGCTACGAGTAAGGTCGTACCATTTTTGAAGTCTGGTGCAGCGAATAAAATTGTGCCGTTTGCTCGTCAAACAGCACCTATGCTCAAATTTGCGTATGGTGGAACTGGATATGGTCCTGCCTATAGTCTTGCTGGTGAGAGAACAACTGAAGTCGCTGTGCCTTGGAGTAAATTTGGTGAATTTGTACAATCACTTTTTAGAGAAGCTGGATCGATCGCTGTTGCTGCTGCTGACTCTGTTACTAAGAGTATGCCTGTTGGATCTGCCATATCATCTACGATTTCTAAATTAACGTCTCTCTTTGGTAAAGCGAAGGGATTTGAACCTCAGATTTCAGTTCCAAGTCAAATTCCTAAACTTGATGTTACTGACACTAAAGTTGATGGTGGTATTTTTTCTAAAGCAATTGATTTTGGTAAAAATATGGGTGCTGGACTGTTGTCAATGGCAATGTCTTCTGCATCCATAGTTGTAAGTCCTTCTGCCAGTGCTGCACCTGGAGCAATGGGTCAAGATTCTTGGGAAACTCCACCATCTCAGGTAATTGTTCCTGAGTATGATCCTAGTTTACAAGGAGCTGAAATTACAGCGCACGGCGTTACAGATAGCACTAAAGTTTCTGGTTTTGAAATTACTAGTCCATATGGACCTAGAACCCATCCAGTAACAGGAGAACCTGGAAAACTTCATGGTGGTATTGACATCAATACTCCATCAGATACTCCTGTTGGATTTAATAAACCTGGAGAGATCGTTTTTGCTGGCAGTGCTGGTGGATATGGTTATATGATTGATGCCTGGATTCCAAGTCTAAACATACAATTTAGACTTGCTCACCTGAATAGTTTTATTAAAAAAGAAGGAACTTTTGATGCAGGGGAGGCAATCGCTAAAACTGGTGGTGCAAAAGGTCATCCTGGTGCTGGTAGTTCTACAGGACCTCACCTTCACTTGGAAGTAGATAAAAGTAAGGGTGGAACTCTGTATGGTGGTGCTAGAGATGCACAACTTCTAGGTGATATGTCTAAGCATGTTTTATTGGGACCTATGAGCACTGGTCCTAAACCTGGAGATCCTGACTTTGTTGGTCCAGTTCCTCAGGGTGAGGGTGAGGGTGGACCTGACTCAACGATAACATCTTTCGAGAACACTCAAAAAACTTCTCAAACTGAAATTGTTAGGCAACAGAGGATTGAAAAGTTACAAGTAAGTAGGGTAAATAGTATAGTGGAAATACCCGTACAAGGACCACCTTTATACACCCCTCAGTTAACAACTATAATGAGAGAAAAGAGTTCTAAACGTCCACTTATCATTTCACCATTCTCTAAAGGTGTAGAGCAATGAGATTTGACAACGATGTAGATCTTGGTGGAGATGCACCAGCAAACAATATAGTTCCCTTTGCGAGAGGTCTTGAAGGTATCTCGAAGATGCTTGATGATAGAAATAAACTCATCAAGTTCTATTTCAAAGAGGATGTATATAAAGATTTTCTGTTAGCAGAGAAACTCCAAGATATTTCTGACGCTGATAATGCTCAGCAAACTTCTTCGACTACAGAGAGTATCAACCTGGACAGACAACAGGTTGATAAGACTCAAAATTATTTTAAGAGATTTTCTAATTTCTTAAATCCTAGTGATCTGCCAACGCCAGATCTGGATCCAATCATCTTTAGTGATGATGTAACTCTTGAGGGTCCAGATGAAGAGGAACCAAAGGAAAAAGAAGAGGAAGAAGGAGAGAAAAAAGGTTGGTTAGACGGGTTAGTTAGCCTCTTCCAAAAAAATAAGGGCGGTGGATCTGCTCCTGCAGGTGGAGGCACCACGACGAAGAGTGCATACGGAAATACGATCACTCCAAAGTCTTCAATGATGCCTGCTCCAGTAGGCAACGTAGCAAACAATACTATTAATCAAAATTTATTAACTCCAGCTGAAGATAGACCTCAAGTAGAGTCTCTGAAAGAGTCTGGATTTGAAGAGGGGATGCAGAAGAACATCTCTGATGAATTTGATGCTGATCTTGGTATTGACTCCAAGATGAAGAAAGCACTTGGACTTGCCATGGCAGCACCATTACAGGCTGTCGCTGGTGGATTGATGTCTTTGATGGCACAAACTCCAGTCAAATCTAATGAACAGAAAAATGACTTAATGAAGTCATTGTCCTTCATTTCTAATGCATTTGGTATTCCTGCATCATCTCTGGAAAACGTTCCTGATGATCCAGCAATGCTTCAGACTGGAGTCAGCAACACTCAACCAACAAAAGCATCTGAAACTGGAGGCGGAATGAGTATGCCTTCTCAGTCATCCTCAGGAAGCGGTAAGCAATGGTGGAATCCATTCAGTTGGTTTAAGAATGATGACAGTCCAACTCCTAGAGGTGGGCAAGGTGGAGCGATTGGTAGTCAAATTTTAACATCTGCACCGATTACCAACACTGCTAATATGACGAGTGGTGGCATGAATGCCACGGTGGACGCAAGTTCTAGTTCCTCTAGTTCCTTCTCGCCAACAATGATGGCGTCCAGTATAGTCAACTCTCAATCTACAAATAACGAAGTTAGGAATGTAGAAGAAAATAATCTTGGGGATGGTAACGCCAATCTTTTCCAAAAGTTATTTGGTGGAGCGACTAATCTTGTTAGTAACGTGGTTGCTGGCGCTGATGGGCATGTTCACTCGGTCAACATTTCAATGGCAGAGTCTCCTATTCAGGACAAAAAACCTGATTTGATGTCTCTTACCACTAAGTTGGAGACTGAACTTATGCAAAGAAGAGAAGATCAAACCACAAGTATGACTGAATCCTTTGCAACTGCAACTGCAGCTGCAACCCCTCCTACATCCACACCATTCGTCGGAGGAAACACATTAAATAGTGGTAGCAATCGTGCTGGATTGCCAGAAGATGATTCTCCCTTCTTTGATGTTTTTGCAGGAACTAGTCAGTACGCATGATGGAACAAGGTAATTTTAAGTTAAATACTCTGACTATCCTCATCGACGGAGAGGAAGTGCCAGTTTCTCCTAATAATGTGCTGGCTCTTCGATATGTTGAGGATATTCGTAGAGCATCTGTTCATTTGGATATTACCCTAACTGACAGTGAAGGTGGAGAACTTTCTAAGATTTTTGGTAATGAATTGATTGGTGTTGAATTTGAAGACCACAAAGGAAATGTAATTGCACTTGACTTGATTGTATATCAAGTTGCAAATAGAGAAATTGTGGGTGGTAAGCAATCAAAAGGAACTTTGAAGTGCTGCAATAGAGACATAACCAACTCTGCTGGATTATTGATATCCAGTCAATATGAAGATAAGAATATTACTGAGATTGTCGAAGGTCTCCTAAAAGAACCTCTTGTTTCGCAAATTCCCATCGTTAAGGTGGACAAATGTATCAATAAGATTACTTTCGCTACTAACTATTGGAATCCAATTAAAATTATTCAGTGGTTAACTGACAAAGCAATCTATGCAGAATCTAGTGGCAAGTCTGCTACTGCTGGATTTGTATTCTTTGAAACTAGAAGAGGATATCACTGGAGAGCATTAGATTCCCTTGTCAAAGATGAGCCTAGATATCAATTGAAAATGGGTGTTGAGGTTGAACCAGAGGATCTTGACGCAGGTACTTTGATTGAGTTATCTAACATAAATGTAAAAGAGACTAGTAATGTCTTACAAGGATTTAATTATGGCAGTTATGTTAGTAGAGTAACTACATTCGATATTGGAACTCAAAGTGTAGATGATTTTGACTTCAGTGCAAAAGATCTTTATAATGATATCCCCAAGTTGAATGAGGGTGAATTACCACGGTCTTACGATGCAATGTCTACCAAGACCCCAACTAGAATCATGACCAAGGTCATCAATTCTAAATTGTTTAACGCTGGTGAATATACAAAAGATTTGTCTAAAATCTTGTCACAAGCTTCATTTAGAAATAAAATGTTCTTCAATAAAGAGGTTGAGGCAGAGTTTATTGGACTGCAAACTATCGAGGTTGGAGATGTGGTAGAATTAGAAAATTATATTGGTCAAACTAGAGAAAAAGACCCTATTAACAGTGGTAAATACATTGTTGGTAGAATTATGAGGGAATATATTTCTTCAGATGATACCATGAAGACTAGATTAACTTTATTCAACGATAGTCTTGGTACAGGTCGAGAGACTTCTCAAACCAACTCCGTAACAGAATTACTACGCTAATGTCATTATTAGAATCTACAGCTAACTTTATTGGTAAAGACGGTTTTAACTGGTGGATCGGTCAGGTTGAGTCTGATGGTGGTAAGGGATCTGAACCAGACCCTCTGGCTGCAAACAGAGTTAAAGTAAGAATCCTTGGATATCATAATAGTAATAAAGAACAGCTGAATACTGAGAAGTTGCCTTGGGCAACAGTGATGATGCCTGCCACCTCTCCTCAAAAGAGTGGCACTGGTGCTATTCATCAGTTACTCAAGAATACTTGGGTTGTTGGATTCTTTATGGATGGTGCTGCTGCACAGATTCCTATCGTTTTGGGATCTATTGGCGACCAAAACTATACTGAGTACAAGAAAGATGAAGATCCTAAAAACGGGAAAACGGGTAAAGCATTTAAGCAATTAAATTCTCCGAAGTTTGAAGACAGGAAAGGACAAAAACAACCAGCTGGGCAACAGGGTAGTGGCACTGGATCTCTACCAACAAATACCACTGGAGCGGATGGTCCTAGGGGTCCTTCTGAGGCGGATAAGAAAGCAGATAATAAAAAGTGCTTTGAGATCAATGTTGCAAACGGAAAGTGTGGATCTGAGGCTGCAACTAAAGTTGAGGGACCATTAAAAGAATTGTTTGCGTTTGCTCGTGGCATTGAACAAAATGAGATTGGAGAGTTTATTGATAGTGTTACTGGTGAAGTAAAGGACTTTGCTGCTGAGATTACTAAAACTGCCAACAGGATTCAACTTGCCATGGGTGGGTTGCTTGGTGGAATCAAAGGAACAGTATTGAAGGAAACTCAGAAGTTCATCCGCGAACAGATGGACAAGATTAAGATTCCCAATCCTGAAGCCTTAGGTCCAGTCAAGAAGCAACTTAAAGGTATTGGTGATCTTATCGGGTGTTTGTTCGAGCAAATTGTAGGAGATATTGGAAGTTTTATTGAAAATATTCTATTAGATCTTGTAGGCAAAGTCCTTGACAGTGCTCTCTGCTTGGTTCAGGATATTCTTGGATCTATCATGGGCAAGATCATGGATATGATTCAGAAAGCTCTTGGTATTCTTCAGGGTGTTCTTGGTGCTATCACTGGCGCTGCTGGTCTTATTCAAGGTCTTTTGAACAAAGCACTCAAGTTCCTTGATCTGTTCTGTGATGGTGCAGTATCTTGTGCGATTGGAGCATCTGTATTTAAGACTTGTCAGGGAGACGAACCAAAAGGTCAAGACAAAACTAAGAAAGCCACAGACCAATATAAAGTCAAACCACCTAAAGATGCTACTGTTATTGGTAACGGTAAACCTAATGCAAAAGGATATGTTCCTATGCAGCAGGCAGATGGAACTAAAGTTGCATACAATACCAACACTGGTGAAGTTTCTCCTGTTGACACAGCTACAACAGAAAATAAAACTGGTATTACTGAGAAGAGTTTTGATACTAGAAGTCCATTAGACAAATTTGAAGATTTTGTTGGTGGTCTTGAGCAAGTTCCTGTTGACTGTAGCAACAGTCTTTTCAATAAGAAACCATGCTTCCCAGAGATGATCTTCGATGCTCTGCAGAGCACTACTGCGGTTAAGGCATTACCTATCATCGATGATATTGGTTCTACTGTTGGAGTTCTAGTTAAGAAAGCTGGTGGTAGTATTCCTAACTTTGGTTTGGGTGTCAAGGCAAGATCTATTGCAACCTGTAATGAACAGGAAGGAAAGGGAGCAGTCTTCTCTCCAGTCTTCGTAGAGGATGGAAGTGGTATTCCTGGTAACGTCAAAATTCAAAGAATTGATGTTATTAAGAGTGGAGTTGGATATGGATTTACTAAAGATGAAGCAGTTTGCCCACAAGAACAATTCTTTGTTCAAATTTCTGATGGCAAACTGAAAGAGTTTGTATCCGAAGGATCTATCTTGTACCTTGTAAAAGATTCGGAGGGTAATGTATCAGAAACTCAACCAGATATCTTACAAATTGATGATTTAGACTATGAGGGAACAGGTATTATTACTGCTGCCACCATTGATTTTGATGAAAGGGCACAGATCAAACCTGGAATGGTTCTTAGAACTGACAATGGATATGAATTTACTCTGAACTTCACAAAGAGTTTCATTGATCTTTTCATTCCAGTTGACGCCACTGCTGTTTATTCTGGATGTTTGGACTTGATTCCTGTCCTTGAAGATGTTAGAGTTGTAAATGTTGGTAGAGACTATACTGATCCTAAGATCTTTATTGAGGATGAAGAGGTTGGTAGTGTTACAGTTGACACCCGAGGTCGTCTTCTAAAACCAACTTTAAATAAGAAGGCACTTGGTTATGTAACGTTGGAAATTAGAGATCCTACTGGTGGTGGAGCAAAATTAGTTCCAAACTATAACTTTACTGGACCAGAGAAACTCAAAACTGTATTGCCACTTGAGCAATATATAGATTGCGTTGGTCATCCAAAAACACAAGAACAAAAAACTCTTGTTGGATACGTAAATGGTGTACCGTATTATGGACCATATCATATTCATATGGGAAGAAAGATGACAGGAGCTACGCATACAGGCACGGGTCAATACATCTATGACAGTCGATTAGAGAGTCTTGGTTCTACATCAACCACTATGACATCTACTACAACTACAACCACCACCACACCAACGACAACTACACCAACGACAACTACACCAACAACCACTACAACAACCACATACACACCAGTTAACAATAATCCACCTAGCAGTGGTGGTGGAAGCACTCCACCTAGCAGCGGCGGCGGAGGCGGAGGATACTAATGGCAGAACTCTTTAAAGGTGGCAGCGTTGAGGAGAATAACTCTCCCAAAATCAAAGTAGAATATCCAAAAAACTTTGTCTTTAATACTGACTGCGGACATAAAATTGAGATGAATGGCACTGAAGATGGAGAGAGGATCCGTCTTATCAATTGCCATGGTCACTTCATCGATATCGATGAAGATGGTCATATTTACATCATGGCAAACGAGGATATCATTGCTAGAGCTCCTGGCAATATGGGCATCAAAGTTGGTGGTGATCCCAAAAAAGACAAATTGATGATCCATGTCATCGGTAATGCACACTTCAATGTAGAGGGTGATATGCATACTGAGGTGCAAGGAGATCGTTTTGATAGAGTTGATGGCAACTGGGAGATGAAGTGTGGTAAGCAGATGATCGTGTACTCTGACGAGAACATGGCAATTAACGCTGAGAACACAATTTCTCTGGATGCCAATACAATCAATCAGAAGATGTCTTTTGGTAATAATGATCTTGCCGAAGGTGGTGAGATTCGTGATATTATTAAGGGTAATCGAGTCATCAGTATGACGAAAGAGGGTGGTGTGTTTGCTATCCTTAGCGAAGGAGATCTCCAAATTCGTGCAAAAGGTTGTCGCTACGATACAGTAGGAACAAACTTCTTTACTAATGTAGAGGGTAAAATGAAAACCTCTGTTGTTGGTGATGATTTTGATTGTATTACTGGTGGTGTCACTGATGGTGGTTCCTGGACACGGAAACCAACAGACAGTCCCTATGGCAATCCTACCGCTTGGCAAGTCAACGCTGGTGAGGGTGCTAGAATTGTATCTAAAGATGTGCATCTGTATGCCACCGAGAACATGAAAGTGGAAGCCGCTGGTGATAAGATTGAAATTGTCTGTGACAATGGCATCTACCTGAATTGACAATTAGATGCAGATGACGTATAATATAAACGAACGCGAATTCCATATGTCTATTAGTTTGCACGAGGCATATTTTCTAGAGGAAATGCTAGAAAAGCATCTTGATGATTATGTCGAGAGTTTGACAAGAGAAAAATTCAAGGATCCAACCACAGATCAGACAAAAGCTTGGGGATACTACCAACGTCAACGTCAGTCTGGTTTGGACCTGAAGAGCAAGGCAAAGGACTTGATCGCCCGTGCCAATTGTGTAAGTGGCACAGGGACTACCATCAGAGACGTAAGTGGTGCCCTATAATAACTGAGTACCACGAACAACACACATGTTTGAGACCGAAGAATACGTGACTCACTGTGCCATCGACATTACTCAGCGTCGATTCACACTAATGAGTTCTGAAGCATCTATCAAAGATCTTACTTGCGAAGATGCCGACCAGTTTATTCGAGTCTTGAATGTTGTTCGTGCCTCACTTGACGAAGATCAAATTGTCTATGTATAATGCGGGTGTAGTTCAGCGGTAGAACGCTATCCTTCCAAGTTAGATGTCGTCGGTTCGATTCCGATCACCCGCTCTCATGCTTTTTTACTATGCCATACAACAAAACGTACCACGAGATCAAAGATATCCTCAAGAGTGCCAAGAAGGTGAACAATGATGTTCTTCTTGAGGTTACACGCCTGGCACTCAAAGAATCACTAGTCAAAGAAGATTTTGACTGGAGCACTGTTACCATGGAGACAACGTTCGTAAAGGATCTGGATGCAGATTCTCTTGATCTTGTGGAACTGGTGATGTTCCTTGAGGAATGTTTCGGCATTGAAATTGCCGATGAATACTCTATGGAGATTGTCACCGTTGGTGATGCTATTGAGGTTATTAAGAAGTGCAAGAAAGAGAAGGGTAAGCCACGCAAGATTGATAAGTCCAAGTATACTAAGCGTCCTGCCCCTGGTAGTCCTATCGGAGTACCAAAGGTAGGACAGACCCAACCAAAAATCGATTACGACCAAATTCTAGATGAGACCAGAAACAAGGGAAGCGATGGAGATGCTGTTCGCAGCGAAGTGGAACCTGCCGAAAGCAGCACGACACTGCAAACTGACAAACAAGGAGATGAAGATAACGTTTAATGAGTATTGTGTATTTCACCCTCCCACTTGGAAGGAGTGATTTTCTGGGAGCGTGGCGGAATCGGTAGACGCACCAGACTTAAAATCTGTTGAGAATTATCTCGTGGGGGTTCAAGTCCCC
>MDTE01120790.1_pt1 | contig 17017 bp, 25 predicted proteins | sample 811231 | NCBI WGS metagenome assembly MDTE01 (sample SAMN05326651, study PRJNA326480) | marine metagenome | isolation source: seawater | place: Indian Ocean: Red Sea | collected 2010
CATTAAGAAGAATGAGGTGTATATCAAGGTACACGCGGAACCTCATGTGCATCAGGAATTAGCAGATCATTTCTGCTTTGATGTACCTGGGGCAAAGTACATGCCACATTATAGATCCCATGTATGGGACGGAAAGATTCGTTTATATTCTCCCGCTACTGGTGAGATATATGCGGGTCTTTTTGAGTATGTCACAGACTTCTTAAAGGAAAAAGGTTACATCTACAACGTTGAGGATAGTGAACACTATGGAAGACCAACCGATAGTGACCCTCTCATCACACCTGAGGGTGTTGCGGGGTTTGTTGGATCTCTCAATCTGCCTTTCAAGATCAGAGATTACCAACTCAAAGCAGTATTCTCAGCTCTTAAAAACAATCGCAAACTTTTACTATCCCCCACAGGATCAGGAAAATCTTTAATCATTTACTGTTTGCTGCGATGGCATCTTAAGTACAACCGCGAAGTTCTAATCATTGTGCCTACTACGTCCCTGGTCTCACAACTGGTGCAGGACTTCAAAGACTACGGATGGGCAGCAGATGCCCACGTCCACCAGATCATGGGTGGTAAAGAAAAGTATGTTGATAGTCCTGTAGTTGTATCAACCTGGCAATCTATCTACAAAGAACCCAGGAAGTTCTTCCAGAGATTTGATGTCATCATTGGTGATGAAGCACATCTGTATAAAGCAAAATCTCTCACTGGTATTCTGACGAAGTGCCACGACGCGAAATACAGGATTGGATTGACTGGTACGTTGGATGGTATGAAAACACATCAACTGGTCCTTGAAGGACTCTTTGGGAAATGTAACCAGGTGACGAGAACCGCTGACCTAATGAACGCAGGTACGCTAACAAAACTGAGAGTACGGTGCCTTGTTCTTCAGCATGGTTTTGTTCCATTTGATTCATACCAACAAGAGATGGACTATATCGTATCACACCCTAAGCGAAATAAGTTCATTGCCAAGTTGGCAGCAGACCTAGACGGCAATACCTTAATACTATTTAACTACGTCGAGAAGCACGGAGACCCCTTAGAAGAAGTGCTAAATACCTGTGTAGCAGAGGACCGCAAGGTCTTCTATATCCACGGTGGTGTTGAGACTTCCGAAAGGGAAAGAGCGCGTCAGATCTGTGAGACAGAATCAAACGCAATCATCCTTGCCAGTTATGGGACCTTCTCTACTGGTATTAATATTCGGAATCTCCACAATATAATTTTCGCTTCCCCTTCAAAATCCCGCGTACGTAACCTTCAATCGATTGGTCGTGTATTGCGGAAAGGTGAAAATAAATCGCAAGCAGTTCTTTATGACATTGCTGACGATTGCTCTAGAGGATCAAGACAAAACTATACTCTGAGACATTTGGTTGAAAGAATCAAAATATACACAGAGGAAAAGTTTAATTATGAAGTATCGAAAATTAGATTCAAAACATGATTAACTACATCCAACACGACAAAGAATTCTACGGTGTTATCAAACTCTCCCAAGGTGAAGAGATCATGGGGGAGTTGATTGTTACTGAGGACGTTGAAACAAAAGGAGAATCAATTGTCTTCATCACTTATCCTGCTAAATCAAGGACTGTTGAAATAGAACAAGGTGGTAAAGCAGGTGTAGGTGTTGGTCTTGTTAAATGGCAATATTTCTCAGAAGAGGATTTCTACATCATTCCTGAAAAAGATATTCTTTGTATCTCTCCACTAAGTCCTACTGGGATTGCTGCATACAAGCGGTGGTTGAGATCTGAAGAAGGTATTGAAGATGAAAATGTTGAACATCCTTTTTACAGAGAACCGAATGAAAACATGGGACGACGTACTTCCGTCTCCGATGCAAAATCATTCTTAGAAAAATTATTCAAGGCACCTTCTTCAGATAAGAGCTAATAGATCTCTTCTGAACCCTTACAGTGTTAGTTTAATTAGTATTGGCAACTATGTCAAGCTTGACACATATCACGTATTAGGTTACTATATGAACCAGGTGCAAAGATCTTATGGTAGTTATGGCTCCGAAGAAAAAACAGCACTACGTTGATAACAAGAAATTCCTTGAAGAGCTTGTCAAGTACCGTAAGCGTGTACAGATTGCTAAAGAACGTGGTCTGAAAAAACCCAGAATTCCAGAATATATTGGTGAGTGCTTTCTCAAGATTGCAACTCACCTTTCATACAGACCGAACTTCATCAACTACATGTACAAAGAAGACATGATTGGTGATGGTATCGAGAACTGTGTCCAGTACATCGACAATTTTGACCCAGCAAAATCCAGTAATCCTTTCGCATATTTTACTCAAATCGTCTACTATGCTTACCTTAGGCGTATATCTAAGGAGAAGCGGCAGATGGATATTAAGGACAAGCTTATCGAAAAGAAAGGTTTCGACGAAGTGTTCCACTCCGATGGAGATCATAGTCACGCCGACATGAACTCTATCAAGTATCGTATTGAAAGTAACATGAGGAATTGACATGAAGGACGAACCAATTACAGTTGAAGACTACAAGTTAGTCTCAGATGAATTCTTTCAGAAATACAACTACGTTGTGGAACGTATGAGTGTCACTGCTAAGGCAGAGGATGTTCTAAAAGTTATGGAAGCACTCTCTGGTGCTGTCATGAAAGAGCGAGTGAAAACTAAGATCGGACCTTTTGGATTTAATAAGCATGGAAAAGACGGAGCAGAAGAAGAAAACAAAACTGAGTGATTCGTTTGGTGGCACTGTAGAGAAAATTATTCCCCCAGACGTAGCATGGATCGATGATGCCTTCTACATTAAGAAGACTCGATTCGGTCTCTACACTTCTATCCTGAAGGAACCTCTGGGGCAACATTTCATTACAGGACCAACAGAAGATGCAGTCCTTACAATGTCACGTTGGCATCTCAAATGTCTTCAGGAAGATAGTTTGGATGATTATACTCGTGTGGTAAATAGTGGAGTTGTCGGCGGCAAACTATGAAGGATTACATTCAACGGTTCTGGGGACCGAAGTGCGACAGAAAAGATCTCATTGAACAGTTACAGCAGTGTGTCGGTGGTACCGTTTCCGAGACTGTTGTGGTAGACTACAAAGGTAAAACGACCCGACGCATCATTATTGAATATGAATGTCCTTCTGATAACTGACCAGCACTTCGGGGTCCGTAACGATAACCAAGTATTTGTTGACAAGTATAAGAAGTTCTACTCTAAAGTTGTAGTTCCATTCATCAGTAAGTATGGTATCACTGAGGTTATTGCCCTTGGTGATACTTTTGACAAACGAAAAAGTATCAACTTTGCATCTCTTGATGCAGCAAAGGAGATGTGGTTCACACCTCTTGCTGATATGGGTGTGCATCTAACCATGCTTGTAGGTAACCATGATATTTACTACAAGAACACTCTACGTGTTAACGCACCTGACCTCCTACTCGGTGAGTACGACAACATCGACATTGTGGATAGTCCACAGCAACGCCGTGTTGGTGACACTGATATACTTTTTCTGCCTTGGATTTGTGACCAAAATCGAGAGCGAGCAACAGTGGAAATTGAACGCAGTAGTGCTCCTATCTGCATGGGCCATCTTGAGCTTAACGGTTTTGAAGCTATCCCTGGGCACTACATGGAACATGGAGATGACCCAACCCCCTTTGACAAATTTGATCTGGTCTGTTCAGGACACTTTCATATGAAGTCACGCAAGGGTAATATCAATTACCTAGGCAATCCTTATCAGTTATACTGGAATGATTATGGTCAGAAGCGTGGTTTCCATGTACTAAATACTGATACATGTAAGTTGACATTCTTTCCGAACCCATATGACATCTTCCAGAAGGTGTACTATGACGATACGAAAGAAATCAAAATGCCAAAAAACCTTCAAGGTTCCTTTGTCAAACTGATCGTTGAGAAGAAGACTGATCAAGTTAAATTTGATCAGACTGTTCAGAAGTTGCAGAGCGTTGGTTGTGCAGACCTGAAGATTGTAGAAGACCTATCAGTTGATCTGGATGATGTTGATGACGCTATCGAGACTGAAGATACGCTGACCACATTGGAACGATGTGTATCTGATCTAGATAACAAAGATGATGTTTTCGCTATTCTTAAATCTCTTTATCTAGAAGCAGCACAGTAATGTTTGTACTCACAGAAGATTCAACTGGTGGCGTGTATGCTGTCAAGGATGACACCGACGGCAAACAGGTCGTTACGATGTTCGTTGACAAAGACGACGCTGAGAGGTATTATATCCTTCTGGAAGCAAATGGTTTTGCCAGAAAGTTGTCTGTGACTGAGGTAGATAGTGATGTTGTCAAAGACAACTGTGTCCTTCACGGGTACTTCTTCACTGTCATCACCCCAGATGATTTTATTGTTCCACCCCCTGAAGAAGATTTAGACGACATTACATGATTGTATTTGACACGTTACGCTGGAAGAATTTTCTCTCTACAGGTAACACCTTTATTGAAATGAACTTGACTAAATCTGCTTCTACCTTAGTTATAGGTAGGAATGGTGCTGGCAAGTCCACGATGCTGGATGCATTATGCTTTGGATTATTCAACAAACCTTTTCGTAAGATCAACAAACCGCAGTTGGTCAACAGCATAAACGAAAAAGATTGTGTAGTTGAGATTGAATTTCGTATTGGCAGTGTAAAGTACAAAGTCGTACGAGGTATCAAACCTAATGTCTTTGAGATCTACCGCAACGGATCCCTCATCGACCAGGATGCGGCGAATAAAGACTATCAAAAATACCTTGAACAATCAATACTTAAACTTAACTACAAGTCTTTCACTCAGGTTGTTATTCTCGGTAGTAGCACTTTTGTCCCTTTTATGCAGCTCACTGCTGCTAATCGAAGAGAAGTCATCGAAGATCTTCTCGATATTCAAGTCTTCTCGCGGATGAATGCGATCCTCAAGGATCGAGTAAAAGATACCAAAGAAGAAATCAAACAGTGTTCTCATGAACTGGCACTTGCTCAACAGGAAGTTGACCTCAAAAGTGATTTCATTACTCAACTAGAGGCACAGTCAGGAAGATATGCAAAGGAGAAGCAAGACAAAATTGTCGCTAACCAACAACGCATCTCTGCTATTCACTCAGAGGTAGAACTGCTTGACAAAGCAATCGTAGAACTTGAACCAAAGATTACTGAACGTGGTTCTTTGGATGAGAGTATGGAGAAGTTGAGAGAACTCCAGAACAAGATTAAGTTCAATAATAGTAAGGGTAAGAAAGATCTTAAGTTCTACAACCAACATGATCAATGCCCTACGTGTTCCCAGAAGATTGATGAGAACTGGAAAACCGAGCAGTGTGATATACTAAGTCAGCGTATCCTAAAATACGATAGCGCACTGAGTGACCTCAAATCTAAAATAGATGTGGTCACCCAGAAGATTTCCGTTATTGATTCTATCAATATGGATATCACCGACAAACGATATACGATCTCTTCGATGCTTCGTGAAGAAAATAATCTCAGCAAAGAGATTAATCGTCTTGAAGCAGAACTCAGCAAAGGTACACCCAATGTTGATACTGAACGTGATAGTCTGTCGGGGCTTGTAACTGCAAGAGATGCGAAACAGGATGCCTGTTCGCAAATCAATTCTCGATTTGAAAACCTTAAGGTGGTATCGAACTTGCTCAAAGATGGAGGTATTAAAACCAAAATCATTAACAAGTTCATCCCAACCATCAATCAGAAAATTAATAAATATCTTTCTGAGATGGACTTCTTCGTTAACTTTACTCTTGACGAAGAGTTCAACGAGGTAATCAAATCGCGATACAGGGACGTATTTACATACGCTTCCTTCTCCGAAGGGGAAAAACAAAAGATTGACCTGGCACTACTGTTTACTTGGCGAGCAATTGCAAAACTCAAGAACAGTACAAGTACAAATCTTTTGATCCTTGACGAGGTGTTTGATTCTTCTCTTGATAGTTCAGCAACAGACGAACTGTTTAAGATCTTAAAAGGTCTGGGTGAAAATACAAACCTGTTTATCATCAGTCACAAAGGAGAAATTCTCCTTGACAAGTTCGACAGAACTGTGACCTTTGATAAACCAACAGATTTCTCCCGCATGACAGAAGAATGATGCACAAGATCGCTGCGTTGGTCGGAACAATGTTAGAGACACCAGTTATTGCTTGTACACTTGGCGCTCTAATCTTGATGCCGATTACGTTTTTTATGATCGACTCATTACAAAAACCAAAGAGGTACCTAGGACATGGCGATGGAGGGAGAAAAGATTGACATCGGTTACTATGATGTCTGCATCCTGTACGATGCACTGTCTTACTACGCAAAGCAAGAACCCGACATGGGTAAAGCAGAATATGCTATGAGTCTTGCCGATTCTTTCTATAGAATTCTTCTAGCAGAAAGAGAGGAAATGGAATCAAAAGCAGAGTTGGACTAGAGACAGTTCACAAACCGTCCCCCAGGAGCACTCAGGTGCCTCTGGGGGACTATTATATGTACATACCAACGGACACATATGAGCACTCAAGAGATCAAAGGTCAACTCGCCAAACTGCTCGCTGCTGAAAACCTTGTGGTTGAGCACCGTGTATGTGAGACAGCATCCTTCGACGTAGACCGTCGTGTGCTTGTCCTCCCAATCTGGAAAGACCTTGATAACGATACCTACGACCTTCTCGTGGGTCATGAGGTGGGTCATGCTCTCTATACACCCACCACTGAGCAGGAAGCAATCCCTGACGACCTCCCACGTTCCTACGTGAACGTGACTGAGGACGCTCGTATCGAGCGTAACATGAAGTATAAGTTCCCTGGTCTTACCAAGTCGTTCTATCGTGGGTATCAAAACCTACATACTCGCGATTTCTTTAACGTGCAGGGCACTGACCTGACCAAACTTAAACTGATCGATCGTATCAATCTTCACTACAAGATCGGTACCTATGCTCTCATTCCATTCAAAGATGATGAGCAGCAGTTTGTGGACCTGGTAGGAGAGTGTGAGACTTTCTCCGATGCTATCGCTGCAGCTCGTGTTGTCTTTGATTACGACAAAGCACAGCGTAAGAAAGACGAGACTCCTGCACAACAAACTAGCGAGGGTTCTGGTCGAGTTGATACTGTGTCCTCTGACACTGAGCAACAGGGTAGAGAGCAGGAACAAGGCGATTCGGATGCTGAGACTGATCAGCAACCCAGTGATCGCGATTGGGATGATGCAGATCTGGATACTCCCTCCTATGAGGCAGAGGACGTTGACGATGGAGCACAGACTGACACTGCCCTGGAAGAAAGTCTGAAAAATCACACCAGCAAAAATGACTACGATCAACCTGTCTACATTGAAATTCATGAACCTAAGGTTGAGTCAGTAATTATTGATCACAACGATGTTCAGAAAGTCGTCGAAACTTTCTGGAGTGAGTACACTGTCGATGATGAACCTAGAGAGATTGACTTTACTGTTGCAGATCGTAAGTATCGTACGTTTCAAGAGCAATCAAACCGTGAAGTAAACTATCTGGTAAAGGAGTTTGAGTGTCGTAAGTCTGCATCATCGTATGCTCGTGCTACTACATCTCGAACTGGTGTTCTTGATTGCAGCAAACTGCACACATATAAGTACAGTGAAGATCTGTTCAAGAAAGTTGTCAATACTCCTGACGGTAAGAACCACGGTCTAGTTTTCTATCTTGACTGGTCTGGTTCTATGTCTCCCATCCTGTTTGATACCATCAAACAACTGCTGAGTCTGACTTCTTTCTGCCGTAAGGTTGGTATTCCCTTTGAGGTTTACTCCTTTGTCACGGAACCTGGTTGGGATATTGCACTCGGCAAAGGAGATATTGGTGAAGAACTGACAGACCGTCAGCACAATACATATGCGTTCCATAAGTATTTCCGTCTTGTAAATCTCCTGAGCAGTCGTGCACGTTCTTCACAATATGAGGCACAGGCACGTAACCTGTTCCGTATCGGGATGCAGTTTGGAAGTCGCCACCTGACTTGGAGCGAACTGAGTGAGCACCGTAGTATTCCTCTCCCCTCATGCCTGTCTCTGGGTGGCACTCCCCTGAATGATGCTATTGCAATGTCTAGTTCTGTATACAAGAACTTCCAGAAAATGCATGGTGTTGAGAAGTTGAACCTGGTCATCCTGTCCGATGGCGAATCTAACTATTCTGGACAGTGGGTTACCCGACTGAAGAATCAGTATTACTCTGATGACTACATTTTCTTCTCTGCAATGAGTTATCGTGCTCGTCTCCGCAATCGTAAGAATGGTCGGGTCTATCCTGAACTTGGTGAAGACAAGCAACAGACCATTGGGTTGCTGGACTATGTGCGAGACACCTGCCCTGGTGTAAACATTGTTGGGTTCCGTATTCTTCCTAGTCGTGATCTAAATCGCACTGCTTCTAACTGGTGTAACTTCAACATTGATAAGATCAAAACAGTTGTTGCACAATATAGGAAGGAGAAAGCAGCAGTGATTCCTGATTGTGGATACAACGAATTGTACCTAATTGCTTCTCAAGCTCTTGACAACCAAGTAGAATTTGAGGTGCAGGAAGAGGCAACCAAGCAACAGATTCGTTCTGCATTCCGCAAAACGTTGAAGAGCAAGGCAGCAAACAAGAAAATCCTGACTTCGTTTATCAAACAGATCGCATGAATATTTTCGCTGTAGATGAAGATCCATATCTGGCGGCGTCTATGCTGCCAGATAAGCACATCGTAAAGATGCCATTGGAGACAGCACAGATGTTGTCAATCATTTATAGTCCTCACTATCACGATATTGCACAACTGCCTAAGAAAGATGGTAGTCCTTACAATACAAAGAAAGGTGCATTCAAGAATCATCCATGCACTATTTGGGCAGCAGCAACCAAGCACAACATCGCCTGGTTGCTGCAACATGGTATTGCCCTATGTGAGGAGTATACATATAGATACGGAAAAGAGCACGGTGCCGAGGTTGCTATCCGTACAGCGGCATTGTTGTGGCATGGTGCGTGTCCAGAGAAGCACTCACCGTTCGTCAGGGCGATGCCTGATGAGTTCAAACTGAATACTAAGATTGACACCGTAACGGCATACAAAATGTATGTTGCTAGTAAACCGTGGGTTGCGTCAAACTACCTACGTGTGCCAGAACGCAAACCGTCCTGGGTGGACGAGTATTCTCGCCAGGCGGTACTACAATAAGTACATCGACAAACAAACAACACATGCCTTTCGCTCCTGTTCCCGTGACTACTGAAGATCTCGTTAACCACCTGACTGAACTTCACGGACCTGAGGTCAACTATACCGACCTTGTGAATGCATCTGATCACTTCGGTTGCTCTCTTGCCACTGTCAAGAAACGTCTTGACCAATACAAGACTGGTCGTGGCAAGTGGAACCTCACAATCCAAGAGGTTCGTGAACAACTTGAGCACACTATCAATACCACCAGTATTGACTGCACAACCCAGCAAGCAAAACCTTCCTTGATCCCTGCAATTGATAACAACTTTGTTCCCTTCGGCACCTTCCGTGACCTGAAGAAGATCATCAAGTCCAATATCTTCTACCCTGTCTTCATTACTGGTCTGTCAGGAAACGGTAAGACCTTTGGTGTTGAGCAAGCATGTGCTTCTCTAAATAGGGAGTTGATCCGCGTTAACATCACCGTTGAAACTGACGAAGATGATCTTATTGGTGGGTTCCGTCTGGTTGACGGTAACACTGTGTGGCATAATGGTCCAGTCATCGAAGCTCTGGAACGTGGAGCTGTACTTCTTCTAGATGAGATTGACCTTGCCTCTAACAAGATCTTGTGTCTGCAGTCAGTGTTGGAAGGTAAAGGTGTCTTCCTGAAGAAGATCGGCAAATATGTACAACCCGCTAAAGGATTCAATGTTATTGCAACTGCAAATACTAAGGGCAAAGGCAGCGATGACGGTCGCTTTGTTGGAACCAATATTCTCAATGAAGCGTTCCTTGAGCGATTCCCCTTGACTTTTGAGCAAGAATATCCTACCGTTACTGTGGAGACTAAACTGCTCCATAATTACTGCCAAGAACTGCAGTGCTGCGATGACCAGTTCATTAAGAACTTGGTAAACTGGGCAGACATCATCCGTAAGACCTTTAACGAAGGCGGTGTTGATGAGGTGATCTCTACTCGTCGTCTGGTGCACGTTATTCGTGCCTTCTCGATCTTCAATGATCGTGTGAAGGCAATCAAACTGTGCCTGAATCGTTTTGATGACGAGACCAAGCAATCTTTCATTGAATTGTATGATAAGATTGATGGTGAAGTTGATGTAAACAACACTCTTGAAGAATGACTATGAAATACAATGAGGACGTAATCCTTGATGAACTCAGGGATTACATTATCTCCACGTACCAGCGGCACTATTCCTCTGGTAATGACAGCATCCAAACTCTGGATCTGATTGAAGCATGTGGTGATGCAGAAGCATTCTGTCGATCAAACATTCTTAAGTATGCCACACGGTATGATAAGAAGGGTTCTGCAAAGATGGACATTATCAAGATCATGCATTATGCTGTACTATTGATGCACTTCTCTTCAAAAGACCAACCAACTGATACCTATCCTCAATGAGCACTAAATTTTCCCCGACCACTTTTGACCTGCTGAAGAACTTCAGCAACATCAACAAGTCTATCGTTATTGAACCTGGCAATAAGATCTCTACGATCTCTATCAACAGGAACATCCTTGCTCGGGCAACTGTTGAGGAAGAGTTTGATCATCAGATGGCATTCTATGATCTCTCCACATTCCTTGGTGGCATCTCCCTGATTCAGGATCCTGAACTGGACATCGATGAGCGTCGTTGTCGCGTCAAGTCTAAGAACGGTCGGTCTAGCACCACCTTCTACTACGCTGACCCTGAGATCATCACCACTCCTCCTACGAAGCAGTTTGATCTGCCTGAGGTATTCTGTCAGTTTGATCTGTCCTCCGACAACCTGCAGACCATTGAGCGTGCTGCCAAACTGTACATGGTTCCTGACCTGTGCCTCTATACAAAAGATGGTGACATGATCCTGTCTGTCACTGACAAGAAGAACGACACCAGCAATGCATTTGAAATCAAAGTTGGTGAAGATGACCGCGACTTCTGTTTCTGCTTCAAGGTAGAAAACCTTAAGGTTATGTCACAGGCACAACGTTCTAACGTTTCTGTAGACTACACTGTTCGTATCTCCGAGAAGAAGGTTGCCCACTTCATTGGCAACAACCTCGGTGTCGAATACTTCATTGCACTTGAACCTGACTCTGTTTCCTAATTATGTTTCTCTGGGTTGAACAATACCGTCCCAAAACCGTCGATGCCTGCATCCTTCCTGACTCCACTAAAGAAATCTTCAATGGATTTCTGGAGCAAGGTGAGATTCCAAATCTTCTTCTTGCAGGCACGGCTGGTGTTGGCAAGACTACAGTTGCGAAAGCCCTATGCGAAGCTCTGGGGTCCGATTATCTGGTTATTAACGGATCTGATGAAGGTCGATTTCTCGATACGGTCAGAAATCAAGCAAAGACTTTCGCATCGACAGTATCGCTTACGTCAGAAGCGAAGCACAAGGTGATCATCATTGATGAGGCAGACAACACCACACCCGACGTACAACTGCTCCTGAGGGCGTGTATGGAGGAGTTCAGCAAGGTCTGTCGTTTCATCTTTACCTGCAACTACAAGAACAAGATCATCGAACCTCTGCACTCTCGTTGTGCGGTGGTTGATTTCTCCCTTAAAGGTTCCGAGAAGACTGCCCTGGCAGGTGCATTCTTCAAGCGTACTCAGGAGATCTTGACTGCAGAGAACGTTGACTTTGAACCCAAGGTCGTCGCTGCCCTGGTCAAGAAACACTTCCCTGACTTCCGTCGCACTATCAATGAGTTGCAGCGGTATTCATCTCGGGGTAAGATTGATGCAGGTGTCCTTGCACAGGGCACAGATGTAAAGATCCAAGATCTTGTGTCCTATCTTCGTGGACGTGAGTTTACCAATATGAAGAAGTGGGTTGTTCAAAACCTAGATAATGAACCCACTAAGATCATGCGTAAGGTGTATGATTCTCTGTACGATTTTCTTGATCCAAAGAGTATCCCTGAAGCAGTTCTGATTATTGGTGAGTATCAATACAAATCTGCATTCGTTGTTGATCATGAGATCAATCTCGTTTGCTTCCTTACCGAACTAATGATGAGGTGCGAATTCAAATGAGCAAAGAACCCAGACAAAAGAAATCCAGAACGTACTACTACTTCTGGTCATTCATGGCACTTACAGTATTCTTTGGACAACTATATGTTGGATATGGATACCGTCTCATGCATGGAAGTATGTTAGATTTGATGAATAAAGTTGATGGCGTCCTACTACACAAAACTGACGGACCTAATTATTTGTAATTATGATTGAACTGGAAGATATTGATAGAATTCATAAACTCTTCCCTGTAGAAGTCATGCAATTCAAGTGCCCCGATCATATTGTCGGTCAAGCACTTGAATTGTTGTATGATGAAGAGTTGGGAATGCACAATCTCGGCACTACAGTATACACTTCTCGGGGAGATTTACACACCAGACCTGAGTGGACCGAGGTAAGTAATTTTATTCAGGAATGCTTGAACAGATGGATGGTTCACTATCAACTCTATTGTAATGAGTTGACATTATCTCTTATGTGGGGTGTGTTTTCTAAAGCAAAATCTGGTGGTGGGCATCCTATTCATCGACATCCCATGTCTGCTGTCTCTGGAGTTTTGTATCTGACTGATGGTGTATCTACTATCTTCCATGATCCCGTCACGTCTAGGAACACAGATACCCTTGAAGTGCTCCGTAACGATGGATGGTATCCTGAAGAGACAATCGCAGCAAAACGTGGTAAACTGATCTTGTTCCCTGGTTGGTTGTTCCATAGTTCAGAGGGCAATGATGGCGAGGACAGATGGGCAGTGTCCTTCAACAGTATGCCTACAGGCGATGTCAACAATACTGCCCAAGATTACCCTATGGCAAGGATTCAAGTATCATGAAATGTGAAGTCACCCTATACCTCGCTGGCGTAACCTTCAAAGAGGTAGTGCAAGCGAAAGATTATGCTGATGCAAGAAAGACTGCAATGGCACGTAACCCATCTGCAACAGTTATTGGTGTAAACCGTGTGTTTGATGGAGAATGAAAAAACTCAAGACCCCATTGAGGTACCCAGGCGGTAAGTCTAGGGTAGCAAGTCAACTTATGAAATGGATCCCGCAGAATGTAAAAGAGTATCGGGAACCTTTCATCGGTGGTGGATCTATGGCAATAGAATTTACCAAACAATTTCCTGATGTCCCTGTGTGGGTCAATGATAAGTATGAATATCTTTATAATTTTTGGGTCACTCTTCAAGATGATGGGGATGAACTTTCTGATGTCCTGCAAGGAATCAAACTTGAGCATTCTACTGAAGACCTCGCTAGAGAACTCTTTAACAATGCAAAGGATGAGATTCGGAAAGCGGATTCTTTTCGTCAAGCTGTGCTTTTTTGGATTCTTAACAAGTGTAGCTATAGCGGGTTGACTGAGAACTCAGCGTTTTCTGCTAGTGCATCACGTCAAAACTTTACTGTACGTGGTGCCAAAGCACTGAAAGAATACTCTGAACTGATTCAGCATTGGCAGATCACCAACGATGACTACTCTGATGTCATGAATGATATGGATGGTGATGATGTCTTTGTGTTTCTAGATCCACCATACATGATTAACTCATACCTGTATGGTTCCCAAGCAGAATTGCATAAAGGATTTGATCATAATAAGTTTGCAGAGAATTGTAAGATCTGTCCATGGAACTGGATGGTGACCTATAATGTCAAAGATGAGATTGAAGACATGTTTGAGGGTTTCCATCAACGCAACTTCAAGATCACCTACGGAATGCAGCACCGTCGTGACAATAGAAAAAACGAATTGCTGATCACAAACTACGAAGTAGAACCACCCACACCGATTGAACTGCTCTATGCATGAATACCCTCTCAAAGACTATCTCAATAGCATCAACCTGAAGCAAGGTGATCTCTCCGATGACGAGAGGGCAATGAAGAAGTATCCTCCATACGTTATCAACAAATGTATGAGTGGTTTTATCGACACATGTATGCACGCCAACATGATGAATGGCATGGGTCATCTAGATAACCAACTGCAATACCAGTATTTTATACATAGTGTTAGGAAATCCAAGCGATTCTCTCCTTGGCAGAAGAAGGAGTCTAACTCCGACATCGAGCTTGTGAAGAAATACTATGGATATAGTTATGAAAAAGCGGAACAAGTCATGCGTATTCTGACAAAAGAACAACTTGAGGTTATTAAAACGAAACTCGATACTGGAGGAAAAAGATGAGTGATGAGATCAAGTGGTCTCAGGACTTGATGTTAGAAGTTACCCTCCGCGAACCAGATGATTTTTTGAAGGTACGCGAAACGCTCACACGAATCGGTGTTGCTTCCCGAAAGGAGCGTAAACTCTATCAGTCCTGCCACATCCTGCACAAGAAAGGAAAGTATTATATCGTTCACTTCAAAGAACTGTTTGCTCTCGATGGAAAGCATACAAACATTTCTAAGAATGATCTAGAACGCAGGAATCGTATTGCTAAATTGCTGTCAGACTGGGGTCTGATTGAGGTTGTAGGTGAACTTCTAGAAGAAGATCTTGCACCTTTGAATCAAATTAAAGTATTGTCATACAAGGATAAGGGTGAGTGGACCCTAGAGTCCAAGTATAATATCGGCAAAAAGAAACAGACTGCAGAGGTTTCATAAATACCTCTGCCTTACTTCAATAACATGGCTGATACTAAACCAGTCGTGAATGAAGAGAAGGATAATGATGAAGATAAAAGTGAAGTCCTTGGTAATTTGGTGAAAGTTGTCGTCCTCATCTGGTCGGCATCCCTTCTCACATTCTCGTACGTTAGACTACCTAACGGTCAGAAAATCTTGGATTTCGATCCTACCTTCATAGCCTCGGTCTTTTCTGGATCGTTAGCTGCGTTCGGATTGAGTCCCGCTAAAAATGGTAGTGCTCCAAAGAAAGCCCCGTCTATCGGTAAAAAGGAGGAAGAAAATGCAAAAGGTAATTAATGTCCTTGCTGTGCTCTCGTTCTTGGGAACGGCAGGCATCGTCGGTGGTGGCACTTATGTTTACCTAAACAGAGAAGCAATCGCTGAGAACGCAAGAGAAAAGATTGCTAAGGCAGCAGCAGAAGCAATTGCTGGTGCTCTCCCTGGCATGGTTGATGCAGCAATGCCTGAATTGCCAAGTGCAACTGGAGGTGTTGTTCCTCCTGCTGGTTCTGCTAGTGGGGGTCTGGGACTGCCAGGACTGTGATCTTTAACTTATATCATGGATATTCCTGAGATCAGAACAGATGATATTAATATCAATAGTATTAATATCCCCGATATGCCTGATTGGGTTACATCTAGTCCACAGGCAATACCCATATACCCACCTGTAACAACGCAGGTGGGTGTCCCTGTCATCGACATGCCTGGCTGTGTAGAGGCGCATGAGTCGGATGACGGAAAGAATAAAAATCTTGTAGATAATGACCCTAAAGGTGTCAAAGTCTATTGTGATTCTGGTATGCCATCATTTAATCCGATGGACTACAACAAAGATGATCTTACTTTTACTGGACCACCAGTGAAACCACCAAAGATTAAGTCACCAGACCCACCAGAAGCACCAGAAACACAGGTTCCTAAGACAGAAGGTCCCCCAGTGTCAACTGCGAACACCAAGGAACCTGAGAAAGTTTGTGAGTGGTATAAAGAACTGCTAGCAAGTGACCCACGTTGTATAGAACCAACGTTTGCTGAGACATATCTGCCTCCTGTTGGGATGGTCACCACTACAGCAACGATTGCTGCTGTCGCTACAACCTCTGCGATCTTTGCTAAACCCATTGCAGACCTTCTTCTGAAGGTGGTTAAACCTGTGGTGAAGAAAGTTATTAAAAAGGTGAAGGAAAAACTAGGTAAACAGGTTAAGGTTGAGTCTGTTTACGAGAGGAGGAAGTGGCAGCGCGATTTGCGGAAGAAGTAGGGATAGTATGAACGTGTGGTTGCACCTGTGATGGTGGTGCTACTACCTGTACATCTGCACAAATTGTTGCATACTTTGTTCCTGGTGCAAAACGAATTCCTTTTTGCAATAATTCTCCACAATTTTTGAGTCTCGCGATCTCAAAGTCAAGCCTTTTATTTGCTTGTGCTTGTTGCATCAATGCGATATTTGCTGCTGCAGCATCCTTACATTGTTGCTGTAATTCTTTGTCTAATGGTGTAGACCATGTAGCAGAGAATCCTATACCGATACTGTAGTTATCTTTCTGTCCAGTTCTTGTCGGAACATGATAGAGAATGTCCCCAGGATTATCTAAAGAGCCGTCCTCATCTAGATCCCTCATGTCATATACAGGATCGTTATAGTACGGTTCATATGGTTTTTGTGCAGACGCAGTTCCAGTTATGTATGGAGTGAAATTCATCGTCGGTCCTTGACACTGAATCCCTGCTCCGTAAGTGTTAGTGATATATGGTCCTTGTAAAACCTGGATAGCTTGGTTCGTCACTGAGCCAGAGCTATTCGCGATTGGACTTGCTGTTGCTGATACACCACCAACTGTCTCAGCATTTACAGGTGATGAAAACAGAAGTGCAATTACTGCTGGAATATACTTGTAGTGTCGGTTACGCTTGTAACCTCTGTCGTTCTCTGGATAATTGTGTGATTTTGTAAACCAGGACCCGAGTATGTTTCTGTGAACTGAAACGCTGCTCCTGGTGTCGTTTGTGTGAACGTTGGTTTGCTTGTTACGCCTGTCCATGATGATGTCACGCCATTAATAGTTACATTGTTGCTACCTGTCCCTGGTGACAGGTTTCCACTC
>MDTE01164204.1_pt1 | contig 17016 bp, 15 predicted proteins | sample 811231 | NCBI WGS metagenome assembly MDTE01 (sample SAMN05326651, study PRJNA326480) | marine metagenome | isolation source: seawater | place: Indian Ocean: Red Sea | collected 2010
CTTCAGCGTAACGGAATCCAGCATACATATTTTCTGTAATTTTTTGCTCTATCCGGCGGTTCCACATCCTGGCTTCCGCACGTTCCTCTGCTGAGTTACCTATTAAAGGGGGGTCAGGATATAAATCTTCGAGATAGTCACATATTACAACGGTTTCAGCTATTACGTCACCGTTATCTAGTTCTAATGATGGCAATTGGCCGCCAGGGTTTTTTGCTAAATACGCGTCCGTACGGTTCTCTGCACCCATCAGGTCATGCTCTACAAAATCTAACGATATATTTTTCTCCAACATAAACATGCGAAGCATTCTCGGATTTGGACCAAATGAATTTAATACTTTCATGCCTGATTCCTCTCATTGCTTGATGCTTTTTTTAAAATAATACTCAACTTAACTTTCTATGCTTCGCACACATGTTCAAGGCCAAGTATCGTCTTTAGAAGAAAAACCCGGCCATTTAGGCCGGGTTTAGTTAGCAAGAAAAGAAATGGCAAAATCGTTGCGATGATTGCAACAGTGAAATTTTATACCCTATTTTGTGACATTTATCAATTCAAATACCACATACAGTGATTTAACTTACAAAAGACGTGTCGTGACTTATCACAGAAGTCACCTCAGATATTTCACTTGCGGGAACACCCGAGCGCTCTGAATGCTCTCTTATGAGACCCTCATTTTGGCGTTATACACACAAAATATAGCCTCTCCAACGACATAGCTTTGTTCTTGCTGAATGCCTTCAACTCGCATTGCCTCCAGGACTTCCTCAGAACCTTTACCTGCCGCATTCAATTCATGCTTTGGAATATCTGCCCGCGCCAACCATCTCTCTTTTGATTAAAAACCATTTCATTAATTTTTTCCTTATCAACTAGAGTTCTGCATTTCTAATTAATTAGACGGATTATTTGCCTTCGCTGAACAGATACCGAATTGTAAATTTCTGCGGCAGCAATGTCTTCGCCTACAGCGTCATACGCACTCTGAATTGCGCTCAATGAGGGGTAGGCCGCGCCAAATAGGTAAGTTTTTCCATTTGCCTGGTCACCCATAACAAATTGGCCATATCTTCCAGAAATAGCCCCGTTTGCATTGAGCACGTTTGCAAGCTTTTCAACGGCCACAAGTTCCGGCGTCTCTGCGATGCCGTTAGTAACCACAATATATTTTGCCTCACCAGATCCACCGGTTCCAAACGAGAACAGATCTTTTAAGATCCCTCTTCTAATGATTTGAAACTTGCCGCTTTCCATTGTTTGCTTCACGATTGGCGCTTCGCTCATCGCTTCGAATGCTTTCTCAATATCTCCCATATTCTCAAAGTAATTAAACGCCATGGAACACTGGACGTTCGTACCCGTCATTAAAAAGCCCTGCAAAACCCTGTACGCGCCGTTTGCCGACCAGATTTCCTTAAATTGTTTTAGAGCTGAGATCGCCGTTTCGCGATAATCCGGCGTTATTTTTGCTTGAGTTATTACAACGAATGACATCGGTCTGTTACCCCTGTTGTGTTAAGCCAAATAAACAAAATAGATCCGATGACAGATGTTTTTCTCCAAAATATTGGGCAAATTCGATATTAATAATTTACAAAAATTATTTAATTTTTTAATCGAACGCGTGGCAGTGTTTATCACACATCCATTCCAGCGAGTCCTGAAACTTAAGAGGTCAAACTGTGCCTTCAGTCAACTTTTGGACAAACACAGCGGCTCGATGACCGCCGTTGCAATAAATCGCAACACCAGCACCGAACCGCCGTCATTTGGGTATGTCAGAGAAAACAATAATAGCGGAGAAAATCTATTAGCGATGTGACCTTCATCACATCAACAATATTGAAGTTCAGTACCCGCGGCGCATCAATTGAAGCGTTCTAATGCTAAGCCCCATGATTGCGAAGCGAGTGCCGGTTCGGCTTAATGTTAAATTATCTATTCTTTAGGAAAGAATGGGATAGCGATCCTGCGCGGGTAAAAATTGGGCTTCAATACCGCGAAAATTTTAGAGGGAAATTAGCGCTGGCCCGGACGGACCGTGGTGGGAGTTTTGTCGGATACCGAACCAGCGCTAATGGTTTCTGCCAATATTGCGTTAGAACGGCCGAACTTAACGCAAATGACATCCCCGATACCCATGAATGCCACTCCAACTGGGGTACCGTATAGGCACAATACCACTAAACTTTATTATTGCAAATGATTATTAGTATTATTTGTAAAACTCTGATTTACACAAAATTGGATTCATCGCCCACCATTTCAAAAGCCACTACTAATCCAATCCTTCAATTTTCTACCTCCCAAACTCGGATAGTAAATTCGTTAATCTAATGGATCCCTTTACCGAACATGAAATTGATAAATGAAAACGGCCATTCGGTGAACTTTTGTTACCTTTCCAATTCACGCCATCCCACCTGACGTCAACGGTTTCCCAAAAACGTTCCTACACTTCCATCTTAAAAACAGCACTAAATCGAAAAAATCAACGCCCTCACGGCTATTGCACAATACACCATCGGTTCGCCTTTAGTTGATTAATAGCTTTCGCTTAGTTCCCATTCGCGCTTAACTGTACGTGGTTCAGTCTAGCGAATGGTGCAAACGATATGAGCGACCTTCAACATGACCGATTCGGAAATCCTTTCGAAACGGGCGTACCTTATGCACGTGGTGACTTAATTGGCAGCACAGCTGACGACCTTCGCAAATTAGGTCATGCCTGGTCGATGATCCGTAATCGCATCGTCGAAGGATCGGTCGGAGAAGTATTCAATTTCAGTGGTCTGGAACGGCGTTTTGAAATACTGCCAAACGAGACAGCGCCACTCGATGATGAATTAGCGCCAGCCTTGCTTAATGACCAGCTTCGCAACCTTGGTTTGGAGCACATGGGCGGAAAATCCGATCGTCATGATATGATGATGTTTAACCGACAGACCGCGGCAATACTGACGGCAACGCTCACCATGGTCGCCCCTAGTGACACTGTGATCGGGGTCTCTCCCACCTACAGCCATCCTTGCGTCATACGGGCGGTAAATAGGGCGAATGCAAAGTTTATTGATACAGTTGGAGTGGCCGACTTTAGCCAAGCTCTTGATGCCGCACAATCTGCAGGAGAGAGAGTTTCCGTTGTCGCTTTGACCCGCTTAGCTGTTAGCTACGAGATTATGCCCCAGCGCGATATCGAAAAGATAATCTCACTTGCGCGCGCGGCAGGAGCAAGAATTCTTGTCGATGATGCGGGTGGCGCACGCGTTGGCCCTGCAATATTTGATCAGCCGAAGTCTTTGGAGTTCGATGTAGATATAGCATCCACTGGCCTCGACAAATATGGGACAATTGGACCGCGGTTAGGCCTACTCGCTGGGGACAAACAATTGGTGGCGGATATCCGAGCGATAGCCTTCGAACTTGGAGTCGAAGCCCGACCGATGCTTTATCCCGCTGTTGTACATTCGTTATCACAGTACGATCCACAACGTGTTCGCGACCTGGTCACCACCACAAAAGAAGTTGGTGAATTGCTCAAATCTCGCTTTGGCAACCGGGTGACAGAAACACCAGTGACAGCGCAGCTAAAGGGAGAGGATATTCTGGAAATGGCGATGGAACGGGCAGGCATCACAGAACATCCAATCAAGCCTATCGAGGCAACCGCTGGGCTCGCCATGGCGATGGCGCGGGATCACGGCATTTTGTCTGTCCATCTTGCCGGGCTGCCACCGGGAACTGCAGCCCTCATGTTCAAATTTATACCGCCAGAAACGTTGGCGCGCTTCGGTGGCTCAGAACGGTTTGTCGACGCAGTCGATCAATCAATCGACACATTAGCTGCAGCTATTGGAGACCCTGAGAGACTACGGTCACTGTTATTTGGAACCGCCGAAACCGCATAGACAAATTTATTGTCTCATGAAAGAGAACCCACTAACGGGCATCAAAAACTGAAGATAACCGATAGATATTGGAAGTGATAAAACGACCTTTGGCGTGAAGGGGCAGTATATTTTTACAACCTCAATTCGCCCTACCCCCAAGCCATTCAGGCACACAGCGCAGAGCCAGCGCGGCTCAAGGCGTGTGAGCGAAGCGCGCTCGCTTAGGGACCCCGCAAGGCAGATGCATCTCAACAAATTTTTATAAGAGTGTATGAATTTTGGGCAACGAATATGATTGCCCTAGCGCATCTTTATAAAAAACACTTAATAATAGCTCATTTCACGGACATCAATCTCTACCTTGTGATCTCGACCAAAGGCAACAATGCCGACAGAGTGAACATCCTTCGGTCTTGGCGTATTTTTTAAGAAAGCTCCAGAAGCTTTAAAATCTTCGAACGGCAATAATACCTCAGACCAGCCTTTCAATACATCAAAGCCCGCCTGATAATACTGCCAAGGCAAGAACGTTCCGCCAGTTCTTAGGTGAATAAAATAGCGTTGGGCATTGCCGCGCACGACTAGTCGCAAACCCAGTGCTACTTCAGGCAACGGCTCTGACATTTTCATTCTGAACTGAATAAAACCACCATTGTTATCTGTGCTCACATTGCCCGTCATACGGGCATAAACGTCTCCATCCTCACGAATGAATGCAACTTTACCAGTTGAAACTCCGCCCATAACTGTATCAGCAATGAACTGCCACCGCTTGCCTGGTTGATCTTTAAAATCCTCTATCAAATTATCTTCAGCCCAAACTGAAGCGGGAGCTCCTAGGATCAGTAGCGCCATCAGGCAGAATGGAACACGTAGCTTCATAATAATTCAAAAGTTAGTTTCGGACATTTTAGATGCTAATAAAACATTTTAGATACTAATAAATACGACTCTTTGAGCTCTATTTAAAAATAGCGACACAAAAAATTTTAGAGACATTTAAAGCCACGAAACGGTACTACGTGAAAGCGCGGCCCTCTATATATACGACGCGTGCCATGAAATCAGAGCCCAAAATCGCGTAAATCTATCAAGAATACAAATCATCGTATAAGCCCTAATTTGATAGCACGGGCGCGGCTCCGATCATTTCTGGATCGCTAATTACGGACGCAATGAAAACGGCAACGGCAGCTCTTGAGACCAGACCATTACGCCACTCAGATAGATTTAACCTTACCCGGCAAGCGCTCCTGAACCTTTGGTTTGTCAGTATGCCGGGGCGAACTATGGTCCAATCCAATTGTGACTTCTTGATCAGATCCTCTTGAATTGACTTGTTCCGATAAGCGTTTCCAAAAATTATTTCGAAAGGCAATTTCTGAAAACATTTGATAGATTGATAACTGTCCCCTGCTCCGAAACCTGTCACCGTTAATAAACGCCTAATAATTTTTTTGTTTCCATTGCACCAATAAGAGTTCTGGTGGCAGATGAAAACAGATCTATGGGTTCTGAAAGCAATTGAAGATTTGCGGGTACACCCAGCGTTTGCACAACGACATCCTTGGCTTCAATGGCTGCATTCACATCAGCATCGTCTAACGCATCGCCCGGAAATAAACCTAAATTAGGATCGCTCAAATTAACTTTTCTTCCTCCCCTCGAAAAAAGAGTCAAATGGTGACCCCGATGAAGAAGTGTCTTGACCGTTTCGAGGCCAATTCCCCGAGATCCACCGCTAACCACTATTCTGCTCATTTGATTGAACTCTAAGAATTTATTTAGCAACGAACTTTCGTACGTTCTGTTCATTAAATGGGTTCATCCCAAATTTTATTTTTCTGAGCTGAGATGACCAAGCGATGGCTTAAAAATGAAGGCGAGAAGCAGTGATGATGAAAGTCTGAACCGTTGAGGAATATTGTATATTACTGCTGAGATTGAAAAATTTACTGAGCGTTAAAATGCCGCAGTCTTTAGAAAAACTGAGGATAGTTTAACCTCGTACCAACATAAAATAATTTTAAGTCCTAGGAGTTCAAATGCGTTACGGTGTTCTATTCGTTCTTCTTGTAATTATACCATTCACAGCAGAGGCTAAATACATCAAATGGGAAGTCGGGGAAGATATAGGGGTGGCTGCTTTGTGCCGCGACAAGAACACAATCATGGATTTGGCCCGGGCTGATAAATTAGACGAGGCACTCGTAACCGAAAGGTTCGCCTCCTTCGCCTCCAACGGTCTTTGCGTCACTTTTGACAAACATAGTCCGTTTACGGTCGTTAAAACCATTTATAATTATGAGGATTTCAAAGGGCAAAATAGTTTTGTTTTGGAAGTCGTCAGTAATTTTATATTTGGATTTCGCGGATACGTTATGGCGCGTGCACCCAAAAGACCGTCAATCTGATGGCCAGATTAATGACCAAGGAAGAACTCATCAGCTATTATGAAGATAATGCCATCACGGCGTTTTTGTGGCACGAACAGACAAACCATGACCAAGCAAAAGATATAGAACATCTTAATAATTGGGTCGCTCACGACCTGAGGCGTTTCGCAATTGAAATCGGAACCGTCGATACTCCTAATGGCCAAAGCGTAAAAATTATCGATCACAAATGAGCAGAAGCATTAGCTTGAATTCTAACTTGTTTCTCGGTTGGAGTTTCGCATGTTTTTTATCGCTAATCGGTAAAAGTTGTCTGCAGATTAAGCTCTACTAATCGTAACCTAGTATTCGCAGATCTTTACCTTAACCAGATCCACCGTTTCATTTTCAAAGGAAAAAATTGAGGGAAGTAACAACTCTCAAGTCCGGCGCCTATGGCATGTCAATTGGGCTAGAATGCTAGAGATAAGATGATACCCATTTGCAAGGCTACTCTAGTCCCTCAACTTATAGGCCTCACGCGCCATATCTTGTGAAATATATCCGAATTCTAAATCTCTCTTCACCATTGAGCGCGCTCTATCACTGGGATGGCCACACCCACCGCCGCCCGCGGCACGATGGACAATCAAGTCCCCCGGTTCAATTGGCGTGTCGTTGCTCCGCCCGTCCAGTTCTATTTTTTCACCGTCACGCTCAATCCAAATCGAATGTGGAGCACCATCTGTACCCTCGTTAATGCCATAAGGCGCGATAACAGTGCCTTCGCCGGCTACATTTAGGACTGCCGAACCTGTCCCGCAATATCTAAGTGCAACGACACCGCCAGCTCCACCCCTTTGTCGACCCATTCCCGCAGTGTCCGTGGTCAGTGCGTACTCCTCTATTGAAAACGGATAAGAGGACTCCACCCGCTCGAGGCTGGCGCTGGGTGTCCCACCCGGATTCTGCATGCCACCAACATTGACCCAACCGTCCTCGTCGTTATTCGCCCCAAATCCACCTTTATTTGAGAAATAGTGATAAATGTATGAACCCAACTCAGGCTCGTTACCGGCAATGACATATCGGAAGCGCCGAGCGGAACCCGCAACAACAACGTCGGGTGCGGCACCAGCCATCGCACGGATCACCGATTCAATTATAACAGCGGCGGCAAATGTTGTGCATCCGGTAACCGGCGCCGGCGATACAGGGTCGACGAGGCTTCCCTTCCGGGTAAGTATTTTGATCGCCCGCGTACTGCCTTCATTCAGAACCTGTTGATCGTTGCTGAGGTAGAAGAATGCTATATAGACACAAGCACTCGTATTTGCGATCGGACTGTTAAAGTAGGCAGCAACCTGGTCACCAACTTCACGGAAATCTACTTCGACTTCATCTTCGCGGACCGTCACAGTAACTGGCACAGGGTAGCGTTCCGTCGAAACGCCATCATGATCTAAATAGCTTACACTTTTATAGATGCCCGGCTTCCATTGACGAATATGCGCACGCATGCTCGCTTCACCGGCGTCAAGAATCTTAGCGCTACATTGATCAATCCGGTCCGTTCCATAGCGATCAAGCAGTAAATCCAGACGCTCTGCCCCAACATTCACCGATGCAAGCATGGCCAGAATATCGCCGTGTGTATCTTCGGGCTTTCGGGTGTTCTCACATACCATACGTAAAACGTCGTCACGCAGGCCGGAACCATCCGCGAGTTTTACAGGAGGGATGCGAAGCCCTTCGTGAAATATCTCGGTCGCGCTGGGACTATATCCGCCAGCCGAAATGCCACCAGTATCACTTTGATGAGCGCGAATCGCGACCCAGAAGCGCAGCTGATTATCTCGAAAGACAGGCTTGACCAATGTAATATCAGGCAGATGACTGCCGCCCCAATAGGGGTCATTAGCCATGATTACGTCATTCGGGCCAACCCGTCCGTGAAAATCCTCCGCCATCGCGCGCACTGCGAATGGCATTGCACCCATATGAATGGGCGTACGTTCAGCCTGAGCGACAACCTGCGCTTCTCCATCCAAAACTACGGCTGACAAATCACGGGACTGATTAAGCAAAGGCGAGAAACAAGTGCGAACCATAGTTTCTACAATCTCTTCTGAAACCGACAAGAGCTTTTGGCGCACAACGGCCAATGTTAGAGCGTCAATCTCCGTAGTGGCGTCATTGCTCATTTCATTCATGACAACTTCTCTAACGGTGTAATGACCAGACTACCATATGGATCGATGACCGCACCGTATTGTTCGGGCAAAGCTACCGTCGTCGATTCGGAATCTACAAGGGCGGGTCCCGTGAGTTTCATGCCAGGCTTTAAATCATCAAACCAGTAACATGGCGTCTCAACGATTGAACCGTAATAGACCTGACGCGTTCCCCGTTGAGCTAAAACTGGATCACTACCCGCCAACTCTTTTTTCGGTAATGACAGCGAGGGCAGCGTCCCGTGCGCAACCAGACGGACAGAATCAACAACAATAGCATTTCGATCGTGCGTATGCCGATACAATGCGCGGTACCCTTTCTCGAACGCCTCTGCCATCCAAAGAGTATCGCCCTCCTTTAATAAATCCTCGGCTGAGGCCTGAACGGGTATTGTATAAACTTGGCGTAAATAACGGCAATCTGCGATGCGGGTAAAGCGTATCTGCTTGGATGTGAAACCTTCATCACCAAGAGCAACCAAGCCCTCTTGTTCCATCTCGGAGAAAGGTATCTTTAAGTCTTCCGTCTTAAGATCAATTAGATTCTTACCAACAACTCGTTGATAATCATGCCGCACATCAGCGGCCAGAAAGCCAAGCGCACTCAACACCGATGCCTCACGCGGCACAATCGCCCGCGGAATTTCAAGGTCCTGCGCCACAGATGCAGCATGCAAACCACCTGCCCCACCGAACGAAAAGATCGTAAATTCACGCGGATCTAAACCACGCCGCACCGTATTGGCCCGCATACCTTCTGCAATCCGTGCGCTAGCAAGAGCATTTATCGCCAAGGCTGCCTCTTCCGCTGTCAATCCTAGTGGCCCCGCAACATGTTCTTCTAAGGCTTTAATTGACCGTAAACGATTCAAAGCCAAGCGACCGCCGAGAAATGTCTCCGCGGCAATCAATCCCAACACCAAGTTCGCGTCCGTCAATGTCGGCTGCGTTCCACCTTGGTCGTAACAAGCTGGCCCTGGGGAAGCGCCCGCACTATGGGGTCCAAGGTCAAGAATACCGCCTGGATCGATCCATGCTATACTGCCACCGCCTGCCCCAAGTGCTGAAATATCCAAGGCTGGAACTGCAATCTTAACTTCACCCAACTGTGTCTCTTGGCGCTCAAGCGGTTTACCGTCCTCGATTAGACAGATATCCGTACTCGTACCGCCCATATCATAAGTCACAACACGTGGCTCGTCGGCCAATTTCGCAAACATCGCCCCTGCCATAGCGCCCCCTGCCGGACCGCTAGTCACAGCACCTACTGCGTGTCGAACCGCATGATCAAGAGGAAGAACACCTCCAGTAGATTGCATAACCAGAACCGGCGCTTCGAGTCCTTCTTCGCCAAGTTTGGACGCAAGGCGCTGCAAATAACCGCCAAGCCCTGGTCCAACATAAGCATTTACGGCCGCAGTACTAATGCGATCATATTCCCCGTCCCGCCGCAAAACCTCGTGCGAAAGAGAAATAAACGGTGCCCAATCACTCTCCGCCACGATTTCACGAACGCGCTTCTCATGCACACCGTTCCTGTGCGAGTGTAGAAAAAGAACAACCAACCCTTCGACTTGCTTGTCTTGCAAAGACCTGATGGCGGCGCGTATTCCATCTTCATCGAGCGGTTTTTCCACTTCGCCTTTTGAATTCACTCGCTCATCGACCTCAAGTCGCTTCGGTCGTTCGATAAGAGGCTCAGGCGGCGCCATGCGTATGTTGTAACGATTCTGTTTACTTCCGTCTCTTAGTTCGATGACATCCCGAAACCCCGCAGTCGTAATCAATCCAAGCTCTGCTCCCTTGCGTTCCACCACCAAGTTCGTTGCCACCGTTGATCCATGAATAAACAGACCGGTTGCCGGCAACATAGCTTGAAGTGTCAATGCCATACGTTCCGCAAGCAAAGATAGTCCTTCCATCACGCCGCGAGACGGATCGTCTGGTGTAGAAGGTGTTTTGGCCGTGTGCAGGCAGCCAGCGTCGTCAATACAGACGAGATCGGTGAAAGTGCCCCCGATATCTACACCAATCTGCATGCACGCCCCTCTTTAAGAGTTGGAATAAATTGTCGGCAGGTATAGCCGGTATTTGTCAGCGGTTATCGACGTTCTAATTATTATATTTACCATTGTTTTCCAGGGGTGCTGACCCATCCGGTTTGCGCGCGAGGAGGCGCTCTAATGGTTGAAAGACCGATCTCCGCAGCATTATATGAACGAGCAAAGGCCGTTATGCCCGGCGGTAACACTCGTATCACGGTTTTCATGAAACCCCACCCCTACTATGCGTCACGCGGTGAGGGATGCCGGCTAACGGACGCCGACGGTGTCGAACGATTAGACTTCACCAACAATTACAACTCGCTGATCCACGGACATGCGCATCCCGCCATCGTTTCAGCGGTAAAGACACAGCTTGAACTTGGCACCGCATACCCGATGGCAACAGAGGCAGAAATCCGTCTAGCCGAACTGCTGTGCCAACGGGTCCCATCATTCGAACAGATCCGCTTTTGTAACTCTGGATCAGAAGCCGTTATGTTTGCAGTCAAAGCGGCCCGCGCCCACTCTGGGCGCTACAAAATTGCAAAATGCGAAGGTTCCTATCACGGATCATACGACCAATTGGAAGTTAGCCTCGACCCGACACCGGAGACGTGGGGTAACAGTGATCCAAAATCAGTACCCTACGTTGCGGGTACGCCAAAGAGCGTTTTGGACGACGTCATAGTCATTCCTTACAACAAACCGGATGAAGCAGAGAGAATATTGCGAAAGCACGCGCAAGAACTCGCCTGCATTGTAATCGATTTAATGCCGAACCGTGGCGGACTGATACCCGCGACTCCGGAGTTCATCGCAATGCTAAACCGTGTGCGAGAGGATACAGGCGTTTTGCTAATTTTCGATGAGGTAATCACCCTACGACTTTCACTTGGCGGCGCGCAGGAATTGTTTGGGATACGGCCGGACCTGACGGCAACTGGAAAGATTATCGGTGGTGGTTTTCCCGTCGGTGCGGTTGCAGGTTCTTCAGACATCATGGCAGTCTTCGACCCGCGTGACGGCAAACCGGCGCTTTCCCACTCAGGGACCTTTAACGCTAATCCAATGACTATGGTTGCCGGTGAAGCCGCTATGCGTCTTTTGACCCAGGCAGAGATTAACCGGATCGGAAAATTGGGCAAACGAGCTCGCAGTGGAATTGCCGAAATTATGCAAGAAATTGGCTTGCCTGGGCAGGTCACAGGTCTTGGATCGTTATTCCGCATACACATGCACGACCGGCCGCTGAGCGACTACCGCTCGATGATGACAACCGGTTTGGAAAAGACTCTTTTGTCTAAGATTGTAATTAATATGCGGAATGATGGCATCTTTGTTAACGAGCGAGGCGTCTGCTCTCTTTCAACACCGATGGGGAATACCGAAATCGAACTGTTTTTAACCTGTTTCAAATCGGCAGCTCAAAATGCACTCGCCGAGCAATAAAAAAAGTTCTGTTCATAGGAGATTATGGTGATGAATGAGAATTGGGTTGTGTGGTTTAACGGGGAAATCATTCCAGAGACCGAAGCGCGGGTTCCTTTCCGGGACCGAGGTTTTAAATACGGCGACGCCGCCTTTGATACAACACGGACTTTTGGACACCGCATCTTTAAACTCGACGAACATCTGGACCGATTCTATCGCTCATTAAACTACCTACGGATTGATCCTGGAATTTCCAAAGAAGCATTAAAAAAGGTCACCGAAGAGATCGCGGAAATTAACTTGCGAAACGTATCGGAAGACGAAGACATTTGGCTGACACAGCGCATTACCCGTGGTCTCGAACCGGCGGACAGACGACTCTGGACCGACTATCCAGAACGGACAATACTCGTTGAAAGTCGGCCATTACCCTTCAGAGACCGCGGTAAGTTCTATCGAGACGGTTTGCGCGTAAGAACGCCTTCGGTCCGCCGACCCGCACCTGACACATTAAGTCCTCGAGCCAAGACACATAATTATCTCAACCTAATCATCGCCGAACTTGAAGTGAAAGACGCAGACCCGGAAGCACACGCCCTATTGTTGGACACAAATGGCAATTTAGCTGAGGGCAAAGGTAGCAACATTTTTATTGTTAAGGACGGCGTTGTCCTCACGCCAAAGGAACGCTACGTTCTCCCAGGTGTGAGCCGACAAACCGCCATCGATTTGGCGGGTGAACAGAACCTGCCTATTAAAGAAGCCGATATCGACCTCTTTGATACCATGAATGCGGAAGAAGTTTTCATCACGTCGACCAGTTTTTGCATCTGTCCCGTCAGCTATGTAAACGGTGTCAAGATCGGCGACGGAGAGGTACCTGGCCCGATCACCAAGAAATTAATCGATGCGTATGTAGACTATGTGGGATGCGATTGGTATGGCCAGTATCTTAAGCATTCAAATTCTTGATTCACCCAGCGGCGAACTGAATACCGGAGACTATCACCAGAAGACCCATCGCCGAGAAAACATCAATGACTGAATTACATCCGCTCGGCGATCACAATTTATCGAGCTCATAATCGGCAATGCAGGCGACAGTGGGCTGCCATCGAAGACATTTTTCCCGTCTTCTGCGTAACACGCTGTAGCACCGCGAGCTCGGCGCAATCAACCTAAAGAACACTCTTACACAAGCATGGCTTCCACATGTCGCTGAACCGCCAGTGCATCAGAGAAACTCGCAGTAGCCTTTTCGTCTCCCTCAAGCAGACGTTTGACATTGTCCAGCTGTCTCAGATGGGTTTCGCGCTCGGGCTTTTTGGGTGCTGGATAAGCCGGCAGCCATCCGCTTGCGCTGGCAATATCCAACCAGTGAAAGTCTCGGATACGATAAGTTGCTTTTTCACCATGCACGATGCATACGTTGACGTCCGGTGTACCACTTGAAGTTGAACCGATCATCGTAACGGGTATGTCGTTGGCGTATAGCAATATTTGTGCGAAATGTTCCGCTGAAATATGATCGCGACCTACGACATGCGCACTATGCAAAGTCAAAGCACCCAGCAAACGTCTCGCGAAGTAAACATAGTGCGAACCCACTTCGCGTAAGAACCCACCTGCTCTCGAATTTGCCAACCACGGTGCTTCGAAGCAACGTTTTTCCCTCCATGCCCGCAAGTGCATTCGCACTTCTATGTGTTGTATACGGCCGAGTTCTTCGTTTGCTACGAGATCGTACAAAGTGTTAGCCGGCCGCGAAGCGGCTAGCAAAAAGTTAATGCCATGGCGAGGTCCGCCGGCCAAAGCGCTTACTAAAGCCTCGCTATCGGCTACGTCAATGCCAAGCGGTTTTTCACATAGAACAGCTTTGTCCGCGGATTGTGCCGCGAGCGCGTAGGTCGCATGGTGATCGGGCGGGCAAGCCACGTAGACGAGGTCCAAGCCCTGCATCCCGATGACCTCGCTCGCGCTATCGGCAAATCTCAGGCCCTTAAAGGTTGTGCGCGCCGTCTCAACAGCATCGTGTTTTGGATCCCATGCGAGTATCGCTACAAACTCTGGGTGCTCTTCAATTGCGGCAAGCATGCGTAAGCCGATACTTCCAAGCCCAATCACGCCTACACGAATTTCGTTCACTTGATGGCCCTCCGACACTTAATGCCTCCTAGCACCATACCGGTACACTTAGGGCGTTACAGAGCATTACGAGAAATAACAATAAATGAGCCCAGTCAGCTTGAGGCTATCCTTCGCATTTTAACCTGGTAATCTGCTCCCGATATAACCAATCACGCGGAGTCACATTGCCGATCTTTCCTCAAAATATTTATTTTCACCTACCCTCTATCATTTTCATAGTCACCACAGGCTTTACCACGCGATAAAATTAACTGTGGCCGCAGAAAAACTGGAGATAAATTCACTTATTTTTTGTTGTTAAACGTTTAGGTGAGTTTCGGCATCACAATCACACGTGGCAGTAAGGGTACAACTGTCAAAGTTCCCACCGCACCGATAGCCATTATAATGAATAGAATTACGAAGCTCCATTCAGCATGAATCCAGGCAATCAAGGGTATCGCCGTGGCAGAGACCGAAAACGTTGTTACATATCGCAGCGCGTAAGCGCGACTGCGCCAATCGCTCCGCGTGACGCGACCGACGAGTACGTCGTTTATGGGGATCTGCCCGAACACTACGAACATAAAACCAAGCGAAATAAGAAGTGCGGGCAACCCAGTCAAATTAACCATTATGAGGAAGAAAACTGCTTGTAGAGCAGCGACCGCAGAAAATATGATTTTAATGGAATAGCGATCGATTAGATACCCCACGACTAACTGCGCAAATGCGGCTAGGGTAAAAACCAAAAAACTATACATCCCAATTAGGGTTGCACTATCCGTAATATCCGTAAGTCGTTCATCGAGTATTTTCGGCAGCGCGAAGGTTGTACTTCGCATGATAAATCCGCCAATCGCAGTCGTGATGAAGATGATCGCGAAGGTTCGAATTATGATATTGCGATCAATTGTTATTGAACTCTTACCAACATTTTTAGCGAAAACATCACTATCCACCTTGCTCGCACTTGTAGCGTTACTGACACGGATAAAAATGATATAGAGAATGCCACAACCGATCGAGATAAGCCCCGGCAAGACGAAGGCGGCGCGCCATCCGTTGGTGTCAATCAGTACCCCGGTCATGAGTGCCGCCACTGCAATCCCCATATTGCCGAAGATACCGTTAATCGCGAGCGGAACACCTGTCCGCTCGCGACCATGGACAACCATGGCGATACCAACTGGGTGATAAATCGCAGCAAATATTCCAATGAACAGCAAACCGACACCAATTTGCAAAGGCGTCTCGGCAAGAGCAGTAAAAGCAGTACTTGCACCGATGCCTATAAAAAAGATTGCCATCATGCTTTCACGACTCCACTTATCAGCCAGCCAACCCACAGGAAACGCTAGAGCGCCGAATGCGACGAGCCCCGGGGTTGCATACAGAATGAGCTCCGAATAGCTCATACCCCATTCCGTCGTGAGGCTAAGTGCCGAGACAGTGGCGAAAATCAAAACAAACATATGGTCAAAAAAATGACCGATGTTTAGAAAGAAAAAGTTTATCCGTTGATACATCATGTGGCCTATCTTTCGCTCGCAAGTATTCAGCTGAATACGCCATAGGCGATGACGCTTGGCATTACTGGTCTGCTGCCCAATTAAAGCATTCTAATACTGTAGCATTTATTCGAAACGGAATTAGGCATAGTCTTAATATGCTGCTCCTCGAGGGCTATACGGAATTATAGAAGTACACGCAGGAGAATAACTGATCAGCTCGAGGACATCCAACCGAGCCAATCTTTTGTACCTCATCTCGTTAACTGAGCGTCTTTATAACCTTTTGAGTTATTCATTTATGCACTACCCGTTACTACAAAAGGCGCACCAGTGGTTCGATGCAGAACTCGATGGTCTTCTTCACTATAATCGTTCACACCGTAGTGCATGGTGCAACGATTGTCCCACACCACGAGATCATTCTTCGACCAGCGGTGACGGTATGTGTAGTTTGCAGACTTAGCCTGCTCGTACAGCATACCCAGAAAAGGGGCGCTTTCTTCCGCACTCCACCCTTCAACCCTATTCACGAATGCAGGATTAATATAAAGCGTTTCATACCCCGCCTCATGTCTATGAACGATGGGGTGAACGACTTCTTCGCGATACTTTGCCTTCGGATCTATTTTACTCGGGTCGGTTTCCATTGTTGGGTCATAGTTGATCGAACCCGCCTGGCTATTTCCCATGACAAAAGCAGTCGCATGCACCGCTTTCAGTCCCCTTAATGTCGTCTGCAATCCTGGCGTGAGATCGTCGAAAACAGCGCGAAGAGAGCTCCAAATCGTATCGGCACACGCCTCCGGTGTCTCGAGCCCGTAAAGACTGGTCACTGCAACTGGTTCAGCACGAAATGTCACATCTGTATGCCATGCGGCCGAGCGTGGTCCAGCGTTTCCCGGCTTGTTAAGCATCAACTCAACCTTTGGATTTTCTGGAAGCGGCAGAGTGCTTCGTGCCGAAAGTTCCTGGGGATGCACATCCAACTCCCCAAACCGTTCCATAAAGGCTGCATGTTCGTCCGGGCTCAACTGCTGATTTGGAAAAACCAGAAGATTCCATTCGTGAAACACTTCAATAATTTTTGTCCATGTGGCGTCATCAACATACCTGCAATCTATACCCTCTAATCGCGAACCCAGCCGTTTCGTCAAAGGTTTGTAAAAAATTTGACTAAATTTAGAAATTACACCATCCAAAGCTCAAGCCCCCCGAACAAATCCATCAATGAAATAACTTTGGACGTAATGCGGATGCCTTCAAGGTCAGCAAATAGCTCACCTTTGGAACACTTTTAAAACCTGATCGTTGCGAGACATTCATCGATACCAGTTGCATCTTAGTCACTAACAAATTGTTTTAATTTGAGAAATGGCGAGAGTGACGGGACTCGA
>MDTE01194871.1_pt1 | contig 17016 bp, 10 predicted proteins | sample 811231 | NCBI WGS metagenome assembly MDTE01 (sample SAMN05326651, study PRJNA326480) | marine metagenome | isolation source: seawater | place: Indian Ocean: Red Sea | collected 2010
AATAAAAGATTGTGGTATACTACCTGCAGTATTAACTTATAGAAAAAATAAAAAGGACTCATAGTCCGGAAAGGAATAACATGAAACTCACGTTTGATATAGAAACTGATGGGTTAGATGCAACTAAAATATGGTGTTTAGTTGCACAAAACGTAGAAAGCAATGGGATATTTAAGTTCACTGATGAAGATGATAAGTATCCTAGTATTGCTGATGGTATTAGACTATTACAAGATGCTGACTTACTAATTGCACATAATGGTATTGGCTTTGATGCATTAGTTATCTTAAAACTATATGGTATTAATTTATATCATCAAAAGTTTTTCGATACCTGGATTGCATCACAAGTATTAAATTATAAACGTCCACATAAACATGGTCTTGGTGGATGGGGTGAGTATCTTAAGTATCCTAAATTTGAATTTAGTGACTTTGATAATTACTCTGAAACCATGATGACATATTGTGTTAGAGATGTTAAATTAAATACTGTTATCTTTCATAGACTAATGAAAGAACTCGAAGTTATCAGAACAAAACAACCTTTAATAAGTAAAGGTTTATCTTCTGAAATGGAAGCAGCTAAATTTGATGCATACTGTAGACACTATGGATGGGCATTCAATCAAGATAAAGCTTTGATTTTATTAGATAAAATTAAAAGTAGAATGTCTACTATAGAAAAGATAGTTGAACCTAAATTACCTGCTGTTACACGCTTAATAGATAAGGCACCAAAGATTCCTAAGTTTACTAAGAAAGGATATTATACTGCAACAACTGCACGTATATTAAGTGAGTACCTTAATAAATCTATTAAAGTAGAAGACATACATGCATGGCCTGCTGGTAAAGAGTTTCAATGTAAAGTTACTATGCCTGCTAACTTAGGAAACCTAGAACAAGTTAAAGAATATTTATATTCTATTGGCTGGGTACCTGATGATTGGAAAATGGAAAGATTAGGTAGAGAGTTTGTAAAGAAAACTCCTAAGTTAACTAAGACTTCTTTAGAAAAAGTTGGTGAGCATGGTATTCTTATTAACGAATGGACTACACTTAGATCACGTCGTGGTGTTGTTGAAGGTTGGTTAAGAGATCTAAAAGATAATAGATTACATGGTAAACTCTGGGTTGTAGGTACTCCTACATTTAGATGTCGTCATGAAGTTATTGCTAATCTTCCTGCAGCTGATGCTGAGTTAGGTAAAGAGTTACGTGAATTACTTATCGCTGAACCTGGAAGAAAGATTGTAGGTGCTGACTCTAGTGGTAATCAATTCAGATCCTTAGCTCATTATGTTAAAGATGATAATCTTACTAATCAAATTATGAGTGGTGATATACATCAATATAATGCAGACATTATTGGAACTGATAGAAGAACTGCTAAGACTTGGATCTATGCATTTCTATTTGGTGCTGGTGCTACTAAACTTGGTAAAGTATTAACAGGTGTAGGTAATATTAAGCGAGGTAAAGAATCAGTAGAAGCATACGGTGATGCTATTCCTGGATTAAAATCTTTAAAAGAAAAGATAGAAAATATATGGACAACAACTGATAATCAAAGTACAGTTGAAGGATATATTCCTGGATTAGATGGTCGTAAAGTTTATACTCCACAATCTTATCAGACTTTAAATTATTTACTACAAAGTTGTGAAGCTATTACAACTAAATCTGCTTTAGCTTATCAACTTAAAAAGATTAAAGAAGAAAACTTAGATGCTCAACCTAGACTTTATTATCATGATGAAGTTGCTTGGTCTGCTTCAGATAAAGATGCAGATAGAGTATTAGAAATTCTTATTGAATCATTTGCTGAAGGACCTAAAGAAGTAGGTGTTAATATAATGGCAGGTGAAGGTACAATCGGTAATAATTATGCAGAGGTTCACTAATGATTAAAAATATTACAATAACTAAAGATTTTATTGATCAACGTGATGCTCGTGCTGAGAAGTATAATCCTAATGGAAGAACACTTGAAAGATTAAAACTTGATATTGAATGTGAAGTTTATGAATGGGCTATGATTAAAGAGAATCATTGGAAAGAACATCCTTCTTGGAAAGTTGATGGTGTATTTAAAGGTATTAATATAGACGTAAAGTTTATTAAAACCTGGTATAATATATCACCAAAGAAAATGGTTTACTTATTACAGCAAAGAGATACTACACATGAGTTCTTTTTCTGTGAGTGGGATTCAAGACCTGAACGTTTATTAAAAGCCGGTGATAAAGTTAAAGTAAATTCACTTGGTATATTACCATACTGGAATTTAATTGATATAATTAAACCCTCTAAGTTTAATGGATTTTATGCAGATGTAAGAAAGGAATTACAAAATGCAAAATAAAATTATTAATATGTTTGTAGATACAGATTCTATATTCTTTAAGATTGCTTATAATTCTAAGAATGAAAATGAATTACGTAAAAACTTTAATAGTTTTTGTAGAACTATGGAGTTAGCAGTTAAAGAAAAATTAACTAATCCTTTTGATGAAGAAGAAAAATTCTCTGTGCTATATGCAATTAAAGGTTTAAATAATTTTCGTAAAGAATTATGTGGTGACTACAAAGCTAAACGTCCTGAGTTAGATAAAGATATAAGAGATAAGTTAAATTTCTTACATAAACATGCACTAAAGAAAGGTGCTGTTGAAGCTACTGGTATGGAGGCTGATGACTTAGTTTCTATATGGGCGTATGAAGCAAGAGAAAATAAAGAACAATACGTAATATGTGGTATTGATAAAGATCTATTACAAATTCCTGGTAATCATTACAATTATAGTAAAGATACCTGGCAATTTATAGATGATGAGACTGGACATTATAACTTAATGTTACAATGTTTGACTGGTGATTCCACTGATAATATCATGGGTCTAAAAGGTATTGGTCCTAAGAAAGCAGCTAAACTTCTTGATGGAGTTTCAAGTGCATCTCAATGGGATAAGGTACAAGACTTATGGAAAGAACATGGATATGATCATGCTCAATGTCTTATGAGTTATAACCTATTACGTATGTTAAAATCATGGAAAGAATATGAAGATATTAAATCATACATTCAAAATAAAACCTCTGTCCGCAAATCAAATGACGTACAGAAACAAAGCGATAAAGCAGATAAAGTATCTGAATTATCAAAATGAATTGAGAGATGAAATGAAGGGAGTGGCTTGGCCATTCTCTTCTAATCCTGTTTCATTTGAAATTACAGCAGGATTCTCTAATAAATCTTCTGACTTAGACAATGTAATTAAACCCTTATTCGATACTTACCAAGGTATCTTTGAAGAGTTCAATGATAATAAAGTTTATTATGCTGAACTACATAAAAAGATTGTACCTAAAGGTGAAGAGTATTTGAATGTTAAAGTGAAAGAATTTTTAGATGACAAGATACAAACAAACGGAGTGCCCTAAGTGCGATTCATCAGATGCCTTTACAATTTATGATGATGGTGCTTATTGTTTTTCCTGTAATTATTCTACTAATAAAATTAATAATAACAATAACTTAACTGAAGAAAGTCAAACTAATATGATAAGAGATGACGAAGAAATAAATGACTTGAATAGTTTCCCAATTACTTCAAGAGGAATTTCCAAACAAGTGGTTGATCACTTTGGAATTAAGATGTCGGTTAATCCTGACGGTTCACCTGGTTCTCACTTCTATCCATACACTAATAAGTATGATGGAAAAGTAATTGCATGGAAAGAAAGAAAGTTACCTAAAGATTTTATAGTTCATGGTAACTTTACTAATATAGAATTATTTGGTCAAGCTGCTGCTAATAATATTAGTGGTAAGACACTTGTAATAACTGAAGGTGAACTAGATGCTTGTGCTGTAGCTCAGGCATTCTTAAATAAATATAATAAAATATATCCAGTAGTATCTATTCCTAGTGCATCAGGATATAAAATATTATTAGAGCAAAGAGAATGGGTTCAGAAATTTGAATCTGTTATATTATTCTTTGATCAAGATGCTGCTGGTAAAACAGCAACAGATAAAGCAGCTAAGATTATCGGTGCTGGTAAAGTAAAGATAGCTAAGCTAACAGAAAAAGATCCTTGTGATCAGCTCTTAAAGCATGGTCCTGATAGTTTAATTAAAAGCTATTGGAATGCACAGACCTGGTCTCCCGCTGGTATTGTAACTGGTGAAGCAATATGGGAACAGTATAAAGAACGACAAGCTGTAAAGTCTATTCCTTATCCTGATTGTTTGCAAGGATTAAATGATAAACTAAAAGGAATAAGACATGGCGAAATTACGTTGTTCACATCTGGTACTGGTTCTGGTAAAAGTACTGTTGTCAAAGAGATTACCTTGGAATTACTTCACAAGACTGAGGATAAGATTGGTCTCATATCTCTTGAAGAAAGTGTCGGTGATACAGCCGAAAAATTCATTCACATGGTACTTAAACGGGAAGTCGGATCTACTCTGGAATCTAAGGACCAAGAACGAACAGCTTACATGGAAGTATTTGGCAATGAAAGACTTGTACTCCTCGACCATCAAGGATCTGTCGGTGACTCTTCGCTGATAGATAAGATAGAATATATGTGTCTTATGGGTTGTAAATATTTAATCCTAGATCATATAACAATCGCTGTTTCAGAAGGAACTGAAGGACTATCTGGTAATGAAGCAGTTGATAAAGTAATGAGTGACTTACTTAAGATTGTAAAGAAGCATAACATTTGGTTGTGTTTAATCTCTCACCTAAGAAAAGCTCCTGGCGGAGGAACATCTTTTGAAGAAGGTAAACTTGCATCAATAGATGACATCAAAGGTAGTGGTTCTATTAAGCAGATCTCATTTGATATAGTTACATTTGCTAGAAATCTGGTATCTGAAAATGAAACCGAACGTAATACCATTAAGTTTAGAGTACTTAAGTCTAGGTTTACTGGGCTTACGGGATCCGCTGGAGCAGCTGTTTACGATAATAAGACTACAAGGTTAACAGCTGTAGGTACACACTTCACGGAGGTCTAATGACTACATTTCAAAACGAAAAGCAATATAGATATGACTGTTTGTATATTGATATTGCTTTACGTATTAGTAATATGTCGCATGATACTGAGAGGAAAGTAGGTGCTGTAATAGTTAAAGATAATAATATACTTGCGTTTGGATTTAATGGTATGCCAGCTGGTATGACTAACGAATGTAAGCACTCTAGTGGTGCTACTAAAAAGGAAGTTATACATGCTGAAGCAAATGCAATATGTAAATTAGCAAGAAGTGCAGGACATGCAGAGGGTGCTACATTATATAGTACCCTTTCACCTTGCATAGATTGTGCTAAACTTATACTACAAAGTGGTATAAAAAGATTTGTATACTGTGAACCTTATGAATTTGATGAAGGTATATTATTATTACATGAAAATAAGGTAAAGATAAACCATATAGATAGAAGGAAAGAGTATGGAGACTCAGCTAAAGTATCTAGAAAATAAAATTGGAAAGTCTAAAGCTCATATCGCTTGTAATCTATTAAAAGAAATTTCTTCTGATAGTATTAAAGCATACCTTGTATTTGCAATGGACACTATCCAACAACACTTTACTAGAAATAGTACACGTGGAAATAAATCATATCAAGGTGAAGCTAACTTAACTCATTTAAGTATAGCAGTTGGTTCTTTTATATTAGATGATATTAAATATACTAATAAAGACCACGCACCTTGGGATTGGTTTAGACTAAGAGCAATGATGGGAGACCTGTTCTTAGAAGCATTCTATCAAACACACCAAATTAATATAGGTAAAACTAAAGACGGAGAGTTCATACCTGTAGAAGAGTTGGATCGTAGTTTGAAAAGAAGTCGTGCTCATTATATAGTTGTTCCAGAAAAGTGGGATCTTATTATACCTGATGGTAGAAGAGATCTACTTAGAGGAACTACATTTGAAAAACCACCAGAGATTAATAGTCTTATCCAACCTGAAACTTTAAAGCCTGTCATTAAAGGCTGGGATTATAGTAGAAGATCTGAATTTAATAAACATCTTCATCATAATTTTATAAAGAGTATGAATGTTTTACAGCAAACTGGTTGGAAAATTAATCCAAAGGTAAGACGTATATTACATCGTAATAGACATAAACTTTTAGATCAGTATAAATCTTTTAAGAAGAAATACAAATCAAAAATAATTGAGTTTGATTTGACTATGGCAAGAGCTGACTTAATAAAAGAAGATACTTTCTATCAGTATGTTGAAGCTGATTACCGTGGTAGAATATATTATACGACACCATTCTTAAACTTCCAAGGAAATGATTTAGCCAGAGGACAAATGCTTTTTGCAGAAGGTAAAGTCATGACTGAGGAAGGTTTAAGAAGGTTAAAGATTCATGTTGCTTGTGCGTATAATGAAACGTTTCATAAAGATAATCTACCTGAATGGTTATCTACTGATTATAAACCTTATTTAATTGAAGAAGGTTTAGATGATATATCTGTAGATAAAATGACGTTAGAAGATCGTGAAGCTTGGACTGATAATAATATAGAATTTATATTAAAGATTGCTAAAGAAGAAATCGTAGATTCTAATGCAGAAAAACCTGTATCATTATTAGCAGCAGCTTTAGAAATATATGATGCAACAGAAACTGAAGATGAATATATAACTTATCTTCCTATTCCTATTGATGGTAGTAATAATGGATGGCAACATCTATGTGCTATGTCAAAAGATAAAGAAGCTGGTGAGTTAGTAGGAGTTGTTCCGCAAGATATTCAAAAAGATTTCTATGTACAATGTGCAAAGAATCTTATTAAGAAAGTACCTGATTGGTTTGAAGAAAGATCTATGCCAATGAAGCATATAAGAAAAGGAATTACTAAACGTGGTTCTATGACTAGAGCTTATAGTGCAGGTGCTTTAAAGATTGCAGAGAATATGTATCTTGATTGTCATGTGGAAGGATACTTGGAAAAGTATAATATAACTGAGGATGATTGCGTCATGCTTGCTAAGCAATTAGTTAAGGCTATTGACGAAGTTTGTGCTGGTCCATTACAAACTATGAAGTTCTTACAGAAGATTGCTGAAGCAGAGATAGCATCTGAGTATGCTAAAAATACAAAGCAAAAATCTATAAGATGGACTACACCCTCAGGATTTCCAGTAATTTATGAGGCATTTACTGAGAATGAATTCAAAGAAAAAGCGATTATTAGTTGTAGTGAAAGAAAAGTTAAGCCAACTATTCTTAAAGAAGATGGATCTAAAGAGGAGACAGATACTATAAGAATCCAGCATGTTGGTAAAGAACCTACAGACAAACCAAAGATTAGATCTTTTATGTCTGGGATCTCTCCTAACTTTGTGCACTCTATGGATGCTGCACATATGGCTAATGTAATCTGTGAATGGGAGGGGAATTTTGGCGCGGTCCATGATTCCTATAGTGTCCACGCATGTGATGTTGATAAACTTTTACAGTTAATAAAAGATAAATTTATTAAGATGTATAGTTATCAAAACTTCTTTGATGTCATTGAGAAAATGATCATAACGAATCCTGATAATTTCAACTATCAACAACCTAGAATAGGCGAATTAAATATTAAGGAGGTACAAAATAGTGACTACTTCTTCGCGTAAAGGTATGTTACCAGTAAGATTAGGAATAGAACCTGATAATAAGACTGCTTTAATAGCATTAAATCTTGATCCAAACCTTGCAGATACTATGACTGATAGGCAACTTGATGAGCATGTAATTGATGTAGAATGCCAACGTATTAAAAGTTGGTATGGAAAAGAAGGTGATGCTGCAAAAGGAATTGAAGCTGCTAAAAAATATAAGCAGCAAGCAATGGAGCAAGTCTATAAAGTATCATGATTGAAACTAATATCATTCCTAACTGGTGGCAGTGGTGGTTAATAATAGCTATCACTATTAATACAACAATCAATTTAATTGTCTTCTTTAAAGGAAGAAAATTTATTAAACTTAAGAAATAAAAAATCCCCAAGAGTATCATAAAGATATTCTTGGGGAATTTTTTTTAAACCTACCGAAGGAACCTCTTGCGGTAGATACCGTTCTTATTATAAAATTGTTCTACATATCGAACATGTTTGTTGTAAAAATAATTATCTATCTTACCAAAGAACTTACATATTTCTAAGCTCAAATACATTTTAAATTTTAAAAACATATCTATTCCTTATGGTGAAAAGAAATGTGCAAAGTCTATATTATGAGAGGACTTACCTTTAGTCATTTCTTTTAATTGTTTTCTTGCATTTTTAATTTGTGATATAGCAGCTGGATTTCTTTCTTGAAAACCTAAATACCGTATAAACTGTCTCATCACAGATTTATATTGACTTCCAGTTAGTGTTCCATAACCTTGTTTGGTTGGATCAAAAACAATACCTTCTTTTATAAGACTTGATCTAAACGCTTTAACTTTATTCCAAGCTTCTTTTCGTACTCGCTTTTGATATGCTGCCATAGGTTCACCTGCTGGTTTATTATATACCATTAATTTATTAAATACTTTTTGAAGGTTTGCACCTTCATCTGAAAACATAATCTGTACTAAACCTGTATGCTCAAGATCCTTTAAATCTATAGTTGCATCATCTCTTATTTTACTCATGTCATTTAAAAAGTCTTTATACCAGTCTTCAAAGATCTGTTCAACATAATTATTATCTGTTAAACTATTTAAGTGATGTCGATTAGCTTCTTTCAAAATCATTTCACCTGAACCTAAGTCCATTAAAAAGGCATCGAATATTGGCCCCATCCATGGGATTCTTCTATAAATAGTTTTACCTTGCTCATCAAATCCTGCTGCTTCTTTTGGTATGTATTTAGGTATACTGTCTTCAATAATCTTTGAAGAATCATAAGCTGTCCTACTAACCATATTACCATCAAATCCTTGAACACCAGATGTTTGACTTCTACCTATTGTATAACCACCAAAAACTTCCTGATCACCTCTCATTCTTGGTGCCCAAGCCTGTGCCTTTGAGCTATACATCTTTGTCTTAGCTTGCCAATAACCTTTACCTTCTGTAGTTGGTATTTTACCATAAGTTTCTGCTAGCTCTTTATTATCTTGATCAATCTTTTCTTTATTAATTTGGTTTTGTTCTGGAGATAAGTTTGGATTGTATGTAAATGGTATTTCTTCAAGTCGTCCAGGATTAAGTGTAAAGGCTTGCTCTGGTTTCATTATTGCTTTCCTTATAACATTTCCTTTCTTATCACGCTTTTCTTTAGCAAGTACTCCTGGATTTTCTTCACTTACTTTACCAGCTATAGTAACAGTATGTCCACTAGGAGATTTAAATTTAATAAGTTTGTTCTTAATAATAGATAAGTAAGCATGTGCTTTTAATAACTTATTTATTTCTAATGCTTCCTTTCCAAAAGTAGCATAGATAGATTCAACCAATAAAGTATGAAGCCAATCAGCAACTTGATTTAATTCTAAATTATTTTCTGTAATCTGCTGTCTCATACCTTTTTCCATATCACCATCAGCATAAGCAGTATCAGCATATATAGTATCCCATATATATTCTTTTAAAGAACCCATGTCTTGTCCATATCCCATAGTCATTGGAGATTTCTTTAAAAAGTTTTCTCTATCCATGATAGCAGCTTCTAAAAGATTTCTATAAATACCTTCTTTCCCAACTGGAATAATCGTACCTACCCCATTAACTAAATTTTCTTGCATCCATTCAGCCATATTATCTCTTAAATCCATATGCTCTGGATATACTTCTGCAAAACTTGAAGAATCAGGAATTACTACTCCAATTCTTTTTGCTATTGGAATACTACCATAGATAACACCCATAGTTCCAGGTCCATGTGTTTGACCATCTGCTTCTGGAATAAGTGTACTAGTCATTTGTGCTTTATTATTTTTAGCTCTATTAAATTTAGCTAACTCCATTAAATAGTTTGCATAAACTACCGCTTCATCTCCTTGCTTTTGTAGAGTTTGTTTTAAATCTTCACTAAATTTTATTGTTGGTAATGCTTCTAACGATTGTCTAACTTGATTACTTTCATCTTGACTTTTTGAATTCTTTAATTCTAAAAACTTTTCTTTAAATATTGACCAACCTTCAGGTTTACCAGTTGATAATGGTTTACTTATCTCATCATGCTGCTCAAGTATTCTTTCTAACTCTTCACCCCATGCAACATACCTAGAATAAAAATCAGAGTTTGTTCTTACATGCTCATCAAATACTCTTACTCTTTCTGCATAAGGATTTTCGTTAGATGCAACTCTTTTATACCCACGCTCTTTCTTAAATGCTTTCTCAAATAGTGCGGCAGACATTGCTGCTTTCCAAAAGTTTTCAGTTCTAGAACCATCACCAATATTCCATCTATAAATATGGCCACTACCAACTAGATTTCTTATTATTTTACTTGATTGTGGATTATATAAAGTTTGCTGTACACCAAGTCTTCCAGTTAAAGCTTGAATATAATATGTAAGGAAATTCTTTTCTCCTGAATATTCAGCAGCTGCCCCCATTATATTCATAAACTTTTCTCTTTCTTGTGCAAGAATTTGAGTAGGATTATAATTTTCATAAGCCTCTGCATACATTTCTGCCTGTCTTTCAAACCAATCTCTCTCAGATGGTTTCTCTGCTTCTCTTGCAAATTTTAAATTTAGAACTTCCATATCTTTATATCTTTGCTTTTGATTAAGTAGTTCTTGATATTTCTTTGTACCTATTTTAAATGTTTCAGCAAACATAGCTTTAGTATTAATATTACCATCAGCTGTTCTAGCAGGTTCTTGATGAGATAATAATGCTTGATGCCCAAATAAGAAAGTTAATTTTTCTTTAGTAGGATCATTTATAAAAGCAACTCTATTTAAATTTTTCATAGCATTATCAAGTCTGCTAATATCCCCAAGATCATCTACCATTGTTGTAATATTTCTAACAAATTGTCTACCTTCATATATAGGTTGACCTGTCTCAGTAGGTGCAGATAAAGGTTTAACTTCATTAGTACCAAATAATTGAGAGAGATGTGTATTTAATCTAGTAAATACCTCTGAACCTTTTTCAGTAACTAAAAAATGATCTTGCTCTTTAACGCCAGGATGTCTCTGAAAAATTCCTCTATTAGCAAGTGCATATATATTCTTTGCAACATCCCCAAGAATATCAAATACAGCTGGACTAATTGAATCCATTAAACCCATATACTCATCAGTTGGTCTACCTGCATTATAATTTTTTGTTCTATGCCATTCTCTAAAAACGTCTCTACCTAATTCATTTCTTCCACTAGATCTTGCTAAACTATAAGTTTTAGCTATTTGACCTGGAATTGTTTCATCATCTGCAAAACTTATTGACTCTTGTTTATCAGAATCTTTAGCAGCAAACATTTCTTTTAAGATATGTTGTTCAACAACCATAGACATAATCATACCAAGAGCAGGATCTATTGTTCTAGTTTCGTATTCTTCTCCAGTATGAGAGTTAGTTCTTTTAGTAGTAACCCCTGCATTAAGAAGCTCAGGATGATGTATAATATTAGATATAGTTGCTGATATATATTTATTAACACTCTGTTTAAACGCAGGATGAGCAGCTTCTTTTGGTTCTGGTACCCCTGCAACTTTTTTTGTTTCTGTTAAAGCAGTATTCCAACTACCTTCACTTAAATTAAATTTATTCATTACTGATGGAGAAAGTGTTGCACCTAATGTACCTAAAACTGCATTAGTCCTTCTACCTCTAGCAAATACCCCATCCATATTTTGTTGCCATTCCATTTGAAGATTTGGGTTATGCCAATCTGCATCACGAATTGCTTTATACTTTTCTTTTAAAGATAATACTCTTTCTCTTTCTCGTTGTTTTGTTGCTGCATCTGCAATAAAACTAACATCTTCTGGTAAATTATTTTCAGCAGCTGCAGCTGTAAGTTCTGCATCTCTGTCTTCATTTATTTCTGCTACCATATCTTCTTCAAGTATTTTATCAGCATCTTCTTGTGTAGCATACTCAGGTAAAACCCCTTCATCTATTCCTTCTGTAGTTACTTCTGATTCATCTAATACAAATGGTGAAGCACCAGGAACTTGTTCATCCTTTGTTTCTACAGGACTTTGATATTCAGGAAGTATACTATCTACATCATCTTGATTAATAAGATCTAAGTTTGGTGATTTACTAATGCTACCTGGATCTATACTTGCACCACCTTTTCCACCTTTACTAGCCATTTATTTAACCTCCAAAGAAAGCATTTACTTTATGAGCAGCTGCTTTATTAAATTGATTGAATGGTCCTATACCAGGAGTTGTTTTAAATATCTGATATAGTCCTCTTTCTGTATCGCCTTCTAGCATTTTACCAGTACCTCCTAAGAATCTTGTTAAGTTAGATAAAGCTGCAGCTTCACCTGATATTGTATTGAAAAACCATTCAGCTGGATTTTTAGATGATGTTTCATATATCGGAAAGAAAAAGTTTAATGGTCTTTCAGCAACACCAATTAAACCTGAAGCTCCTAAACCTCTTTGATAATATTCTAATGTATCTAAATAAGGAGATGTCTTACCATACTTTAATAAATCTTTTAAGTATTGTGCAGCAAATCCTAACAATAACATTGTAGACATAACAGCGAAAGCATTATACTTCATTGCAGGATTACCACGTCTTACATACTCACCCCACATTCTTGGTATATGATTTGCACTAAAGGTTGCAATAAAACCTTGGAACTGTGTGAACAAAGCTAAGTGTTGATTCTGATAAAACAATGGTCTATTATATGTCATTGGTAATGCAACAGCTTCATTAACAAAATTAAATTCTGCATTTCTTTTCATATCAAGAAACACTCTTTCTTCTTCAGGACTTAATGATTGACGAGGCTCATCTGTTTTATCATAATAAAAAGAATAATACTGCTCAACATTAATACCTAAGTTTCTTAACTGTTCTTCAGCTTCTTGTACTTGATTACTATAATTTAAACCATCTTTTTTAAATTGATTAATAAGACTTAACTTTTCTTGTATAAAATCATTAGCAATGGATGCTCTAATACTACGAGTATAATCTGTCCATTGCTGTAATAATATAATCCTAAAGAATCCATCTAATACTTTTCTTGATGCGTGAGAATTTTCAGTAGCACCTGTTGTTTGTGCTGCACCTACGTCCCAATCAAAGTATCCTAAGTCTTTAATCTTTTCTTGTCTTTTTTCTTTTGCTAATTGTGTTTTTGTAGAAGAAAATCTAGGATCTTGGATTGTTGCCCATAATGCTTGAGCCCCTTCTTTAGCCGCATTCATAATTGTTTTTTGTATTTGATTCTTATTTAAAGCTCGTAATGTAATTACAAGTTCTACAAAAGAAGATACAACTGCCATTGGTAAACCAGCCATTGTTGTCCAGAATAAACCATTCTTCTGTATGTTTGCTAGTGTTTGATTTTGAATACGTTTATAGTTACCTGAGTCTGCATCAAAGTAATCTTGTAGATGACTAGCAATTTTATTTACAACTTTAACATCAACTCCTTCATCTATTGCTTGATTAAGTTTTTCATTTATCTTATCCATATTATCACCAAGAAATTCTTGGTAAGTAACATATCTTGCTGCAGCTTTTCCAGCATTAGATATATTCATAAAAGGATCTGTCTCCATAAACTCTTCAAAAGCTGGGTTAGTTGCAAGTCCTAACCTTTTACTTTTATGAGCAGCTGGTACATGTCTTCCTCTACCTACATGAAAGAGACTATCTTCATCTGTTAAATCACCTTGCTCTAATATATCTCGAGTTATTTCTTTTGCTCTTTCTAAATCTATATTATATTCTTCAGATAATAAATTTGCAAATTTACCTTGGTTCTTTTCAATAGCAACTTTATTAAATGATTTATATTGTTGCATATAATTATCTAACTGACCAACATCAAATTTTCTACCATTAGCTTCTGTCTTTTCTTTTTGATCATTATATAATTTCTTTTCAAACTGTTGCATCTTAACATACCAATCAGAAAGAAATGCACGATAAGGTTTTAAATCTCTTGGTAAGTTATCCCAATCACTTTGCCGTAATGTTTTATCTTTTCTATTTTTTGTAATATCATTTACCCAATAATTAAATTGAGTTATAATTGCTGCAATCTTTTTTCTATTAATTTTTCCCATACCTAAAGCAGCAGCAACTTCAGCTGAAGAATAAGTAAGCTGTCTATATTCAGTTAGCTTATGTCTTTTTCTTTCTTCAAAGATTGCACCAGGTCTTAACCTTTGTAATGTGCCACCTGTCATAGCAGCTACATCACGTAATGCTCTTGAAGCCTTTAGCATTGGTTCAGTAAATATAAGTCTAGTAGATCCTCTCCATAAACCTGGAATAGTATTAAAGAAACCTTTCGCTTTTTCAAAAGCATCTTTTCCTTTTTGATCTTCTCTTTTATCTTTAACACTTTGATCAAGTTTTTCTTGCCAGCTTGTATCTGATTCGGATTTAGCTTGCTTTATTGCTTCTTGTTTAGATAAACCTTTCTTTATAATTTTACCTGTAGAATCTTTTGTATCTTTCATAAGAGATCTAACTTTATTAACAAATCTATTTCTTCTTTGTTGTACTTCTGTACTAGTATTATAATTAATCTCTTCTATATTATTAGATCTTTCTACTGGTTCTATATCTGATAAAAGATGTTTACCTTTAGCAAATGTTTTTCCACCAATGACTGTAGGTTTTTGTAATTGAATATAAGAACTTTTAGCATCCTTCTGTGCCCAAGTTCCTGCAAAAGATAACTTATTAGGATTAGCATCATCTAGTTGTACTTTTGCATCTACCCAAGCACCAGCATCATAAGCTACACCTGGAATTGAAAAGCCAGAACCAATAGTTCCACCAGCTAATGCTGCATTTAATAAGCGATTTTGTAATTGTACAGCATCAAACTTTTTATCACTACCTATTACTGCTGCCATATAACTTGTTAATTCTTGACCAGCTTCTGTTAATCCTTCACCAACAAAACCAATTGTTCCTCTTTGTGCTAAAGATCTTAATACATTTGTTGCTTTTAATTGGTCCTTAGCAACACCTACAGCATTATCTAAAAGTCGTGCAGCTTCTATACGAGTTCCTTTTTGAAGAAGGTTTCTTGCTTGAGTTAAAGTTAATCTACCATTACTCTTTTTAACTATAGCATTAACCATTTTATTTCTATATGTACTATTAAGTAAGGTTCCTTTACTAGTACCCATAATAAGTTTAATACCAAATCGATCAAGTAATGCCATAGTAACTCCAGCTGCTGTAGCTAAAGAAGCACTCTTATTATCTCCTTCCATTTCATTCCAAGTTTGTCCAGCAAATACACCAGCAGGTGCAGCATAAGCCGCAAACCCTACAGGTCCTACAACAAGAGGAGCAGCATAAGCACCTGCAGATATTGCCATATAAGGTAAGGACACTGCAGTATTTGTACCTAAGTACTCAAAGAATTCAGATAAGTTTTTTATATCCCATTCATTACCTATAACTTTTCCATCATCATCTAATACAGGTTTTAATGCATTTAATTTTAGTTCTGGCATCTGAGAAATTTCTTCACGCTTTCTTCTAATTCCTTCTTCCCCTATTTCTTCTAACCAGTTCCATCTACTTCTTTCACCAATCATTTCAAAGGCACCATACATTCCTTCTAATGCACCCTTCCATCCTAAGTCCCAGCCTTTAGAAAAAGGATTTAATGCTTTATTAAGAAGAGTTCTATCTGCATGTCTATCTTGTACAGTTATAGTAGAATAAAATTTTGCAGCTTTTTTTCTTTCTGCGTATGCTTCTAAAGATTCACCAGGTTGACGAGCTGCATGAAGAGCAGCTAACTCTTGTTCATTATAAGCTGCATGCTTAAACATCTTTTTATATAATGATTCACCTTGGATAGCATTATCTATTTGAAGTCCAGCTTTATCCCATTCATTTAATACTGGTACTCCATCTGATATAGTAATTCTTTTATCTTCTCTTGCATCAGCCCACTCTTTTGCTACAACTTCATCTTCAGTAGAGAAGCGACCTATATCTCCTATACCATATCTTAATAATGTTTCTGTAAAATCTCTACCTTGATCATCTTCTAACCTTATCATTTGTCTAGATTTAGTTGCATCTAATAAAGGTTTTCCATAATCATCTGTTAAGTATTTAACATTCTTAAAACCAAATTGTTTAGCTAAGCTTTCTAATTGACGTGCAGTTTCAATACCACCAGGTTGTCCTGGTGTTAAAGACATACCTTGCTTACTTAAAAATCTTGATACTTCAGGTGCACTTAATCCTTGAATTCTAAGTAACTTTCCTTCTGTATTTCTTAAGGTATCTCCATCAACAAAATGATGTCCATCACTGTCAGGTATAGGAGTAGAACCTTTTATACTATGTACATCTTCAGTATTAATTAAGTTATCTAGCATTAGTTTTTCCTACCTACTTTGTTGGTCTTAATTTCTTATCAGCCCAGTCTTTAACAAATTGTGCAAATGGCGTAATATTTACCATATCTTTATTCATAGCTTCATAGGCTTTCTTATAAGTTTTTCCATGATGTTTAGAAGATTCATCTTTTATTTTATTTTTATTATACAGATTCCATAAGTCTTGATATACTTTATTATTTTCTTTTCCTCCTGTGATCTTAGTAATATCTGCATTTATTGATACCATATTTGCACGACTAGTTTTAAGTTTATCTTGTTCAAAGAAGAACTTACCACTAGAAGTTTTCTGTAAATTTTGTTTTATTAATTCTTGTTCTAAGTATGGTAAGATCGAAGTACCTGCTGTTGGTGCATCACCACCTTTATCTTTTAGCATTGCTTGAAAGGCTGCTTGCATTCTTCCACCAAGATGTGTCATCTTTAACCGATTCTTTTGT
>MDTE01069828.1_pt1 | contig 17015 bp, 16 predicted proteins | sample 811231 | NCBI WGS metagenome assembly MDTE01 (sample SAMN05326651, study PRJNA326480) | marine metagenome | isolation source: seawater | place: Indian Ocean: Red Sea | collected 2010
ACCAGCTCATTATATTTGCTCTCCGAGGAATCGGATCACACGTCCGCCTTATATGTCGTCTCCGAGATTAAAGGGAACATGTCACCGCCTCATGACCACACAACATGGGCGGTGATAGTTGGAATTGAGGGAGAGGAAATAAATAAATTCTATAAATTTTCGAGCCCGCCTAAGGACGATGGGAAAGCAAAAATACAAGAATATGCGTCGACGACTGTTGCCGAAGGAAATGGTATCACCCTAATGCCAGATGATATCCACTCAATCCATTGCTTAACGGAAGAACCGACAGTCAATTTTCATTTTTATGGCAAAAGCATAGAACATTTACCAAATCGCAAAGCCTTTAATATGCAGCTTGGAACATACAAAACATTCCCAGCAAACCCTCACATATATAAGTGATGGAATTTATCTCTCCAGAGGATCTCTGGCAGATAATTACGACCGGCTCCGAAGAGTATTCTATACTTGATGTCCGTGAGGAAGGCTCTTTTGCAAATAATCATTTACTATTAGCCAGCAATGCCCCCTTGAGCAAACTAGAGTTAATCATAGAAAGACTTGTCCCTAGAAAGACAACCCCAATCATTCTCTGCGATGCAACGGGCAGCGACCACAACGGAGCACCAAAGGCATTTGAAACCTTAAACAAACAAAAATATGAAAATCTTAAAATCTTACGAGGTGGAATTTCAAAATGGAAAGAAGCTGGATTTTCTCTTTACTCAGGGATCCATGTTGTTAGTAAAGCCTTTGGCGAATATATCGAAGAGAAATATGAGACGCCCCACATAAGCCCCGCGGATCTATCTCAGATTCTCGAAGATACTAAGAAGAATGTAGTCGTGCTTGACAGCCGGCCAAAAGATGAATTTTTTCGAATGAGCCTGCCAAACGCAATCAATATTCCTGGTGCAGAACTCGTCCACCGAATTCAGGAAGTGGCACCGGATCCTAAGACACTCGTGGTAATAAACTGTGCAGGAAGAACTCGGAGCATTATTGGGGCACAATCACTGATCAACGCCGGACTGCAAAATGACGTTGTCGCATTAGAAAATGGTACGATGGGATGGCATTTAGCTGGCCTTCCTCTCGCCACTAGACAGGAAACCTTGCTTCCAAAAACTCACGCAACAGGCCGTAGTTGGTCAGTGAAATCGTCCATTGAAGTAGCCAGACGAACTCAGCTGGAGTTGATAAGCTGGCAAACTCTTCAAAAACTTAAAGACCAGTCAGAACAACATACACTTTATTTTCTAGATGTTCGTACACCTGAAGAGTTTTGTGCAGGACATCTGCCTGGAGCTCGTAGTGCTCCGGGAGGGCAGCTAGTTCAGACTACAGATAAGTTCATAGGGACCCATAGAGCGCGAGTTGTTTTGACTTGTGATAATGGAACCAGATCAAGGATGACCGCTTCCTGGCTAGCTCAAATGGGCCGAAGAAATGTTTTAGTTCTGGATACCGACTATCAAGAGTTTAGTCTTGTCCATGATGAAGGACCAGAAAAAGAACGATTACCTCATTTCGCCCAATCTATCAGCGCACGCGCACTGTCGGAGATGCCAAGTGGTACACCCAAGACTATTTTAGATTTTGCCAATAGCCGTGAATACAAGAACGGGCATATTCCAGGCTCATGGTTCATAATCCGTTCAGATTTAGACAGATATCTGGCTGAGTTTTCACAAAGTAGCTTACTCATCCTAACATCTCCTGACGGGAAGCTGGCTACATTAGCCTGCCAAGACTTAGTAAACAAAACCAACGCAAAAATAATGCTTCTGGAAGGTGGAACTGAAAGCTGGATACAGGCTGGTTATCACTTAAGCAGCGATTCCGAACGGATGATAAGCCAAGGCAATGATGTCTACCAACTTCCCTATGACTATGGCCCAGATGAAAAGGAAAGACAAATGAAAGCCTATCTCGACTGGGAAACAGGCCTATTAGAAAAAATAAAGAAAGACCCAAGCATTAATTTTATCGAACTTATAGATTGAAGAAGAAAAAAAAGAGCACCCCAGGACCTTTAGCAAACAAATGAGAACCGCACGACTTCTGTCCCATAATGAAAAACATTTTCTCTAATCTCAGAAGAATTTTTAAGTTTGTGGCCGACCATGGGAAATTTATTGGGGTTATAAGCCTTTTTACTCTGGCCACCTCAAACGGAAATTGCGATATGATAGGTCATGAAGGCTTTGTCAATGATCTAGAAGTAACTAATCATGGGAAAGTATTAATCTCCGCCAGTTGGGATACAAGCATTCGCACTTGGGATACCTCAACCCATACGCCACTTCAGATACTCGATGGTCACATTATGAGTATTAATGATATAGCGATTTCCCCTAATGGGATCCTCCTCGCCTCTGCAAGTTGGGACAACTATATTTACCTATGGGACTTAACTACTGGCGAGAAGATAAACGAGTTGATCCATCACCAAGATGCAGTCTATGGAGTAGATTTCGCACCTGATGGAGCCAGTTTAGCATCGGCGTCTTGGGACTATACTGTGAAAATTTGGAACATGAGAACCCAAAAAGTATCTCAAACCTTGAGAGGCCATCGCGCCAACGTAATGGCTGTGGAATATGGTCCTCTTGGAAAGACGGTACTATCGGCCAGTTATGACAACACTGTCCGTTTATGGAATATTGACAGCGGAAATACTATCAAAGTTCTCCGCGGACACACCCACAGCGTTAATGCGGCCTCCTATCTGGGCGGTAGTGGAAAGGCTGCATCCGCTAGCACTGATCAAACAGTCAGATTATGGGATTTGGAAACTGGCATCGAACTAGAGAGACTTACCGACCACTCGAATTACGTTACATCTCTGGAAATAAGCAACAACTCACTCCTAAGTATATCTGGGGATGGGGATGGATACCTAATTCTCTGGGATCTGGAAAATTTCACTACAAAGTTAAAAGTTAAAGCCCATACTTCTGCAATCTGGGCCGTTGCCTTTTCCCCCGACTCACAAACTGCATTTACGGCAGGAAGCGACCAAAATATTCGGCAATGGGATCTTTCAAATGGGGAGTTGATCTCCCAATGAAAAACCTACTTTTTCTTCTCTTGATTTTCTTACAATTCACAAATTCCGCAATAGCTTCTCACATGGATAAAGAATTATTTCTGGAAATCACAAAAACGGGAGATTCAAGGAAACAGAAGTTCCTAGGAATTTATTTAAGAGGTCTTCTTCATGGACTGGAGTCAGCAAATATTTCCTTACTTAAAAACGAGGGCCGAGAATTGTATTGCAATCCACACACTGCCGCCCTCAGTACAGCCTGGCTAGAGGAAAATTTATTAGATTATATCGTGAAATACCCAACAATCCCCAATTCTATATCAATAGGGATACTTTCCTATTACGTGCTAACCGAAAAATTCCCATGCCCCAAAACAGCCGATTTTTGAGGAATTATATTCACTGATCCAGCCCGCACCCATTCGGGCACTAAATTAAGAAACATGTATAGCTTCAACTTTCACCGCACAAAATTTCAGTTCTGGAATTTTTCCATATGGATCAAGTTTTGGATTAGTCAGTAAATTTACCGCTGCCTCCGCATAGCAAAAAGGGATGAAAACTAACCCTGGAGGTGTAAGGGAGGAGGCCTTAACAGCCAACTCAATCGCCCCTCTCCTGCTAGTCACTCTAACCTTCTCATTTACTGTTAAACCAAGGCGTTCTATATCCAAAGGAGCCATTTCACACATTGCCTCAGGTTCGAGCTGGTTAAGAATTTCTGACCTCCTGGTCATCACTCCGGTGTGCCAATGTTCTAATTTACGTCCAGTGGTGAGGATCATAGGGTATTCCTCATTGGGTTCCTCATCCGGTTCCACAGTATCCGAAATTATGAATCTGCCTCGACCATCAGGGGTCGGAAAAGAGTCTGAAAAGATCAACTCTTCTCCTGGGTCACCTTCTTCAAGACAGGGATAGGTGACGGCGCTCTCCCGAGACAACCTCTCCCAACTAATGCCAGCAATGGACGGCATGCATTTGCGCATTTCTGAATACACAAAGCTAGGACCATCATAGCTCCACGGCAGGCCAATTCTCTTAGCTAATTCCTGAATAATCCACCAATCCTGCTGCGCCTCGCCTGGCGGATTGATAGCTTTCCGCCCCATCTGAACTCTACGATCCGTATTTGTGAAGGTGCCATCTTTTTCGGGGAACGCGCTCGCAGGAAGTATCACATCAGCAAAAGAAGCTGTCTCGGTAAAGAAAATATCCTGCACAACTAAATGCTCTAACCGACTAAGGGCTTCACGGGCGTGATTTAGGTTAGGATCCGACATTGCAGGATTTTCTCCCATCACATACATGCCTTTAATCGTACCATCATGAGCTGCGTCAGCAATCTCTACTACAGTCAAACCTGGTTTGGGATTTAGTTTACAGTCCCAAAATTTTTCAAAAAACTCCCGAGACTGGCTATCCGATACCGACTGATAATCTGGATACAACATCGGCACCAACCCGACATCCGAAGCCCCTTGCACATTATTTTGCCCTCTTAACGGATGTAAACCCGTCCCTGGTCGACCGATTTGGCCTGTCAACAATGCTAATGCAATGAGGCACCGGGCATTATCTGTCCCATGTATGTGCTGTGAGATTCCCATTCCCCAGAAAATCATCGCGTTCTTGGCATTTCCAAAGGCTCTTGCACACGCCACTATTTGATCAGGATCAACACCACACTGCGCCGCAACACTATCTGGGCTAAACCTCTTAAGGTGCTCCCGCAGCTCTACAAATCCTTCCGTCCTTTGTGCCACAAACTCTTGATCATAAATTTCCTCTTTGATGATTACGTGCATTATTGCATTAAGTAACGCGACATCTGTACCTGGCTTATTACGCACCATATGCTTACAATAATTCTTCAATACCTGCCCTCTTGGGTCCACCACTATTAGGGCCGTTCCGTTATCTACGGCATTCTTAAAAAACGTTGCTGCTACCGGATGATTCTGGGCCGGATTTGCTCCAATAACCAACAGCACGTCTGAATTCAAGGCCTCACTAAAAGGCGCCGTAACTGCCCCCGAACCTATGGTTTCCATGAGAGCAGCCACCGAACTTGCATGACAAAGCCTAGTACAGTGGTCCACATTATTCGTGCCCAATCCAGTCCGAATAAACTTTTGAAATAAGTATGCCTCCTCGTTGGAACCTTTCGCACAACCAAACCCACTAAGCGCGGCGCTTCCATGTTCCCTGAGAATTCTTGTTAAACCATTAGCGGCACAGTCTAATGCTTCCTCCCAAGATGCTTCTCGAAACTGCTCCTCAATAACCCCGTGATTATCCAAATAGTTTGTAGATTTTTTAATCCCTGCTTTACGGATTAGCGGCCGAATGAGTCGACTTGAATGATGCACATAGTCAAACCCAAATCTTCCTTTAACGCACAAGCGACCCCTATTCGCCGGTCCATCACGGCCTTCCACAGAAACCAGGCGATTTCCCGCCACCCCATAGCGCACTTGGCAGCCTACCCCACAGTAGGGACACAAACTATCGACGAACTTTTCGGCCTTTTCAGTCGCCTGAATACCCCGCTCTAATAGAGCATCCGTTGGGCAGGCTTGAACACATTCCCCACAGCCCACACAACTAGAATCCCCCAGCCTATCATCCATGTCGAAGACAATGATATTCTCGGAACCTCTATTGGCCATACCAATAACATCATTCCCCTGAACCTCGCGACAAGCCCTTACACATTGCGTACATTGGATACACGCCTGCAAATTAACTGATATAGCCGGGTGAGTATTATCAGCCGGGAGCTTTCCACCTTCAGGGAATCTACTCTGTACCAAACCTCGTTGGCGAGCCAACTTTTGAATTTGGCTTTCTGGAATGCTTGCAGATGCAGAAACGGGTTGATCCGCCATAAGTAATTCAAGAACCATTGAGCGCGCCGACTCTGCCCTCTGGCTATCAGTGACGACAACCATATTTGGTTCCGGTCTGCGGTTGCAGGACGAACTCAAGACACGCTCTCCTTGGATCTCCACCATACACATCCGACAGTTTCCATCTGGACGATAGCCAAACGATGGAGAATGACACAGTACCGGAATATCAGAACCTACTCGTCTACTAACGTCCCATATGGTCTCGTTGGGAGCAGCCTCAACCTTCCTTCCATCAATTGTAAAACTGACTGAACTAGTCATGTTGGTAACTCATCATCAAAGAATTGAAGGGATTTGAGAAGAGCCGTGGGAGCAGCTTGCCCAAGGCCGCAAATGGAAGCATCGGCCATCACATTACTTAGTTCGCCTATCAATTCTTTATCCCATTTTGGCTGCGCCATGAGTTCAAGCATTTTGGTGCAGCCAACACGACAAGGGGTACACTGACCACAACTCTCATCCTCAAAAAATTTCATTAGGTTTCGATTGACATCAATAATTGAATCTCTCTGGCCTAAGATAATTAGTGCACCAGAGCCAACAAAGCATCCGTAGTCGTCGAGCGAATTGAAATCTAAAGGAAGATCTGCCAGGAAAGCAGGCAACAATCCGCCAGAAGCACCCCCCGGCAAATAGGCTTTAAATACATGTCCATCACTAATTCCGCCTGAATATTGGTCAATCAGCTCACGAGCCGTCACGCCAATAGGAGCCAACTTTACTCCTGGCTCCGCAACCCGACCCGAGACAGAATACAGGCGCCATCCGGACGTACCCCTCTTACCATGATTAGCGAACCAGCCAGTATCTCCCTTTAAAATTCTTGGGATCCAATACAGTGTTTCCACATTGTTGACCAATGTTGGTCTCCCAAACAAACCTTTGGTTGTGGGAAAAGGTGGCTTATGCCGAGGCTCTCCACGCTTACCCTCAAGGCTTTCAAGCATGGCGGACTCTTCGCCACAAATGTAAGCCCCTGCGCCCCTCCGGAGGTGAACCACTACATCTCCAATTAGGTCTGCTTGTTTTATTGCCTTCAACTCTTGCTGAAGAATAATGTAACAGTCTGGATATTCGGCTCTGAGATATATATATACCTCTCTCACATTCCCGACTGCTGCCGCTATCAAGACGCCCTCTAAAAATTGATGCGGGGCAGAGGTCAATACATGCCTGTCCTTAAATGTACCAGGTTCCCCTTCATCAGCATTTACTGCCATAAGAGGATTATCGCTGGGATTTATTAACCCCCATTTTCGTCCAGTAGAAAAACCTGCTCCACCAAGACCTTTCAAACCACTATTGACTAACTCATCTAAAACATCCGCACGGAGCTTTTCCCCTCGCCTGATTTTCTTCAGGATTTCATATCCACCTTCAGCCAGATATGAAGAAAGCCCCTGATAACTCCCTATCAACGGCTGGGCATTCATCTTGGCACCCCCGGCTAAACACGATTGTATCTGCTCGCCATTGGCGCGTTCTATGTATCGTTTGTTTACTAACGCAATCGGCGCATGGTCACATCTTCCCATACACGGCGCTCTCTGAACTCTTACAGTTGGGCCTACATCTCCCTTAACTGACCTTAAAAGGTTCTCTCCTCCATGCATCGAGCAAATTAAACTATCACAAATTCTGATCGTGGTGATTGGCGGTTGCTCTCCTGCCTCACCGACAATATCAAAATAAGCATAAAAAGTTGCAGTCTCATATACTTCAACCTGGGGAATTTGAATAATTTCAGCCAAAGCCACTAAGTGTTTTATGCTTAAACACCCATAAGCGTCCTGTATGGCATGCAGATACTCCAATAATAAATCACGCCTAAATGGTCCATATCCCAATAGGTGTGTGAGATCGATTATTGCATCCGATTCCGACTCCCGTGCTTTTCTTTTGATACGCTTTGAACCCATCACTCGTTCTATTTCAGCCAATTCTTGTTACTATACGTGGGAAACTAATGCCAGCGATTGCACTACGCGAAAGTGCAAACAAAATTGGTCGGAGCGGGCGGATTCGAACCGCCGACCCCTTGTCCCCCAGACAAGTGCGCTAACCAGACTGCGCCACGCTCCGACAAGAATACACATTAGCTATCACGACTTATTATCGAATACTTTAACTATAACAAGCATTTCAGGGTCTGGCGACCCACTTACCTTTCAGTTCAATTTCTTGTTATTATGGGCCATATTTGAAATAAATTATTCACATATGAAAGGAAGGTCCATCATGAAACTTTTTAGGGCGTTAATATTGGCTATTGTTTGCTCAACTTTCCTCTCTCTACCGTCCTTGGCAGATGAGTTTGGGACAAAAGAGGAAGCTGCCGCTCTGTTGGAAAGAGCCGTGGCATTTCTGCGAGTGGATAAAAATCGTGCCTTAAATTCATTCACCACAGGTTCTGGTGGCTTCATCCAAAAGGACCTGTATGTGTTCTGCTTTAATCGTGAAGGAACCCTTACGGCCCACCTGAATTTGATAGGCGTAAATATTTTTGAAGTACCGCTGACGAATTTACGGGGAGATCAATTGGGAGAAGCGTTATGGAATGCCGCTCAGGGCGGCGAAACGGGTGAAGTAACCTACAAATTACAAAGACCGACCACAGGATCTGATAAAGAATTTACGAAAACAGCTTTCGTCACGCGTGTCGCTGGGCAGGTCTGCGGGGTAGGCTATTATCAGCCACAATAATTCTCCTCAACCAAGTTACATTTTGCAATATACAGGGCGGCACTCACGCGATGCCGCCCTATCTACCACTCTAAATTAGGACCCCCTCAAAAGAAAAAACTGCCCTTTTTATCTTAATTGAAGAGGAGTGATCCGACCCAATTCATTCCATTTTGCAAAGGATGAATCAACGAGATACCTGCTCTGATCCCAACGAGGATTTGTATCCTCAGGGACCATCGGAATTTGTGGAATATTCAACATAATGGCATTGCCGTTAGTGTCGGAAGGATCGCTTTCAATCAGTTCAACCAAATACGGAAAAATACCATTTCGCCACTCATTACACTGCATCTCCAAGGCATACATCTGGTTAGGTTCTTGCTCATAAAGATCTCCAAGACGTAAAACTTCCTGCGACTTAATTTCCGTAATCATGTCAGTAGCTATTGGCTGACCGAGACGTTGCTCCTCAAAAGCCGCATACACCCCATCAAACATAACTTGAATACTGACAAATAAATTAGCTGCATCTTTCTCAGTTAATACTAAAGAAGAAGCCACAAAATACAGTGCTGAGCACGACATTGCATTCTTAGCGGGACCATCCTCGGCTACCACAGGTCCCGCGCTCAGGTAAAATAGTGCTACCAACGACGCTATCAATGTACGCATAAAAAGCCTTTATCTAAGAATACTTGTAAGACCCTTCCTATAGCATTACTCATGGGGCCAAAACAAATGGATTCCACAAATTTATGAAGACAAACACATCATTGTTGCCCCTCTGTTTCAACACGACACGAAATACGATAGGTGGCCTGTTCACACAACCACTGATAGCCACTATATAAAACCACATAGAAATGTTTGACACCATATTGTACTTCAGTCGAATAACTTTTTGTTACCGTGCCACTAACTATCATCCGCTCGGCCGCTTCTCCAACAACGACCCAATTCTCGGGCGAACCACTTTCTTCAACATATTCATGCCAAGTCATAAAGGATAATACTACGGACAAAATCTTCATAAAGACTACCGTATTGATTTTAAAATTAAGTTTGCGTTTCCCCTAAAGCTTAAAAAATTTTTTACATTGGCACTTAATTATATCAAAATCGTATGCCATAGAGCTCATAACATTTTCCTTCAGCTTTAGCTAAGACTCCTCAAGGCTCAACGCTTATCCCTCCATTCAACAGCTAGCCTACGTGCCTTTCCTATATCTGCCTCTGTCATCAAACGTTCTAACAATACCAATTTTCTCCTAGCCTCTTCGCTACCATAATCCACCGCAACCGACCACCATAAATGCGCGGCAATAAAATCAGCCGGAATACCGTTACCCGTTGCATACATTAAACCCAAATTATATTGGGCATCAGCCAGACCTTGATCAGCCGCCAATTCAAACCACTTCAAGGCCTCCATATATCCAATCCCAAGCCGTTGGGAAGGGGTTGCAACAACACCCCCAACACCCATTGCTCCTGAGCGCGGTCGGGTCGCTGGATCCAAACCCCTTCGGTGCATCATTCCAAGAGTATATTGCGCAACGGCATGGCCTTTCCCGGCAGACAAACGATACCATTTCATAGCTACCAGAGGGTTCCTATCAACCCCCAGCCCACGCTCGTAAATCCGGCCCAACATAAATTGGGAGCGAGAATCTCCCTGCTCAGAAGACTGGAGAAATTCAGATCTAGCAGTACCAAAATCGCTTAAGTTGTAGGCCACGATACCTTCATCGTACCCCGCAAAAACCGGGTGGCAAACCCAAAAACACACAAAAGAAATTAAGAAAGGTTTCCGCCACGACATACCAGATGGTACGACGACCATCATGGTAAGAACAACTATTTACTGACTGTCAACCACTGGCTCGCGAGCGCCCCAGTCATAGAGCCTTGTCTAGGAGGTTACGCAGGTCTTCGAGTTCGGCAATAATCTCCCGAACCACCTTCCGATTAGGGTTGGATCTCGAATCAGCGCCAACACCATCACCCGTCCTTTCGTCGCTAAAAAGTTGACCTTGTTTATCCATCTCAACTAATGACTGCCCTTCAGCCCTACCTACCAGCAACCGAGGTCCATGCGCCCGAAGCAACTTCTGAACCCCTTTGATCGTGTAACCGTCATCATAAAGAAAGTTTTTTATCCCAACCAAAAGACGGATATCCTCTGGACGATAATAACGTCGCCCACCTGCACGTTTCATGGGCCGGATATGAGCAAACCGGCTCTCCCAAAACCGCAAGACATGTTGAGGGACGTTCAATTCTTTACTCACTTCACTAATAGTCCGAAAAGCGCCGGTTGACTTGTTTGTTGCCCTCAACCCACAATCCTCCACAAAAAACACAGAGCACAACTAAGAGTCTCGGAGTACGACCACGTCATTCCCATGTTTCTAACAAGAGAGCACTTAATCTTCCTTACAAGATTGCAGCTTGTTAGCTACTATCTCCGTCAGATCCATTACTGTTCATTCTCTCTCTCAGGACATGAGATGCTCTGAAAACTACAACTCGCCTCGGCGTGATTGGAACCTCCTCGCCCGTTTTTGGGTTTCTTCCAACTCTCAAAGCCTTATTTCGAAGATTGAAAGAGCCAAAGGACGAAAGCTTTACCGATGCTCCATTAACCAAGGAAGTTGAGATATGCTCAAAAACTGACGCTACCAACTTCCCAGACTCATCTCTAGATAGACCAACCTCCCTAAAAACGGCATCGCTCAAATCAGCCCTAGTGACGGTTTTTCCCGTCATGTATTCACTCCTATTTTAATCAAGTAAAGAGTATGCCTTGTTATAAAGTGGGTCAATATCAATTATTTGGATGAAAATCCTCAGTGATTTGATCTGATCAGCAACCACTTTCTACAAAGGCCTTAGTCACTTATCACTACTCCAGTTCACCTAAATCTATTTCAGCCAGATCAGCAATAATTCTGTCATTTACACCTTGCTTAACAATATCAATTCCAACACCAACTGCATTGGCAAAACCAATCAAATCTGTCCCGCCATGACTTTTCACCGCCACCCCATTGAGACCAACAAACATCGCACCATTATGTCGACGAGGATCCACTTTAAGCCTCAACCGCTCGAAGGCAGAACTCGCAAGTATCGCTCCGACACGTGACATCACAGAGCTTCGTAAAGACTTTCGCAAAAAGTCAGAGTAGGCCTGAGCAACTCCTTCCATCACTTTTAAGGCAACATTCCCAGTGAAACCATCCGCTACAACTACATCGGTTGTCCCGGTGGCAACATCATCTCCCTCTACAAAACCCTTAAACTCGAAGTGCTGTTCGTAGCGACGCAGTAGATGAGCGACCTCCCGAAGGTCACTCTTACCCTTGAACTCCTCCTGACCTACGTTCAACAAGCCTACTGTCGGCCTTACTACCCCCAACACAGCCCGGGCCAAAATGGTACCCATGCAAGCAAACTCTACCAAATTTCGCTTACTGCACTCGACATTAGCGCCAAGATCGAGGAAAACGCTTTCACTTCTTCGGGTTGGAATAAGGCCAGCGATAGCTGGCCGACTAATACCTGGAAGGGTCTTGAGAAAAACCTTGGACATAGCCATTAATGCCCCGGTATTACCTGCTGAAATCACCGCATCTGCTTCTCCATGGGCAACGGCTTGGATAGCCATCCCCATGCTAGAGGACCGCCCCTTCCTTAAGGCGACAGATGGCTTCGCATCAGGGGTTATCAGCTCGCTAGTATGAACGATATCACAGTCAGTAGATAGCTGCTTATATTTAGCCATCAGCGGACGACACACCGCCTCATCACCAAACATCACAAATTTAGAGTCTGGGAATCTTTCCTTAGCCACACTAGCCCCAGCGATAGCCACAACTGGCCCTTCATCACCGCCCATTGCGTCTATAGCTATCAGATTCCTGGGTTTCATTGCAGGCCGACTTTCAATCGCCGCCATACTCAGTCATGTAGTCACTCTACCGACACCACTTCCCGCCCACGATAGTAGCCACAAGCTGAACACATATGATGGGCACGCTTCAGTTCTCCGCAATTAGAGCACTCCACCAAATTTATCTGACTTAAAGAATGGTGCGACCGCCGTTTATCACGACGTGACCTCGTAACCTTTCTCTTGGGAACTGCCATTTATACCACCCATCCTTCCGCAGTGAATAACCGGTTAGGTTTATTAATCAAAGTCGCCTAGAAGGGCAAGTCCATATCACCCAGTAGGATTTTTTTTCTTTCTATTCAATAAGTTAGAAAGATCAGCAAATGGTGTGTTTTTGGAATTAACCCAGGAACAAGCGTCACCTACTCCTAACTCACCACATTCATCCTGCTCATGTTTGGGATAGGGGGCAAGTGATAGACTTAGTTGATCTTGGACTAACTTGCCTACCTCTAACATTCCATCTGAATATATCTCAGGATGGTCCTCATCCAAGTGGGTAAATATATCCTCTCTATTTACTTGAAAACCAACTGGCACAAATTTCGCCCCAACATCCTCCTCCAAACTGCCACTAATTGCTCCCATACAAATTGCACACTCTTGAATAAAGGACGCCTTAAACTCTCCACTTAAAATAAATGCATTGGCATCCTTGGAACTCTTCAATACCTTCACATTCGCCACTAATTCGGTCAACTCCACCAAATTAAGAAAATCTGCAAGTCTCCTTCTAGAAATGGAATCCCACTGCAATTTGCGTTCCCATCCTTTGCTTCCAATTTCCACTATGCTTATGCAAACAGGTCTCGCTACCATATCTTTAGCCATTTTTACACAAATTGCTCCTAGTAAAGGCTGGGAAAGAAAAACTGGCGGCGACTATATCCGCATCGCTGTATTCACTTAATTTCCCGGCAAAACTAGCTAGATAGGTATTCAGCAAATCAACCTCCACAGTTCTTGGTGTTTCGGTCTTGACTGGAAAAACCACCCCTAAAGCGTCAGTCATCTTCTCAGGCTTATCAAGGCTACCCTCATATAAGTGGAATCTCTGATCCACCACCTTAAAAAGCCTTTTCACGTGTTTTCCCACACTCAAATCCCCGACACCCATTTCCCGGATGGAACGGTCTAGGTCGTCTGACATTGCATCCATGAGCGCCTGGGCTAGCAAGCCACCAGACTCGATCTCCCCCAACCTCCTCTGAAACAGAAACATATGCATTATGAGCGACTCAAACCTTCCCTGCGGATTATCCGGTACCCCTACCACCTCAAATAAGAACCGATCCCGCGATGACACAACCAACCTATGATAAATGTCTGCAGCGCAGAGTTTGTTTAGTTTTCGCTGGGCCCAAAACGTAAGCAAGCCATTCCACCACATCTATTTATACACTCAATAAATCATTTATAATTAGGTTAACCACCGGAGATACCCATTGTTATATATAATAAACTAGATACATTAACGAAATGATGTCTAGGGTATCCATCTTAATAAATTTAGGGCTAGGTCAGCTATGCTGTTATCGATCTAAACTGATAGCCCTTTCGGCACTTTCAATGCTTCTATTTGGAAGCGGATGCCAACCTAGGATAACCACTCACGGGTTTATGCCTAGGACTGATCTTATAGAACGGCTTCAACTGGGTGAACAAAGTAAAAACGAGATTGCTGTCCTTCTTGGAAGTCCAACCATAATAGGTACCTTTGACCAAGACATTTGGTATTACGTCACACAAACCACGGAAAACAAATTCTTTTTCAAACCAGAAATAATTGACCAAGAAATATTAGCTCTAACTTTTAACGAGGCGGGCGTACTAGTGTCCTTAGAAGAAAAATCTATGCTAGATGCCATAAGAATAGAGCCCAATGCCCAACAAACACCTACCGTGGGCCGAAAGTTATCACTCCTTCAGCAGCTTTTTGGAAACTTTGGCCGCTTTAGTAATTCTCCCGGCACCACTCCTTAAAGATAATCAAAACATATATTCCTGGATAACAGGTGCACTTAGCCAAGAACTGCCAAAAGCAGTATGGCCACGATATTGATAATTTTTATCATTGGGTTAACTGCAGGCCCCGCTGTATCCTTATATGGATCTCCCACAGTATCACCGGTAACTGACGCTTTATGCGCCTCCGACGCCTTTCCTCCATGATTCCCATCTTCTATATATTTTTTTGCGTTATCCCAAGCACCACCGCCTGAAGTCATAGAAATAGCCACAAAAATTCCTGTCACTATTGTTCCTAACAGCATGGCTCCAAGAGTTGTAAAGGCCTCTGCTTGCCCAGCAACAGCCCAAATAACAAGATAGACAACTATTGGAGCAAGAACAGGCAATAGAGAAGGAACAATCATCTCCTTTATGGCAGCCTTTGTTAGGAGATCGACTGCTTTCCCATATTCTGGCCTTGCAGTACCCTCCATGATACCTGGAATTTCCTTAAATTGGCGACGGACCTCTACGACAACTTGACCACCAGCACGTCCTACCGCCATCATACCAAGGGCTCCAAAAAGATACGGCAACAATCCGCCTAAGAACAAGCCGATCACGACGTACGGACTTTGCAGTTCGAAACTGATTTCCAATTGAGGAAAATAATGGCCAAGATCCTCAGTATAGGCTGCAAATAAAACGAGAGCCGCTAAACCTGCCGATCCGATGGCATAGCCCTTTGTAACAGCCTTGGTTGTATTTCCAACGGCATCAAGTGCATCAGTGGTCCGCCTCACATCCTCGGGCAGATCAGCCATCTCAGCGATTCCGCCGGCATTATCTGTGACAGGCCCATAAGCGTCTAGTGCAACGACCATTCCGGCTAAAGCTAACATCGTGGTCGCTGCGATCGCTAGGCCAAATAACCCTGCTGTTATATAGGCCACTATAATTCCACCACAAATCACCAAAACTGGCAGAGCGGTCGACTCCATGGATACTGCAAGACCTTGAATAATATTTGTAGCGTGCCCCGTCTCCGAGGCCTGAGCAACACTCTTAACAGGACGATGGTCCGTCCCCGTGTAGTACTCTGTAATCCAAACCAGCAAACCCGTCACAAGAAGGCCAACCAAGGCGCAAATGTATAACCCTCCACCTGTAACCACAGCGTTTCCGGCTTTAGTTAACGTATATGGAGTATCAAAACCCAGCAACCAGCCTACTAGCACCGCAATTAGAGCCGCAGAAATAACTGCTGTCGCTATCAAACCTTTGTACAATGCGCCCATAATACTTTGGCTACCCCCCAACCGAACGAAGTAGGTCCCAATGATAGAACCCAGAATACAAACGGCGCCAATTGCAAGAGGGAACTGCATCATTACGGCTTGGTCCGCTGGTAGAAAGAAGATAGCTGCCAAAAGCATGGTTGCCACAACGGTAACCGCATACGTCTCAAATAGATCCGCTGCCATGCCGGCGCAATCACCGACGTTATCACCAACGTTGTCGGCAATTACAGCCGCATTTCTAGGATCATCCTCTGGAATCCCGGCCTCAATTTTGCCTACCAGATCAGCACCAACGTCAGCGCCCTTGGTGAAAATTCCACCGCCAAGTCGGGCAAAAATAGATATCAACGATGCTCCAAAACTCAATCCTACCAAGGCTTCCAGAAGAACGCGGGTTTCTACGCCCATACCAAGAAGCACGGCGTAATAGACACTCACGGCCAACAGACCAAGGCCCACTACCAATAACCCAGTTACAGCTCCGGACTTGAAAGCGATAGACAATGCCTCAGCCAAGCTCTTCCTCGCGGCCTCTGCTGTCCTAACATTAGCCCGAACCGACACATTCATACCCAAGTAACCAGCCACCCCAGAAAGAATAGCACCTATCAGGTAACCTATAGCCACTTCTTTCCCTAGCAACAGCCACAGGACAGCGCCTATCAAGACACCTACTATCCCTATCGCTCTATACTGACGATTGAGGTAGGCACTAGCCCCCTCTTGAACCGCGCCAGCGATCTCTCTCATTCGGTCATTCCCCGCATCCGCAGATAAAACTTGCCGGGTCGTAAACAAACCATAAACGACCGCCAACAACCCACAAATAATGGCGACAGACAGTGCTATAGACATACGTTGTATCCTTTTACCTAAGTATTAATACTCACCCTTTTCAACCACAAAGCAAAACCTCATTAAACCTCACCAAAGCGGACGGACCATGCCAGAGGTACGCAGATAACGCAAGCGACGTTGTCTTAAAAGGCATGCCTATACCCCAACCTCCCAGTTCCGATCGAATTTCCCTGCTCATCCACCAGACAAACCTCGTTACCTCCTGTAATCACACCAATCTCTGTTACGGCTACCGCGTGCTCCACAGTAGTTTGCCAAAAGACTTGATTATTTTTTTCAGGAACGACCAGCAC